>MDTG01021215.1_pt1 | contig 12729 bp, 17 predicted proteins | sample 811421 | NCBI WGS metagenome assembly MDTG01 (sample SAMN05326645, study PRJNA326480) | marine metagenome | isolation source: seawater | place: Pacific Ocean: South East | collected 2011 | reverse complement strand
ACATTTACTCTAATAATTTTTAATCTCCTTTAAATTATGCATTACTTTTTATATAAAAAAATGTGATAATGTAAATAACTTTTTTAATTTATTTATGAACAATCGATCAAACATAATAGAAGTAATCAATACTATATTAAAATATTACGCAAAAAACACTACATTTAATGTTCTATTAGATAAAGCGGTTGATGAAATAAGTCCTACTAAAAAATTTAAGGAATTGCTTTACAAAGAGATTTTCAACGATGGTTATCAATCGTTTTTTTACTCACTAAATTCAATTATTAACGACGAAGTTCAAAAAGGAAAGCCAAAAGATTTCTATAAATACAGAGTAAATGAAAAAATAAAATTTTTTGTTTTTTATAGAATCCATATTATAAACAAATTGTTTGAAGGAAAAAAAGTTTTCAGCATTGCCCTTCAGCAGAAATCATTTTTAGGTCTTCAAAAAATGCTATTTAATGTAAGTGATGAGATTTGGTATCAGTCTGGTGATCAGTCTACAGATTTTAATTATTACAGTAAGAGAGCAATTTTAATGAATATTTATTTGAGTTCTTATTTATATAGCATTTATGATAAATCAAATGGTTTAGATAAAACCAAATCATTTATAGATAAACAAATTAATAACGTTTTAAAATTTGGAAGAATAAAAGCTAAGTTCAAATCTTTTTTTATTCAAAAATAACATAATGACCCATTTTTCTTGATGGCCTAATCTCTTTTTTAAAATAATCGTAGCATTTAAATTTTGCTTCAATATCTTTAATTCTTAAATAATCATTTCCAATTATGTTTATCATTTTGCAATTATTGAAGGGCTTAGGTGAATGAATTTTACCATTCATTATTAATGAAACCAGGTTATCAAATTGACTGTAACTACAGGAATCTATTGTCCAGTGACCTGAGTTGTGAGGACGAGGGGCCAGCTCATTAATTAGTATTTCATCGTTCATTGTTATGAACATTTCAACTGCTAATACGCCATTAAGATTTAAGGCATCTGAAATTTTACAGGCCATCATTTCTGACTTCTGTAAGATGCTTTTACTAATTTTTGCCGGATAAATGGTTTCCCTTAAAATAGAGTCTTTATGAAGATTTTGTACAGGGGGATAGACAACTATATCATCATTACTTTTAACAACAATCACCGAAATCTCTAATTTGAATTTGACTTTCTCTTCTAAAATATGATTAGAAAGATCAAGGTTTTTGAATTTTGTTAAATTATTCCTATCAACCTTTTGCTGGCCTTTTCCATCGTATCCCATTTCTTGGGTTTTCAAAATACAATCAAAGTTAAATTTAGAGACACCAATTTTTAATTGCTCAAAATTATTGATCTCAAGAAAATTTGTAGTTTTTATATCCTGTATAGTGTTTAAGAATTTTTTTTCTTTAAGTCTGTTTTGGGCTATCTCAATAATTTCACTTGATGGGAAGAGTTTTTTTTTCTTCTGAATCTTTCTAAGTATTTGTTTCGAAATATTCTCTGTTTCCACGGTAAAAAAACCTGCACTATTAATAAACTTATCAACCTTATTAACATTGTCAAAATCTCCTATGAAAAAATCATCACAAAACATTTTTGCACTAAAATTCTTTTCAGTTGAAAATACTACAGTTCTTACACCAATTTTTTTTGCTGCAATACAGGTGAACATTCCAAGTTGACCACCTCCTATAATTCCCAGAGTGTTACTTTTCATATTTAGGGATTTTTTTTATAGAATTTGTTTGTTTTTTTCTAAAAATATCCAATTTCTTTTGAATATCCGGATATTTATTAGAGAGGATCGAAATAGCAGCTAACGCTGAATTTATTGCACCTGCTTTTCCAATTGCAAGAGTCGGAAGTGGAATTCCTGCGGGCATCTGGACAATCGACAATAAACTATCAAGTCCTTTTAGTGATTTAGATTCTATTGGCACACCAAGCACTGGTAAAATAGTGATAGCTGCGATCATGCCCGGTAAATGAGCTGCTCCACCAGCACCAGCTATTACAACTTCTAACCCATTGTCTTTTAATTCCTTTGCATAATTGTATAGTCTTTCCGGGGTTCTATGGGCTGATACTATTTTTTTTTCGTAAGGAATCTTAAATTCTTTTAGAATTTTTTCTGCTGAAATCAGAGTTTTCCAATCTGATTGGCTTCCCATAACAATCGAAACAAGAGCTTTATTATTCATTTAAAAAAAACTATAGATTAAATAATAAAAACATAATAACATAAAATTATGGAAAGAATTTTTACCAAAGAAAAAAAAATTAAATCTTTAATATCTAAACACGAATTCTTTGATTCATTAATCCAAAAAAAAACTAAATACTTGAGTATTGACGATCTTGAGATAATTGATTTAAAGAAAAAAAAGCTTAGAATTAAGGACGAAATTAAAAGTTTAGCCAGTAATTAATCCTTACTTCTATACTTATCGACAATAATTTCGATGTCTTCTTTTGTACATAAACCTAGTTCAAACGGATTTTGAGCTCTAACATTTTGCATATTCCAATATGTTCTGTCTCTTAAAGACTGGACAGTTTTTTTAGTGGTGCCAATCAATTTACAAATTTTAGAATCTGGCATTTCAGGTATGTTCCTTATGAACCAGTAAATTCCGTTAGGTTTATCAGCTCTTTTTGAAAGTGGAGTGTATCTTGACCCTTTGGTTTTTTTATTAGGTACAGGTACCTCTGAGTTTTTTATATTTAGTGATATTGTATCATCATTTTCACACCTTGAAATTTCATCTTTAGTGAGTTCTCCATTTTCTAGAGGGTTTCTGGGTAATATGCCGCTTGAAACCTCTCCGTCTGCAATTGCTTGAATTTCAAGTATGTGTATTCCAACAAATTCAGAAATCTGTTTGAATGAAAGTGAGGTGTTTTCAATTAGCCAACTTGCTGTGGCTTTGGGCATTAGTGGTTTTCTCATAATTTATTAAAGTTCTAAGATTACTTTTCCTATATGGTTACCTTCTTGTAATTTCTGGTGAGCAGAAACAACATCATCAATTTTATACACAGAATCAATATAACACTTTATTGAGCCATTCTCCAAGTGTGGAAATACATTTTCTTTTAAGTCTTTAAGTATTTTCGCTTTAAATTCTATATCTCTTATTCTTAATGTTGAACCCGTTATGGTCAATCTTTTTAGCATAACTTTCATAAAATTCAAATTAGCAACTGCACCATTTTGAAATCCAATATTTATTAACTTACCTTCAGTCCCTAAAAGGTCTACGTTCTTTTTAATATAATCTCCTCCAATATAGTCTAAAATTAAATCTAAGTTATTCTTATTGTTTTTTTTAATTTCCTCATAATAATCTTGTTTTTTATAATTGAAGACATGTTTAACCCCAAGTTTCTTACAAAAGTTTTTTTTTTCCTCACTACCAACAGTTGTAAAGATTTCAGCTTTAAACATATTTAGAATTTGAATACTTGTAATACCTATACCACTTGTACCACCATGGACTAAAACTTTCTGATTTTTTTTTAAATTTCCTCTAACAACTAGATTTGACCAAACAGTAAAAAAACATTCAGGTATTCCTGCAGCCTCTTTTAGTGATATTTTATTTGGAACTTTGAAACTTGTTTCTTGATCAGCAACACAATATTCAGCGTATCCTCCACCATTCACTAAAGCCGCAACTTTTTCACCAGTTTTAAAAGATTTAACATCTCTACCTACCTTTGAAATGACTCCTGAAACCTCTAGACCTAATATTGGTGAGTGATTGGGAGGAGGCGGATAATTACCCTCTCTTTGAACAATGTCCGGACGGTTGAGACCGGCAAACTTTACCTTTATTAAAATCTGATTATTTTTAAGCTTTGGAATTTCAACGTCTTTTAAATACATTACATCAGGAGGACCTGGACGATCGAATTGGACAGACTTCATTAAATTTATATTATTTTTTAAAGTTTAAATTTTGAAATCTTTTTTTGAATTTTGCAACTTGTCCATCTGAATCTAACATTTTTGAGCCTTCACCAGTCCACGCTGGATGAGATACAGGATCTATATCTAACTTTATGGTTTCTCCTTCTTTTCCGTAAGTTGATCTCGTTTCAAAGGTTGAGCCATCGGTTAGTTGAACCGTAATCTTATGATAATCTGGGTGAATATCTTTTTTCATAATTCTTGACTGATTTTATATAACTATTAGATTAAATTTGCAATAAGAAACTAATTTAAGATGAATCAATTTATAGATACTGCAAGACAAACACTAGATGAAATATTTAATCTAATTGAATCCAAGTATGAAAACTTTGAGGTTGATTTCGAAGACGAAAACCTCAGGATAGACTCAGCTAACAATGGTGCTGTTTTTATTATTAGTATCCATTCTCCAACTTCTCAAATATGGTTATCTTCTCCGATAAGTGGTGCACATCATTTTAAAATGTCTTCTACTAGTCCAATAACCTGGGAAAGTACTAGAAATAAAGAGATAAAACTTTTAGACCTATTAATCAGCGAACTAGAAAAATAAGTATGCTCAATAAAATTATAAAATTATTTAAGGTTGATAATGTATTTCATTTAGTTGTAATTTTTACAGTATTTGCGATTACTGGTTCACTTTCTGTAGTTTTTGGTGAAGTGATTTTGTTGAAATTTTTTGGAGAAGATTTTGTTAATAATAGTTTTTTTTGGCCATTAAGGTTAATTTTGATATTTCCTATTTATCAAGTTCTCTTAATTGTGGTTGGGACTATTTTTGGTCAGTTTAAATATTTTTGGAATATAGAAAAAAAAATACTTATAAGAATGGGACTTATCAAGTCATCTCGTGGTTAGTTTTATTTCAATCCTTCTATTTCTTTGATACGCTTCATCATTTTCACCCTTGTCTATTGGATAGTTTTCCCCAAATCCAGCTGCTAGCAACCGATGCGGATCAATACCTTCTTTTATAAAAAAATTAACAATGTTTATTGCGCGAGAACTAGATAAATGCCAGTTTGATTTAAACTTATCGTTATTAATGGGGATTTTATCTGTATGTCCATCAACCCTAAGAATCCAATCAATTTTTGCTGGAATCTGCTGAGATATTTCTATCAAACTTTTAGCTACTTCAACAAGTTTTTCTGAACCCTCTTGCTGAATAATATCCGACCCAGATTCAAAAAATATTTCAGACGGAAATACAAATCTGTCGCCAGAGATAATTATATCTTCTCTTTCACCAATTGACTTTCTAATTTTTTTAAAAAATTCTGATTGATATCTACTTAATTCGGCTACTTTACTTGCAAGTGCTTGGTTTAATTTTTTTCCCAGATTCTGAATTTTTATTTTATTTTTTTTATCTTCCTCTTCTGCATCTATCAATAATTTGGAAAGTTGAGACAACCTGTCATTGAGTTTTTGTAAATCTCTTTTTAATTCAAAAATTTCAAGAGAATATTCTTTATTATCTCTACTAAGGTTTTTAACTTCTTGATTAGTTGATTTTAGATTTTCGAGAAGGTCACTTTTTTCATTGATTATTTGACTAAGTTCTCTTGCTTTCATTTTCAACATATATTCTTGTTTAGCCTTTTTATTTTCAATCTCTTCTTTTTCTTTTTTTAATTGATTGTTCGTGTTGATTGAATTTAGATATTTTTGTTCAAATTTTTTTTTCTTTTCCTGTATTGTTTTATAATTTTTATTTGTAATAGAAATTTGATTTAAAAGTTCTTTAATTTCTTTATCAAGTGAAGAAATTTCACCCCTTTTAATGTCTAATTGATCATTAAAGTATATTTGAGTGATGGTTGATATTAATACTGTAAAGATAGTTACAATCAATAGAGTGCCGAGTATATCAACAAAACCAGGCCATATATTAATTTCATATATATTTTTTCTGTTTAATCTCACTATCTTTTGCTAATATTTGCTATTGTTTTTGATAAAATCTTAATTTCCTCTTTAATATCCTTGTTCAAGCTGGTGTTTTCTGAGATAACTCGGTTTATTTCATAAATTGATTTTGAAATTGATTCTTGATGACTGTTTTGCTTTTCAATAACAGCTGTTGATTTTTTTAAATTTTCAGTGGTCACCTCAATTAATGACTCCATGTAAGCAGGTGCAAGATTTTTCTTTTCATTATCATCCATGTTCATAAGTGAAAACTTTGTTCTTTCTGATAACCTTTCTTCAATTTCATTGTAAAATCTATTTTGAGCTTGATTAGATTGGAGGTCAAGAAATCCTAGGATTAACGATCCACCTAAACCAAACAAAGAAGAACTAAATGCTGTACCCATTCCTCCAAGAGGTTTTTCTAACCCTTCTTTCAATACTCTAAAAAGCTTTTGAGTATTTTCAGAAAAATCCAAACTACTTACTGTGATACTCACTGAGTTAATAGTTTCTAATAATCCCCAGAAAGTTCCTAGCAGGCCCAAAAAAATTGTTAGACCAATCATATATCTTGATATCTCTCGACTTTCAATTAGTCTTCCTTCAAGGCTTTCCATTACAGTTTTCATGGATGATTGAGAGAATATTAAATTCCCAGAATGTTCCTTTAAATAGTTGTCCAAATATTTAAGTAACCTCGGAGACCTTGCACTTAGTTTTGTTCCTGCTGACTTTTTTATAATGTTATTAAGCCAATTTAACTCATTACTTAAATTAAAAAGTTGTTTTAAGATGTACACAATTCCAATTGCAATCACTGTCAAGATGATACTATTCAGTGTCTGATTAGTAAGGAAGAAGCTGTTTAGCTTTTCAAAATGCAAAAATAGAACTGATGATATTAGAGCTAAAAATAAGATTATTCTTATTAAATATTTACTTACTATTTTCATTTAGACACCAATAAAGTTTAATATTACCTCATTCTTCCAGTTTTTTGTTATATTTTCTGCATTAGTTTCAATTTTTATTCTGTTGTGAGATATTCCTTGGTTTATTAAAAAAGCTCTGATGTACAAAGATCTTGACTTAGATATCTTTCTGAATTTACCAGAATCTTCATCATCTTTTGAAAAGTTCGTCTTAATTATAATTTTAACCGGCTTATTTTTTATGATATTAGCAAATTCTTTTAACTTTTTTTTTTGTTTTATTCCCAATTCTTCTTGATTATTTTCAAAGTTTAATATTTCTCTTTTTGAATTTATAACTTGTTCCTTAAGTTCAACTATAGAGCTTGGTTTCTTAATTATTGCAGCCAGCATTTCTTTTTCTTTGATATCCTTGAAGTTATTTGTTTTTTGTTCAATGGAAGAAGTTCTTTTTTCTAACTTTTTTTTCCCCTCAGAATTTTTTTGAGTCTTTTCGTTATTTTTTTTACTGAATGTTTTTTTTATCGAAGTTTCATCAAAAAATTGTTTTCTCTTACTTATTTCCTCTTTTTCACTTTGATCAACTTTGTTGAAGTAAGAAAACTTTCTTTTTTGAATTTCTTCTTCCCTCTTCTTTTTAAGTTCATTTTTTTTGAATTTACTCTCTATATTATCTAAAATCATTTCGTTTTCTTCCATTAATAGATCTCTTTTTTCTTTGAAAACATCTGATTTTTTTAATACAGTGATCTGAGTAAAGTCATCAGGATTTTCAGCAATCTTAAGTTCTTTTTGTTTTGCCTCTTTTATTCTATTTTGTTTTTCTTCAGCTAACTTTTTTCTAGTTTTTATAATCTCTTTTTTTTTGTCTATTTTTTCTTCACTTTTTCTATAAACAATCCTTTTCTCTGCCTCCTTTAAATTCTGCATATCTTTTTGCCTTTGTTTCTCTAAATTTCTTTGCATCTTCAAGTAATTTTCTCGTTCTTTTCTTTGATTCGCAAGATCTTTCTTTGCCTTTATTCTTTGTTCTTGATAGAATTTTTGTTCTTCTTGTTTTTTTTTAAGAATGTCTTCTTTAAGTTTTTTTCTTTCGGCTAGCTTATTAAGCTTGTTGATTTTCTCGAGTTCTTTCTTTCTTTGTTTTTGTTTTTCTCTTAAATTTCTCTCTTCAACGAGTCTTTGTTTTTCTTTTATCCTTCTTTCTAATTCAACCCTTTTTTCGAGTTCTTTTCTTTGTTGTCTCTCTTTTTTAATTTTTTCTTGTTCCGCTAATTTCTTTTTTTCCAACTCTCTTAGTTGTTTTTTCTCAATCTCTTTCTTTTTAATTTCTTCAGCAAGTTTCTTCTTTTTTTCAATCTGTCTTTGTTCTTCTAATGTAAGTTTTCTTTGAATTTCTTTTTTCTTTTTTATTTCTAATAATTTTCGGGCTTCTTCAATTTCTGTCCTTTGACGTATCTTCTCTGCTTGTCTAAGTTTTTCCATATCTTTTAATTTTTGTTCCTCTATTTTTTTTGCTTTTTGCAATTCTTTTTTTCTTTTTTTCTCTTCAGCTTTTTTCTCTTGTTCGATTTTCTTTGCTTTTTGTTGCTCTAGTCTTTTAGCTTTTTCTAACTCTTTTTTTTGCCTTTTTTCTTCTTCTTTTTTTGCTTTCTTTTGTTCTTTTATTTTCTTTTCTTCAGCTTTCTTAATTCTTTCAAGCTCTTTCTTTCTTTTCTTTTCTTCAGATTTTCTCTGCTTTTCTAATTTCTTTTCTTCTTTTCTTTGTTTTGCTTCTAAAGCTTTTTTTTGCTGTTCCTCTTTAGCTTTTCTTTTAGCTTCTAACACTTTTCTTTCTTCTTCTTCTTGCTTTTGTTTAGCCTCTATTTCTTTCTTTCTTTCTTCCTCTTTAGCTTTTCGTTTAGCTTCTTTTTTTTTTCTTTTTTGTTCCTCATCTGCCTTTCTTTTATCTTCTAGCACTTTTTTCTTTTGTTCTTCTTCAGCTAATCTTTTTGCCTCTAATTCTTTTTTCTTTTTTTCTTCATCTGCTCTTTTTTTTGCTTCTAATTCTTTTTTCTTTATTTCTTCCTCTGCTATTCTTTTTGCCTCTAATTCTTTTTTCTTTTTTTCTTCATCTGCTCTTTTTTTTGCTTCTAATTCTTTTTTCTTTTTTTCTTCCTCTGCTCTTTTTTTTGCTTCTAATTCTTTTTTCTTCTTTTCTTCCTCTACTATTGTTTTTTTATCTATTCCTGTTTGTTTATCTTTTTTATTAGTTTCATCTATTTGTTTTGCTTCATTGTCCAAAATACTTTTTGGTGGGATTAGCTTTATTCTTTCATTTCCTTTTTCTGTAGGAGGTGAAAGTAAGCGGCCTGAATCCGAACCATCTTCTATTATTATTTTTTTTATTGTTTGTGTATCTTGTGATAGTGACATCTTTTTATTCAAGAAAACCAAAACAAAGATGCATAATAAAGATGTGAATGTAACTGACAAATTATTTAGATTCATAACTATTTTCTATCATCTCTTTAGTAATCTTTCCAATATAATTGTTGCTGGCTATATAAATTATTTTGCCGAATAGATCGAGTTTATTTAAAACTCCACCAGTTTCTGATAAAATAAGGGAAATCTGATTCTTAAGATTTATATTTGACGTTATAAATATTAAACTTTCAATTTTACCACTTGCCAAGAAGCCAATATCAGAGCATATTGAACCACTTTCTCTTGTGACAACTTTTTCTTTTTTTATAATTTTCATTATATCACACAAAATTTCATTTTCTCTAGTTTGATGAATTTTATTAAAAAAGGTAAAAATTGATTCTTTAAAAAGTTTCTTTTCTGAAACTCTTACTCTACTGTCATTTTTATAGCCTCCAATCCCAGCTTGGAAGTAAAAAGTTTCGTCTTTTATTGGATTATAAAAAATATTTGTTTTAATTTTTTGATCCTCTTGCAACGAAATATTGATTGAAAAATTATCAATACCTCTTTCAAAATTTCTTGAACTATCAATTAAATCAATAATCCAACAATCTTGATCCCTTTGATCTTCAAATGGAATAATCTTTAAATCAGGTTTAATTTTCTTTAAAATTTGATGTAAGTCCTTTTCTAGTTTTGACTTTGCCAAATGAACAAATTTTTCGGTTTGGCGAACCGAACTTTGAAGTTTTTCAATTTCACCAAAATCTCTGATAATTTTTTTGCCAGATAACCTAATGGATTTATTGAGAACATTTAATAAAGGACTAAAATTACTCATTTTAATCTTTTGCTTTTTCTACATAATCTAGGTTTTCCGAACTTATATAGACATTATCTCCCTCTTTTATATGCGGAGGAACTAAAATTCTAAGATCATTAGTAGTTGTAGCACTTTTGAAAGAAGAGGAAGCAGTTTGTCCTTTTACTACAGCATCAGCGTCTTTAATTTTCACCTTTATATTTTTAGGGAACTTCAGGCCCGTAACTTTATCATCAACAATAATAAGAAATAATTTCATACCGTCTTCTAACAATTTTTCTTTACCTATTACTAATTTATTGGAACATGAAATTTGTTCGTAATTTTGATTGTTCATAACAGTAAAGTTATCATTTTCTATAAATAAAAAAGTAACTTCTTGTTCATTAACTGAAACTTTTTCAACACTTTCTGAGGTGCGCCACCTTTCATTGAATTTTGCCCCGTTTTCAATGTCCTTCATTTCTACTTGTATGAAAGCTCCGCCTTTACCCGGCTTTATCACACTAGTATTTAAAACTTCAAACATTCTATCTTTGTGTTTTAAAAGATTCCCTGCTTTAATTAAATTAGCATTAATTTTCATATAAATTATTAAACCTTAAAATTTTTCTAAACTCTAGTGCAGCCTCTACTGGTCCACCTGGATAATCCCAAAAACCACTAATTATAGCTAGCTCATTTGGATTAAATTTTAGTAATTTTATAATATTATTATGATTTATCCCACCAATCAATGTAAAAGGCAATCTTAAACTTTTTAAAAAAATAGATAAATTGCTCAGATTTATTTTTTTTTTATTTTTTGATAGACTTTGAAAAACGGGACCAAACGCGACATAATTTGCTTTTTGTTTTTCTGCTTCTTTGTATAATCTAAGAGAGTTCGAACAACTTATACCAACAATGAATTTTGAACCAAATTTTTTTTTAGCCTCTGAACAACTTTTATCATTTTGTCCAAGATGAATTCCATCAAATTTAAATTCTTCTGCTATTTCAAAATCATTATTAATGATAAGTTTGATCTTTTTTTTTTTACATATTTCAGAAATATATTGATAGTGATATTGAACAAATTTTATTCTATCCTTTAAACTTTTATGTTTTGGCCTAAATTGAAAAAAACTAAATGACAATATATCAGACATTTTGTCGAAACTACTTTTATTAAAAGAAATATTTTCTGTTGGGGGTGAAATAGCGTAAAATTTCACAGCTAAATCCTCTTTATTTTCAAGTCTTCAAAATGTAATATTTTAATTTTCTTATCCTTGGCTATTGATAATATTTTTTTTAGTATTTCCTTACTGATTTTTTTGTTTACTGCTATTGCATCTACTTGAGAATTAAGTAAAGCAAGTACAAGCCCAATGTTATCTTGAAGATCTATAATATAGTTGGTTTTTTTGCCTTTCAATTTTTTTGCGATAGTTTTCACATAATCCGGGCCTTGCCAAATTATAGATTTGTAGCAATGAAGAATATTGATTTTTTTATGTGGATATTTTTTATTAATTAATTTTATGTCTGAGATTTTATTTATTTGAAATATTTGCTGGTCATAAATTTTCATTATAACATTTTTTTTACAACATCTAACAATCTATTTGAAAACCCCCATTCATTGTCATACCAAGACAGAATTCTACAAAATCTTTTTTGAATGACTGTGATTTCTGATAAGTCAATTATCGAACTGTGAGGATTGTGATTAAAATCGCCCGAAACCATCGGATCAACAACAGTCTGGATTATTGACTTAAAATTTTGATTTTCTGCATTTTTAAAAATTGATTGTAGTTCATCTTTAGATGAATCCCTCTTTGAATAAAATTTGAAATCAACAAGTGAGACATTAGGGGTTGGAACTCTTATTGCACTTCCATCGATTTTTCCTTTCAAATGAGGTAAAACCTCTCCAACAGCTCTTGCTGCACCTGTAGAAGTTGGAATAATAGAAATAAGTGAATTTCTTGCTCTTCTTAGGTCTTTATGTAAGGTGTCAATAGTGTTTTGATCACCGGTGACTGAATGAACTGTCGTCATGTATCCCGATTCAATTCCAACATTTTCGTCCACTAAGAAAGCTATAGGAGCCAAACAATTTGTTGTGCATGAGCCGTTGGAGATGATTTTATGGTCATGATTGATATCATTGTGATTAATACCGTAAACAACTGTAAGGTCTGGTTTATTTGCTGGCGCAGATATTAATATTTTTTTTGCGCCGGCCTTAAAATGAAGACTTGCTTTTTCTCTGTCTGTAAATACGCCAGTTGACTCAATTACAATATCTATCCCAAGTTTTTCCCATGGTAGCATGCTAGGATCAGCTTCTTTAAAAAATTGAATATTGTTATTACCAATTCTCACGGAATCTTTATTTTTTGTTAATTCAAATGGTAAAGTGCCATGAACCGAGTCATATTTCAAAAGATGAAGATTACTTCCTACATCTCCCAAATCATTGATAGCTATGATGTCAAAATCCGAAATTTTTCTCTCAAGAAAAGCCCTTAAAGTTAACCTTCCAATTCTTCCAAATCCATTTATTGCTACTTTAATTTTCATGATTGATAATATTTATAATTATTGATTAATGAAAATTTATTGTAATGTAAAGGAGTAGACAAAAATAAAGTTAAATTTTTATGTT
>MDTG01199499.1_pt1 | contig 12730 bp, 9 predicted proteins | sample 811421 | NCBI WGS metagenome assembly MDTG01 (sample SAMN05326645, study PRJNA326480) | marine metagenome | isolation source: seawater | place: Pacific Ocean: South East | collected 2011 | reverse complement strand
TTTTAATTTCCCATGCTGATGCAAACCAGTCAATTTCTAATTCTTTACAAAAACTATTTATTTCATCATAATCTTTTTCATTGAACTCTAGACCTAATTTTTGTTCTCTGGTTGTTTTGCCCCAAGGACTTTCTCTGGGTATTTCAAGTTGTTCTTTACTATAAACTGTATCTATGTCTCTTTTTTGAAATTTTACTGCATTAAAATTACTTTTTTTTGATATTTCTATAAGCTTTTTTGCAATTTGGATATCACCATTATGATTAATTCCAATTTCAGCGATAAGATAAGGTTTTTTCATTATTAAGATTTTTATAATTTAGTTAATAAGAACAAACAAGAAATATATGTATTAAGTTTAAGATATAATTTTATATATTGAATAGTTTTTCAATTATTTTGATGTCTAAATAGTCATCGATTTGAAAACTTTTTCTTTTAGGCATTATAAAAAAACCAATTTTACCAAATAATCTATTTTTATTTTTTAAAAATTTTTTAGAATTAAATATATAGAATGATCCGTTTTCAAGTAACAAGTTTTTAATATCTTGTCTTCTACTTCTTTTTTTAAAGTTATAATTTGCAATCAATTTACTGCCCTTAATTTTCCATGAATTATAATCATTAATATAATTTGCGGAAAATAGACTATCATATTTAAATTTATAATATTTTTTGATTGCTCTATCAAAATCAAGGGAGTCTCTTATTGGTGAGGTTGGTTGAATACCTAAAATAGAAGTTATTTTGAAATCTTTTTTAATCTCGCTTATTGCATGTATCCATGCACTTTCTGAAGAAGCTTTATCGCCTGAGATTTTTTTTGGTCTTAAAATAATTTGGGCCCCAATTTTTTTTGAGTAATTCAAAATTTTTAAATTATCACTACTTACCCAGGTTTTTGATATTTTTTTGGAATTTAAAGAATGTTTTATCGACCAATATACTAGTGGTTTACCATTAATTATTTTTAAATTTTTATTCTTTATTGTTTTTGATCCACCTCTGGCTAAAATTATTGCATGAATCATAATTTTTTGTTTTTTCTTTCTAACAATATATCAAAACTTTTTATCTTAAAATTTTCAATTTTTTGTTTGTTTTTTTTCAATCCTCCCCAATGTTCTTCAAAATATAAAAATTCAAATTCTTCAGAGATTATTTTATTAAACTTTTTGTAAGACAAAAAATACTCATAGTGATTTCCAAAGCTATCAAAAGCTATGAAATCTTCATTGGAATTTGTTACCATTGGTAATCGGGATACCGCAACATATTTTGTTTTAGATTTTTTAAAGAAGTCATAGATACTTGACATATAACATAGCGATCCAAAAAAAAATATTACATCAAATTTTCCATTTAAAAGATATTTTTGATCAGAGGTAAATACTATGTTCTTACTTTGATATTTTTTTAATAAAACAGGATTTGAATAAATTTTATTTATCAAGTTTTGCTTTTCAATTATAATTATTTCAACGTCAGGATTAATTTTTTTTATTAAAAGATCTAAGACACCAGTTCCACCTCCCCAATTTAAAAATGATTTATAGCCTATATAACTATTTGTTAATTTTAAGTACTTTTTGATTAAATCTCTATCTTTCTTTTTTATTTTTGAAAATTTTAAACTGAAATTTTCCTCTTCATAATAACTATTTTTAAAAAAAATATTTTTTTTAATTTTAAATCTTGGTTCTTTTTTAAATTTATATAATATTTTGGTTTTTATTTTCTTTAAATTAGTCATCTGTTTATACATTAAAATCTTTTAATGAACTGTTTTGTGATTTCTAGAAATATTTCATAATAATTATTATAAACGTTTGAGTATAATTTTTTATAAGTTAAATTATTCGTAATTTGAAATAAATTAAAAATTTTACTAAAAATCTTTTTATTTTTATTTTTGAAATAAAAAAATATTTTTTTATCATTACAGAAATAGTTAAAGAATAAAGATAAATGGTTATCACTGCATATTAAACAATCATTTTTTGAAATTAATTTGTTTATATTTTTTTTATTTAAATCAAATTTCAACATTTTTTCTTCATTTTGATATACAAGTTTTTCTCTTGAAATGTAAACGTAGTTGATATCAAGTTTAAATTTTTTTATAATTTTAAGAAATTTATTTAAATTTTTTAATTCATTTTCAGATGAAACAATCAGCAAAATCTTTTTAATTTTCTTTTTGCTATAATTTATTTGTGAATTTTTCTTTTTTAATAGTTGGCGTATCAAAAAAAAACTTAAATCTTCGTATAAATAATGAGAAGGGCTTAAAGAACCTTTCTTTTGCGAATGACTTGTAAAATCATGCTTAATAAAGTCTAAGGAACCATAACCCAATGTTTTATTATTTGTATTATCAATCAAATTAAAATGTGTAAGTACATTTAAATTTTTTTCTATTATTGAAAAAATTTTTTTACTAACTTTATTTTTTTTTTTTGATAATAATATAACATGCCTATTATAGGTTTTTTTTAAATAAGATATTAATTCAGTTAATAATATTTTATCTAAATTTTTGCTAAAGTAATTCCTAACCAGTTCATCAGTTTCATATACAACTAATTTAATATTCTTTTTTTGATTAAAATTATTTTTCTTATATTCTAAAAATCTTTCCTTATTAATTTTTAAAATAGTATCTTTTGGAAGATAAATAAAAGTCTTAAACCACTTCCAATCTGCATTGTTTTCATTAATTCCATCTTGCAATATTCTTCTTGAGATTATGTGTTCTTTTTCCCCTTTAACGGAATTAATTATAAATTTTTTTTTTATTTTACCCTGAGAGCTACCAATAAAATAAGTAAATGCCGTAAAACCATTTAAAGAAGATATCAAATAGTCTGTGTTTTCAGCTAATGTTAGTGAATTCTCCAAAACTGAATTACTATAATTCTCTAAAAGAAACAAATTATTGCTCGAAATTTTTTTTTTACTAGTTTTGATTAATCTTTTGAACTCCTCATTTTGAACCCCAAAAAATAAAATATTTGGAAAATTAAAATCATTATTAATTTTTTTAATAAGAGAGAGAATAAATTTAAAATATTCTTTTGTATTTAAATTATCTTTAATAGTAACTTTATTATGATGAATAGGTCTAATTTGAATTGAAAAAGTTAATTTTTTTTTTAATAAAGGAATTTTTATTTTTTTTTTTAACTTTAAATTGCTTATAAATTTATCTCTATACAATAGCTCGTAGTAATGTGTGTAAGGTGAAGGTAGAGCCTTGTAATATAAATTTACATCATCAGAATTAGAGGCCATGAACCCATTTTTTTGAATTAATTGGATATTTTTTTTTTTTATATCAAAATAATTATTCCATTTAGTTCTCCCCTCAACATAAATCTCATCAGGTTTTTTTGTAAAGATATCAAGTAATGTTTTACTTGAATTATTTTTTAGAGCAGAAATATAAAAAAAAGGATCTAATATTCGATCATAATTTCCTAATTTTGAAGCAGGTAATTCTGTGATTACTTTAAATTTTGTATTAACGTTATTTAATAAATCGTAGAAAGGTTCATATAACTCAACCCTAAAATTAGTAGTATTTTGAAGATATTCTGCAATTAAAATATTTATTAAATTTCCGCCTGTTGAATCACTACTAAAATCATAACCTTGTTTAGTTGTGATTAAAATTTTCTCTGTCATTTTAAAAACAATATACTTAATTAAAGTCTATATATATAGTAAATACATTCAAAACTAAAATGTCAAAAATTAAAATAAAAGAAAATAAAAATTTTTCAAAAAAAAAAATAATTGGTATGGTCCATGGAGTTTTTGATGTTATTCATATTGGTCACATAAAATACTTTGAGGAAGCTAAGAATAATTGTGATTACTTAATAGCTTCTGTTACTCATAATAAATTTGTCAGAAATAAGTCCCCAGATAAACCAATATTTAATCACAATGAAAGAATTTCTGTGCTAAGATCATTAAGATTTTTTGATCAAGTTATATTAAGCGAAGATGAAACCGCTGTTAAAAATATAAAAAAATTTAAACCAAATTTATATTTTAAGGGATTAGATTATAAAAATATAAAAGATACCTCCGGGAATTTAAATAAAGAAATTAAAGAAGTAAAAAAAAATAAAGGATCAATTTATTTTACGACTACTAAATTATATTCATCAAGTAAAATAATTAATAATAAATTTGAGTATATTAGTCAAAGCACAAAAGAGTACTTAAAATCAAAAAATTTAAATAGAATAAAAAATAAAATTTCAAAAATAAAAAACATAAAAAAAAATATTCTTGTTTACGGAGAACCGATAATTGATGGATATGAATATGTAAAACCATCCGGTAAAAGTAATAAAGCCACAATAATTTCAACAATCAAACATTTTTCAAAAAACTATGGTGGTGGAGTAATTTTAGTCTCAAATTTATTAAATGATTATATAAAAAATACAAACTTACTTTATCTAAGTAATAAAAATAATTTTTATTTAATTAAAAAATATTTGGATACCAAAGTGAAGAGAATTCCAATAAAATCTAATATAAAAATTATTAAAAAGACAAGATTCATAGATAATTATTCATCAACAAAATTATTTCAAGTCACAGATAATGAAACTTTACTTTTGGACAAAATAGATAAAAATAAGTTAAAGAATTTTCTTTTAAAAAATATATCGAAATTTGACTATTTCTTTGTTTTTGATTATGGATACAACCATATCTTTAATGAACTTTTGCCGATATTTAAAAAGAATAAAAAAAAATTAATAGTTAATTGTCAAAGTAATTCATATAATTTTGGATTTAATAGAGCTGAAAAATATCTGAACACTGAAATACTTGGGTTAGATGAACCAGAATTTAGATTGCTTCTAAACGAGAAAACACAAGATATTAAACAATTAATACTTAAAAATAAAAAAAGGTTTAAAAATATTAATACTCTAATTATCACAACTGGTAAAAATGGATGTCATATTTTTAGTAAAGAAAAATATCATTTTGTACCCTCAATAATAAAAAACATGAAAGATACAACGGGATGTGGTGATGTTTTTTTAACAATCTTTGGTATTTTATATATTTCTAAACTTTTTAATGTTGAAGAAATTGGTATAATTTCACATATTGCTGCAGGTGTACATGGATCATTTTTGGGGAATAATAAGAATATCGATTTGATAAAATTAATTCAAATTACAAAAAACATTTTAAATGTTTAGCTTTTTTATGTCTTATGTTGGTATACTAATTTAAATTTCTTAAAATTTTTAAAGTTTTCAGAAACCCAACTAATTGTTGAAAATATACCTTGGTTAATGTTTATCTTTGGTTTCCATCCTAATTTTTCTAATTTATAGGAATTCATATCGTACGAAAAATCTTTTCCGGGTCGATCTTTAGTAATTAAAATATTTTTTTTAAAATCTTTTTCCAGCATTGTACAAATTATTTTTACTATATCCCTTATTTTGTAAATATTTTGATCTGTAACATGATATATCTGACCAGTTTTTCCTTTGTTAATTAATAGAGAAAATGCTCTGCTTACATCATCTGAATAAATAAATGATCTTTTTGATAAACCTCCGCCATGTAAAGGTAGCTTCATATTTTTTTTCAATGAGATTATGGTTTTAGGAATTATTTTGTAAAGTCGTTGGCCTGGACCATAAATATTAGAAACTCTTGTAAAAATAACTGGAAATTTATAATTATCGAAACAATTTTTTAAATACATATCTATAGATGCTTTAGATGTTGCGTATGGTGTACTTGGATTGTAATTAAATTCCTCATTAATTTTTGCTTTAGTAGAGCCATAAACTTCAGGTGTAGATGAATGAAAATATTTATCCAAATAATCAACATTTTTTAAATATTCCAAAAGTTTAATATTAGATATTAAATTTGTATTGAACCAGTGAATTGGTTCTTTCCAACTATATTCTACGACACTTTGTGCAGCAAAATTAAATATTATTTGTGGTTTTATTTGTTTTAACAAAATTATTAAATCCACAATATTTTTATTTAAATCTATTTTATAAAATTTAAATTTTTTTTTAATTTTGTTGACTTGGAAACTATAATTTTCTGGTGACCTGCTGCAGGCATATATATCAAAATTTTTTTTTTTTTGATTATTAATCAAATACGACATCAAAGAACTACCCATAAATGAATTTGAACCAATTACGAATATTTTCATTTTATAATTAAATGTTTCATTTTTCGTAAATTAATATTTTCTTTTGTTAAAATATATTTTTTTTTTTTAAAAAAATTAATCATTTCTTTAATTGCAACTGTTACGTTTTTTTTTGGTCTAAAACCTGTTGATAGTAATTTTGATGAATCTATTTTATATGACCTTGGATCATTACTTTTTGAAATTATTAATTTACAATTAATCTGCCCTTGTATCATATTTGCTATTTTTTTTATTGATAAGTTTTCAAATCCAGCATTAAAAATTCCTTTTAAATCATTTCTAAGAAATAAAAAGTAATATAAGGAAATCATATCATCTATGTGAATATTTGGACGAATTTGATTTCCTCCATAAATATTAATAATTTTATTTCTGTAAGCATTATAGGTTAGTAAATTAACTGTTAAATCTAATCTTAATCTAGGTGAGTATCCACAAACTGTTGCTGGTCTTACAATTACAGTTCTAAATAATTTAGAATAATTTTCTACCAGTTTTTCAACAACCATTTTTTGTTTATTATAATCTGATATTGGTAATAATTTTGTATCCTCATCAACTTTTTTTTTTCTGCTAATCCCATAAACACTACCTGAAGAAGCAAAAATAAAATTTTTTACCTTTTTTTCCTTACAAAATTCAAGTATTCGAAATGTTGCAAGTGGCCCCACCTCCCAAGATAACTTGGGATTTAATTCAGAGGATGGGTCGTTTGAAATTGATGCTAGATGAAAAACAGTGTGAACTTTATTGAAATAAGATTTATTTACATATCTTAAATCTTTTTTTACTAATGTTAGATTTTTATGTTTAGGTAAATAATTCCCAAACCATTGAACATCTATTACGATAACTTTATATTTTTTTTTTAATAAAAATTTTACCAGATTTGTTCCTACAAATCCACATCCACCTGTGATTAAAATTTTTTTCATAAATCTTTAATTAAATGGTATTTTTTAATTCATAAAATAACCAATTATAAATATAACTTTTTGTCCTCAATCCACTGACTTAAAACTATTAAGTTAAATATCTTGAAACTATTATCTTCTAAGCCATTTATATGCTTTTTCAACAAATCATTAATGAATTCTTTTTTAATTAAAGATTTAATGAAGTTAGTTTCTAACAATGAAATCGTAAGTTCTTTAAAATTTTTATCCTCAGCAATCCACTGGCCAATAGGTGTATTGAAACCTTCTTTTTTTCTGTTGACAAATTTTTTACCCATTTTTTTTTGTAAACTATTTTTTAAAATAATTTTTTTATTTAAAAAATTAAATTTTAGATTTGGATTAAGGCTAAAAGAAAAATCAATTATTTCTGGATCCAAAAAGGGTAATCTTGCTTCCTGAGAATGAAACATGCTTGATCTATCAATTTTAGTTAAAATATTATTAGGAAACCAGGTCTTCAAATCTAAAAAAATACTCTTATCAATCAAATTTGCATTTTTAACCAATTTATATTCTTTATCTAATTTCTCAAAAAAATTAAAATTATAATTTTCTATTTCGTCAATTGAAAACTTATAAATTTCCGAACTATTGAATATAGCTCTCCATAAAATATGAGCATGTTCTTCATTTAAATTAAGATGATGAAAAAATTTTTTAAGTTTATAAGTTACACTAATTTTTTTTTTATAACTTGATTTTAGTTTAGATATAAAATTTCTATATATAAAGCTTGTTAAAAATTTTGGAAAAATATTAATTATCTTTTTTAAGTTATCTGCTGTGTATGTCTCGTATCCTCCAAATAATTCATCACCTCCATCACCAGAAAGAACAACTTTCGATTTGAGAGTTGACGCTTTTGATAAATAATAATTTGCTATAAAAGCTGTATCAGCTAGTGGCTGGTCCATAGCTGATACTATTTTTCTAAAATCTAAAGCAACTTGTTTAGCATGAGGCATTGAGTGAGATAACAACTGGATGTTGTATTTTTGAGAAATTTTGTTTGCGTAATGACTTTCATCAAAATTTTTTTCCAAAAATTTTAAATTATGAGACAAAAAACTATTGTTACTAATTTTTGCCATGTTTAATGAAACTAAGCTTGAGTCAATTCCTCCAGATAAAAAGCTTCCTGGATCAATATCACTTATCATTCTTTTATTAATACTTTTCAAAAATAATTCATCAAAAATTTTAGTGGCTTCTTCTAATTTAATTTTCTTTTTTTTTTGTAAAACTAAATCTTCAAGTTTCCAATATTTTTTAATTTCAATATTTTTCAATGAAATATTTTTGTTAAAAATAAGATAACATGCAGGTTCTAATTGCTTAACATCTTTTATGAATGTTTTGTTTCCAATTAAATAACCTAAATTAAAATAATTAAATAAACTCTCTTTATTTATTTGTCTATTATTTGAGATTTTAGATAAATTCGTTAAAGGTGAAACGTAAGAACTAAAAATTAAACCATTGTTATTGTCATTTGTATAATACAATGGTTTTTCACCAAATTTATCCCTAGCTAAAATTAATGATTTATTATTATTGTCCCAAATTGAAAAAGCAAACATTCCATCTAGCTTTTTGAGTAATTTTTCTATTCCTAATACGCTATAACCTTTTAGAACTACCTCTGTATCACTAGAAGTATTAAATTTTATATCATGAAAATCCTGCAATTCCTTTCTTAGAAGCTTAAAGTTGTATATTTCTCCATTGAATGAAATTACATTTCCGTTATTTTTATCTTTAAAGGGTTGATTAGACCTTTCATTAAGATCTATGATAGATAATCGAGTATGTATAAGACTTAAGTATTTGTTTTTATATTCTCCGTATGCATCTGGACCTCTTGAAATAATATAATTAGAAACAGTTTTTAAATTTGATAGATTTAATTCATATTTGTAATTACACCATCCTAAAATTCCACACATTGATATTTAATAGTATTATAATGAATTAAAATAAATACTTAAATTTTGAGTTTCTTATTATTATATAGAATAAATAACTTAAGCAAATTGGCATAAAATAAAATGTTTGAAATAAAACCGCTCTACCCTCTGCATTAACATAAATATACAAAATTAGAAAAGTTGGAAATAATAATAAAATGAATGAAATTAAAAGAATTAATTCTGGTCCAGATTTTTTGGTTGTTTTAGGACTTTCTTTAACAAAAAAAAATATAATTAAAAAAATTATCAATAGTGTACTTATTAAGTTTGAATTATTTTTTTTTTGAACTTTTAAAAAATAAATTGGCGTTTGTATAATTTTTAAAAAAATTTGATCTAGACTATTAAAATATACATCTGAAGAAAAATTTTTTGCAATTTTGTTGATTTCAACATAATTATCTAAACTATTAAAATATCCAGATAATGTTGTAACATGTAACCATGGTGCAAAATTTCTTTCGTCTCCCTCAGGAAACATTTCCTTATTGTTTTTTAATTTATTAATTACAAACCATGATGTTAAAGTATATTCTAACCAACATGGAAATTGACCTAGGTGCTTTTTATTATTAACATGAGGATACTTTTTTTCATTATCATCTAAATTACATGGAAAAGGTAATTTTTTTTTTCTTTCTAAAAGTTTTTTTGCTAACTCTTGATTTTCCTTTTTTAACTCATTAATATTGATTTTTTCCATATATATAATTGAATTACCTACGTTTCCCATATTAAATGACACAATTCCAATATCACCTACAGTAGCAAACCTTAATAAAAGAAATAAAAACAAAGGAAAAAATACAGATAATACCGTTGGATATAGCCTAATTTTTAAATCTACAAAATATTTATATAAAAAAATGAAAGTGATAAAAAATATCAAATATAAAATCATTGGAGGCCTTACTTGATATGTAAAAAAAAATAATAATGAGAAAAAAAAATAATACATAAAAGTTTTTCTTTTAATTGCTATAAAAAATAAACTTAGACTAATTAAAAAAAGAGAAATTGATAAAAATTCTGTATAATGACCTAGATAATGATAAAGTGATTTTGAAAATATTAATCCAGAACAAAAAATAAATAAATAATTCTTATCTAAATTCAATTTTGAACCAGCATAGTAAAAAATAAGAATTGAAAATATATAAAAAATATAACTAATTAAAGACCAATACAATAAATTATAATCAAAAAATCTATATAATTTCATAAATAGTGGAAATCCAAAAGAACGATGCTGAGATAAAATAGTTTCTAAATCTTGAAAATTAAACTCGTAATAACTTGGACCATCAAATATATTTATAAATTTGTTAGGTACGCCAATTTCTATATTAACATTATGCAAAATTCTAAAATAAACGAAAATAGCTAAAATAATGATACCTAAATAATAAAACGTATTTAGATTATAATTTTTTATTTTAAAAGACCACACAATAAAATTTTTTGATAACTAATTTCTTAATTTATTTACTTATAAACTAATGAGACATCTTTATCAAAGGTCGAATAGACTTCCCAGTTTTAAAATCTGAAATTGCTTTATTTATATCATAAAAATTATATCTAGATTTAAAAAGATGATGAAAGTTTATATTATTTCTTCTGAATAATTTAAAAATTTTCAAAATATCTTTTTTTGGCAAAATATCTCCTCCCCAACTACCTATTATTTTTTTTCCCTTTATTAACTCATGCGGATCAATTGAAATTTTCTTGTTCTTTGCTGGATGAGAAGCAAAAATAATTTTTCCTTTCACTGAATTTATAAGAGAAAATCCTAATTCTATAGAAGTCTTGTGACCAGCAGATTCGATACAACCGTCAAATCCTCTTGGATATAATTTCTTAATAGTATTTAAGTCTTTTTTGTTTAATGGATTAAAAATGTTGTAAAACCCTAATTTTCTTGCAATTTTAAATCTTTCTTTATTTGTTTCAATTACGCAAACTTTTTTAATACCTAATGCTTTTAAAGCAGCCAATGCACTAATTCCAATTGCTCCTAGACCAATTACTAAAATTTTCTGACTTGTTTTAGGCTTAAGCTGTTTAATCACCATCCCAGCGCCTGTTGGAACAGCACACCCATAGAATGGTGCCTCAATATCTTTCATCAATTTTGGTTTTTTTACAATCCGATCCTCGCAAATTAAGCTATAATTACTAAATGTTGTTATATATCCACTGTTAATTTTCTTTTTATTCTTAGAGTAAAACAATTTTTGTTTTGGATATATTTTTTTATTATTTTTAATCCAACCAAGTATTACCGTATCACCTATTTTAAAGTTTTTAACTTTCGAATTTTTTGCCATTATAATGCCAACACCCTCGTGCCCAAGTAGATGTGGTAAATATTTTTTATTATTTCTAAATCCATCTATCTCCATAATTTGGCTTCTGCAAATACTCGAATAAAGAATTTTAATTAGAAGATAACCTTTAGGAATTTGCGAAAATTCAACATAATCAAACTTTAATTTTTTTTTCACACTTTCTAAAATTGCTCCTTTGAATTTAAAATTTTTATCTGACATTAATTATTCGTGTTAGATAAAAAACTTTTAAAGTAAGGAAACATTTCTGACAAATTCTGAGGGGTAAATGTTCCATCATTATTTTTTTTATAGCCCTGTTTAAATAGAGAGTCTTGACTTTCATCGATTATCAATTCACAGACCAATGGTGTTTTTCTATAAATAATATTTTTTAAATTAGATATTAGATCATTTTTTGTTTTGATTAACTTGTGGTCGATCCCAAATGAATTAATAACTTTTTTATAATTAGGCATCTTTAATTTCCATTTAGGATGTGTTCCATAATATTTCCCTCTTAAAAATTCTTTTTGTGTATGTCTTATTGCTAAATATCCATTATTATTTACTAAAAAAATAACTACATTTATATTTTCTTGTTTAATTGATTGTAAATCTTGAATATTCATTAGAAAGCTACCATCACCGATAATGCATAAAATTTTTTTAAATTTATTGCTTTTTGATACTCCAATAGTTTCAGCTAAGCCTGTTCCCATTGACGAAATTGCAGATGAACATATTACTCTGTCCCCTTCATATATTACTGAGCTTTGAAATCCAGCATACAATGCTGTACCACCACCATCTATTGAAATACACTTTTTTTTAATTTTTTTAGTTATTTCTCTTATAGCAAAGTTAGAGTTGATATTGTTATTTTTTGATGGATCGTACCAATTCATTTGTTGAAAAACAGATAAATTTTCCCACTTGTTTTTAAATTTTATTTTTTTGTTTTGCAGAGCTTTATAAAAAAAATTTAAATCTGCCAATATTTTTAAGTCAAAACTTAAGTTTAAATTTAGCAACTGATTCTTATCTATATTAACAATTATTTTTTTTGCATTTTGCGCATAAGTTTTATAAAGCGTTGTTGTGTGAGGAATTGATAAATGTGTTCCTAAACAAATCAGTAAATCAGAGTTAAATATTGATTTATTTGCACCTCTTTGACCGCTCATACCAATAATTCCAAGATTTAAAGGATGATTTGTAGGTAAAATATCACAC
>MDTG01398272.1_pt1 | contig 12731 bp, 8 predicted proteins | sample 811421 | NCBI WGS metagenome assembly MDTG01 (sample SAMN05326645, study PRJNA326480) | marine metagenome | isolation source: seawater | place: Pacific Ocean: South East | collected 2011 | reverse complement strand
ACTGATACCATACATCTTGATGCGCGACAGAGTGCATTCGTCCGTCAACTGGTGGCTAAGTCGATTAGCGAACCTGCTAGAGTCGACCAAGCAGAATATGACGACTATTTATTTTCGATGTGTTCAGAATACAGCCAAATAGAAATGAAAAATCGTTGGGCAAGTCATTTACAGTTCGAGAATTCAACATTTATCCCCAATACAGTTGATTGTAAAATTGATACCGGACTATACGCCACTAGACAAAGCGATAGTGGAACTAGAATTTCAATCACTTGGACTACTGTCGGTATTTCTACTGCAACCCTCATTGCACCTTACAATATGACAATTCGGAGTGAATTACAATTGCCATCTTCATCAATTGCTCAAATAGTTCATACATTCCCTATCAGATTACAAGTCAGTGATACGACAGGTGCAACGTACGTTGAAGAGATTTGGAATCGCAGAGACGCTGATTTGGATATTGAAATCATTACTCCACCGGTTGTTGACCCGACAGAGATCGAGTCCATCGTCGATTTTGTTGTCGACTATTGGTATGCGATCTTTTTTGCCATAGTATGTGTTGGCAGCCTCGCATTTACAGGGATTGTAAGACGTTCTAACCGAATTGATTTCTCTGAACTTGATGAAGAAAATGTATACGATGATGATTGGGAAGAAATGGTTGATGCTGCTGCTGCATGGGATGAGGATATGGACATTATTCCTAGGAAGAAACGTCAACCGAAACCACCGGCTGCAGTGAAGAGGGATTTGAGTAGGAAACCAACGCCACCTGCAGCGGTAAAGGCAGATTTAGAAAAAGGTAATTCGCAGCATGTTCCTACGCGTAAAGTACGCAAATCTGCAAAGCGTGAAATCCAGGATAAAAGTAACTTAGATGTCGAATTCAAGCATCTAATAGACGAGGATTCCAACTTCGAAGAACAAACGGAGTTCGAAGATAATGAAATGGAGAATGCATTATCTTTCATAACTTCAGAAACTGAAAACAAAACCAAGAAACGTAGGCCAGTGCGTCGTAAAAAAAACAATGATTAGTTCGTATGAAGTAATTCATAATTTTCAATGCCACAGACCTCACTTAGGAAGTAGTCTAATCCATCATTGCCACGTTGGTCCATGCGATTAATCACCTCGTCAAAGTATTGATCAATCCTAGCAGGGGAAAATCCGCTGCGCTTCGATGTTGATTCTATGACTCGCCCCCTAACTTCTTCAGATGATTCAAACGATGTTAACTGTTCAAGCAACATCTTGTGTGCCAGTTTTAGTTCATCGGTAGGCGCGTCAATTCGGGCTGCATAGACAGCAAATACCATCGGAAATCCTGTTAAATCTTTCCAGGCTTCTCCTAGGTCCATGCGTACGAGTTCAGGATGCCGGGCTGCTTCATCCAAGGCACGATCACCGATCAACAGTGCCCCATCACAGCGCTCAAGCATTTGACCTAAATCTGGCCCCATATCGACGGGCCTAGGGTCCAAACCCATCTGTTTCAATACCCACATACACAATTTGCGTGATGTTGCAGAATCTGTCGGTAGTGCTACATCCCTCATCATTGCAGGGTCAGTATTGCCAAACAACAGGACTGAACCCACCGCACCATCGGAACCAATACAAATATCCGGCAATAATTGTAATTCAGAAGCATGTTTAGCGAAATCTGCTGTGGGAATAGGCGCTACAAGACAGTCTCTGCGTAAAACATGGCCAGTGAGCCAAGATGGAGGTGCTCGCAATATTTCCCACGGCTTGGGTAGTTCGTGGAATAGAGGGTCACAATTGACAAATGCAACTTTACCCAAAATTTGTTGCCAGCGTTTCATTCATTCACCACCGGTGTTAGTACAGGTAAACTGATGAATTGTGAATTGCCTTCATCATCGTCGAACCTCCGAAATTTCGTGTAAATTGAGTTCCTTTGGACTGGAATCCCTTTCGCGTCAATAATGAACTTCGTCAACTGTTTTTTCGAATAACTGAGGTTTGTATTCGAGCCAGCCTCGTGCATGATTTCCTCGTGGCCAACAGTTCCATCAAAATCATCAGCACCAAAGTGTAGGGCCAACTCGGATAGTCGGTCGCCGATATTCATTCGATATGCTTTGATGTGGGGTATGTTATGCAGCATCAGTCTGGAGACTGCAATCATCCGTAACACTTCAGAACCACTGGCAAGTTGTGCTTCAGGTAGACGGGAATTATCAGGAAGATACGGGTATGGTACAAAGCATTGGAATCCGTGATATTCATTCTGTAAATTTCTCAGCTTGCACAGATGCTCTATTCTTTGTTGCACATTTTCGATCGTACCAAACAGCATTGTACAGTTGGTAGGCATACCGATTGAATGCGCATCGCGATGTATCGAGATATACTCATCACTCGATTCTTTACCATAACAGATAATGTTCCTAACAGCATCGTCTAAAATTTCAGCCCCGCCACCAGGTAATGAATCTAAACCAGCTTTTTGCAGTCTCTTTAGGAGATGGCGCGGAGATAATCCACTCATCTCGGCGATGTGCTTGACTTCAACAGCCGATAGTGATTTGATATGTATGTGCGGGAATTGTTGCTTAGAAGCTAAATACAACTCTTCGTAGTACTCGACATCCCAATCTGGATGTAATCCACCCACAGTATGTACCTCATCAATTCGATTTTCGTATGGGATGATTCTTTCGAGATATTCTTCCACCGACAGTGCATATGCATCCTTGGCTCGTTTCCCACGGCGGAAGGCACAGAATTTACATGCGAGTGTACAAATATTCGTTTGATTAACATGTAAATTTGAATTAAAGTATACTTGTTCACCGAACCGTGCTTTTTTTGACAAATATGCTAAACGCCCAATAATATTGATATCTGGGTAGTTCCATAATGTCAAACCATGTTCTACAGACAGGTTTTCACCACGCCGTATACAGTCAATAGCATCATGTAAATCAGGGTGATAATCTGATGTAGGATTGAGTAACCCATCTAGGATATTGACCCAATCAGGGTTGGCACCACAAGATTCTATGTCAGAGGTCCAAGATTTCAGAAAATCACCTCTTTTCATTCTGAGTAGATGTAACGCGTTGGAAGTTCTTACGCACCTCATCAACGAAAAGTACGCTAGATGCCGTGGAGAATACAATCAACCACTCTATTGGTTCCAAAGGAACAACAGATAAGAAATCACCAATTTCTAGACCAATTAAGGGTACGGTGTAGTTTGCACCTTGAACCATTGCTAACAGGAAGGTAGCGCTGATGATAAAAGATATTGTAATCGCCCTATTATTGAAAATACCAAGTTGGAAAATACTTTGATCGACGCTGCGGCAATTAAGGACATTGAACAATTGATAGAAAATAAACACTGCAAAGGCCATAGTTTGCGCCACGGCGAATCGATTTTCTGCATCAGCCATCCATGCTTCTTCGTTACAGACACCATCTTCAAACCACGATGATTCAATGCGACCATCGTATTCTGAGCAAGGTTCACCAGTGATAATTCCGCCACCTGCGAACCAGAATACTGCTGCAGTACCAAGTACCATTACGATTCCAAGCAAGAGAATCAGACTCATATCTGTTCCATTGGGTAGCGATTCGTCTAAGGCGCGCGGAGGCTCATTCATGACGTCAGAATTACGTTTTTCAATACCTAATGCAACAGCAGGTGGGCCATCCATTAGGATGTTGATGACCAATAGCTGTGTTGCAGTAAGCGGTAAATTCCAACCTAAGAAGAATGTTGTCACAATCACAAGTGTAACTGCCGCAACATTTGTTGAAATCTGATAACGCACGAAATTGCGTATATTTTGATACAACTTACGCCCCTCTTCAACAGCCGATACAATGTTAGAGAAATTATCGTCCTGAAGGACCATGTCTGATGCATCACGCGCTACATCAGTACCTGTATTGCCCATTGCGACTCCGATATTCGCTTGTGATAGTGCCGGCGCATCATTATCTCCATCGCCTGTCATAGCGACGACATGACCTTGAGATTGGAGTTGCTCTACGATTCGTAATTTTTGATCAGGCGTTACTCTACTAAACACTGCAATCGAAGAGAGTCGTTCTATTAATTCGTCATCAGAACATTCACGCAATTCCTTTCCACTCATATGATCCGTGTCTTCATTGACAATGCCAATCTCGCGCCCAACTGCCATAGCAGTCATGCGTTGATCTCCTGTAATCATCATCACACTAATGCCAGCTTCATGGCACTTAGCAATAGAATCTGGTACTTCGGGACGAGGTGGGTCCATGATTCCAACCAAACCCAGGAAAATCATATCCGATTCTACGGATTCAACTTCATCAATATCAACATCATCTCCGATTCGACGTGCACACAGCGCCAGTACCCTAAGTGCGCGTGATGCATAATCTAGATTGATTTCAGAAATAGTATCCTTGTGTCGCCCCTCGAGTGGAACCATTTCACCATTTTCATAGATGTGCGTGGCGATTCCCATGAATGGACCCAATGCGCCCTTGGAAAATGCCCATCTTTGGCCATCAAACTCGTGAATCGTTGTCATGCGCTTGCGATTGCGATCAAATGTGAATTCTCTAAACCTAGGGTGGCTACGTCGATATTTGTCTACGGATTCCTTGAGTTTCCAACCAAAAACAGCACATGCTGAATCGGTTGGGTCGCCTACAGATTCCCAAACTCCTTCGATTAGGTTCAAATTCGAATTTTGACATAGTAAACAGGTAGCAATTGCTTGTCTGAACGCAATATCAGTATGCAGTTCAGCAAGTGCAGTTTCCGGTAGTTTTTTGCCACCTTTCTTTAGATTGCCGTCAGTCGGATCAAAACCCCGTCCTGAGACTCCGTAACTTTCTCCATTAATGAAGAATGCACGGACAGTCATCTGATTACGAGTCAATGTGCCAGTCTTATCGGTGCAGATTATCGTAGTTGAACCGAGAGTCTCAACAGCTTTCATGCGACGAACGATCGCTTTCTGTCTTGCCATGTTACGCATACCCATGGCCAATGTGATCACTAGGATGATGGGTAACCCTTCTGGAACAATCGCAACAAAAATCGCAACTGCAATTAGGAATTGTTCTGCAATGACCTCGAACATTGGTTCTCCAGTATCGCTAAACCAAGCACTTACGACATGTAATAGTAACAGCAAAGATGCGCTGGTAACGGCAACATAGCCTAGGAATCGTCCAAGGGATTCTAGTTTGATTTCCAGTGGTGTTTTTGGTGTTGACACATCCGATATCCCAGAAGCAATACCACCCAGTATTGTATTCATACCGACTCTTACGACAACAGCCTTGGCCCGTCCACTCGATGTAACAGTGCCCATAAATGCCATATTCGATTGCTCCTGCAAGATGGCAGATTCATCAACTGGATCTGTTTGCTTGTGGATGACCTCCGATTCACCTGTTAGACTGGCTTCGTCAATTTGCAGTTGGTGCACTTCTAGAATGCGTACGTCTGCAGGAACGTTCAACCCGTCATCAAGCCAAATAACATCGCCAATGACTAATTCATCGGTGCCGACTTTATGTTCAGTACCGTCACGCAAAGCAACACAGTGACTGACTAACATTTTTTTCAGTGACTTCATCGCCTCCTCGGCCTTGGCTTCCTGTAAATACCCGAAAAAGGCATTTAATGTCAGAGCAAATACAATAAAAATCGGTGTTCCTAATTCTTCAGGATGGAAAAGAGTAGCTATGATTGCTGCAGCAATTAGCAGGTAAACCATTGGATCTTGAAACTGTTCGAGAAATTTAATCCATCCAGGTACTGGTGGTTTCTCATCAAGCTTATTTCGACCATATTTATCACGCCTCTGTAATACTTCATCACTCGATAAACCCGCATCATGGGAGTGCAATTCTGCGAGCACATCCTCTGTTGTCAACGCGTGCCAATCCGCTTGAGGATGAACTGAATCTTGAGCGTCCGCTGCCATACTCACAGGCCATCGTGAGCGCTTATCGCTTATGATACTCATGTTCTAGGTCCCAGAGGGACCTGAACAATTTCTACTAGTCAGACCGGATGTTTGACATTCCCGATTGTGTTCGACCATTTGTGACGACTGAACACCAACCCTATGTTTCGGCAGAACAGAATATTGCCGAACTAACCGTACGGGCCATCGTACTGGGGCTGGTACTCGGTGCTTTGATGACCGCCGCAAATACCTACTTGGGTCTGTACATGGGTATGACAGTATCAGCCTCAATACCTGCCGCTGTAATGTCGATGTTGTTGTTACGATTATTGAAATTCAAAGATGTGACGATTCTAGAAAACAATGTCGTCCAAACAATGACTTCTGCTGGTGAGTCGTTAGCGGCTGGAATTATTTTCACGATGCCTGCATTACTGGTAATGGGCTTCGCAGATGATATGAATTTTGTAACTGTATTTTGTGTTGCGATTTTAGGTGGAGTTCTTGGCACAATTTTCACCATTGCCTTACGGCGTGTCTTCATTGTTGAAGAAGCCCTACTTTATCCTGAAGGGATAGCGTGTGAAGAAGTACTTGTTGCGGGTGAAAAGGGGGGTTCCTCGCTCATTGTAATTCTATACGCTTTGGGACTTGGTGCATTGTATGGTTGGTTTGTCAAGGGATTCGAAATCGCTGAGGCAAAAGTGATGTTTGGAGTCGATCTAATCGGGGCTCGTTTGTATGCGGCATCGGATCTTTCACTTGCACTACTTTCGGTAGGATATATTGTTGGTCTAAGAATCGCCTCATATATCTTCACGGGTGCCATATTAGGAGTAGTTCTGATTACACCAATTTACGGCATGGTCCATGGCTGGCCAAGTGGAGGCATGGATGTCGCACACAGTGCACATGCGCTATGGAGCACTCACGTCAAATTTGTTGGCGTTGGGTGTATGGTCGTGGGTGGGCTTTGGACCCTGTGGTCTATGCGTTCTACGATCATGACTGGTGTGAGTCGGGTATTCGGTTCACAAATTGGGGATGGAATGGAAGGGATGCCTCGGACTGAGCAAGATCTTCCGATGCGGAAAATGATGCCAATCTTGATTGCCATCGTTTGCCTGACTTTCGTATTTTACACATGGAGATTGAACCAACAAGGGGCTACTCTTACTGAGGCAGCAATTTTGGGTGCAGTTGGGTCACTATTCCTTGCGGTAACTGCGTTTTTCTTTTCCGCTGTAGCCGGTTACATTGCAGGTGTAGTTGGTTCCAGCAACTCACCAGTTTCTGGAATGACGATTGCTACTTTGATGGGAACGGCTTTGCTGGTTGTGATTGTCGGTGATTTGGTTCTAGGAATGGAGCAAGACGAGTTGATGTTTGCAACTCTAATCATTGCAAGTGTCGTTGCAGTCAATGCCGCTATTGCTGGTGATGTGATGCAGGATTTGAAAACCGGTCATTTGGTAGGTGCGACTCCATGGAGGCAGCAAATCGCCGAGATCGTGGGTGTGTTAACAGGTGCAGTAATGGCTCCACTAACATTGGTTGTACTGAACGATGCATACCGAATTACGAAAACATACTGTGAAGCCAATCCCGTGAAATTTTATTCAGATGGTACCCCAAATTGCAGTTCAGCATTGGATGCACCACAAGCTGAAATCATCGGGACCCTCATCGAAGGTATCTTCGGAGGCACTGTGAACTATCCAATGCTGGGTTTGGGTGTACTTGTAGCGATCCTAATCATTTGGAAAAATCTGCCTGTTATGTCTGTCGCAATCGGGATGTATTTGCCATTCTATTTGTCCGCTACAATCTTTGCAGGCGGTTTGCTAAGCCATTTTGTCTTGAGAACAGTTCACCTTCGCGTTGATGGGACACTAACCGGGGAGCCATCAAATGATGCGACTAATCAGGCGACCAATGTGTCGAAACGTGGATTACTACTCTCAGCAGGAATGATCGCAGGTGAAGCTCTGATGGGTGTAGTTGTTGCTATGTTCATCGTTTTTGCTAATCTTATCAAACCGTTCCGTGCTCCGGCAGAATGGTTTTGTCGTGATTCATATTCAGATCTTGAATCAGGGCATTCAATATGCTCTGAACGGGTTATCGGGACATTACCGACATGGCTATCGATACTTTTCTTCCTGTGGTTCTTCTTAGTATTCACCTATCTAGCCACTCGAGGTATGCCAAAATCAAAGAATGGTCGGGGTAATTTACTAATCGATTGGGTTGCAATTCTTGTTGATGGCATCCGTCGATTTATCGGTGCATTGAAGCCACCTTCTTCTCGCTGAATGCTGTCTGAACTGCGGTAACGCTCAAAGACCCTCTTTGAAAGGTTACGAAGGATTGTATGCAGCGTGGAATGGGACTTGACATTTCTGAACTCGAAGCAATGGCTAAACGTTGTCGACGAAATATTGTAAAAATGGTTTACAATGCTGGAGCAGGCCATCCCGGTGGTAGTTTGAGTGCCATCGATATGTTAGTGGGACTATATGGCCATAGATTGCGTGTCGATACCAACTCACCAGAGTCTTCTGATAGAGATCGATTTATCATGAGTAAAGGACATGCAAGCCCTGGTGTTTACGCTGTACTCCACGAACGTGGATTTCTTACCGATTCCGACTTGGGTACATTCCGGCAGTTGGGTGGACCCTGTCAGGGCCATGTCGACATGAAATGGTGTCCTGGTGTTGATTTCAGTGCAGGCAGCCTTGGAATGGGACTATCGTTTGGACTTGGCTGTGGGTTGGCTGCTAATTTGGATAAAAGTGAACGAACTGCGTGGGTAATGCTAGGCGATGGTGAACTACAGGAGGGGCAAATTTGGGAAGGTGTCATGGCAGCAGTACACCATGAGATAGGCAATCTCAAAGTTATCGTTGACCGCAATGGCATTCAGAATGACGACTTCTGTGAGTCGCAAATGCGTATGTTCGATGTTAGTGAAAAGTTTGCTTCATTTGGTTGGGCGGTTATGGAAATTGATGGTCACAATATGAATGAAGTTGTTAACGCGATTGACTGGGCTGATCAAGTGAGTAATGGGCCCGCATGTATTGTCATGCACACCGTAAAGGGAAAGGGTGTTTCATTCATGGAAAATAACCCTAAATTCCATGGAGCAGCACCGTCTGATGACCAGTTCAAATTAGCAATGGAGGAATTGTCATGAGCGCACCAAGTGGTGGCGGAGCGAGCCGAGATGGATATGGAGCAGCATTACTACAAATGCTAGATGACGATCATGTCGTTGTACTAGAAGCAGACCTCGGTAAATCAACGAAGTCATGCTTGTTTCGAGCTGAAAAACCATCGCATACTGTGAGTTTAGGTATTGCTGAACAAAATATGATGCTTGTTGCTGCAGGAATGGCAACATCGGGCTATGTCCCATTCGCATCGACCTTTGCAATCTTTAGTGAGAGAGGGTTTGAACAGGTTCGAAATGGCATTGCTCGACCAAATATTGTCGTACACCTCTGCGGAAGTCACGGTGGAATACATACGGGTACGGATGGTTCAAGCGCTCAATCAATTGAAGACTTGGCCATCTATCGGACATTACCGAATATGACTGTGATTCACCCATGTGATGATATTTCAGCACGGGAGTTGACACTACAGTTACGAAATCACGATTCCCCCAGTTACATGCGGACGGCTCGAAACAAGGTACCTCGGGCGTATTCTGAAGATAATATTGGAACGCTGCAAATCGGTAAAGGAGTTGTTCACCGCGATGGTGTAGACGTTGCGATACTCGCATGTGGTGTCATGTTGAACGAAGCATTGCAAGCCTATGATTCGCTTCAACAAGATGGAATTGAAGCATGTGTTGTTGACATGCATACAATTAAGCCACTCGATACCAAATTACTGGATGTGTTATCGAAAAAGTGTGGTGCATTCGTCACGGCTGAAGATCATTCAGTGATTGGTGGGCTTGGTGGTGCAGTATCGGAATATGTTGTCTCTAATACACCAGTACCAATTGAAATGGTTGGAGTACAGGATCGATTTGGAGAATCTGGTGGAAGTGATGAATTGCTCGATATACTGGGACTGAAATCAAAGGATATCGTTGCTGCTGCAAAAAGGGCAATTGCACGGAAACTGTGAGAATTCTTGCGCCTTTACATCCATAGCCTTGATGAAGAGGTGGGCTCACGCAGGGATGGAGGGGAGTGCTTGAGCGACGACAGTAATCGACTCAAGGAACTGCTTGATGGGAAATTATCTGCGCAAGAAATTGCTGATGATCCAGTACTGGCTAGTTTGGCTGAAAGGATTTATGGTGCTGATTTTATCGAGCATATTGGCATCTCGCGAGGTGAGACAAAACGAGCTCTTGCGGACCAATTTTCTGAGGTTGAAGGGGATGACCCTCTCATTGAGGAAATCCCTGATCTACCACTCCCTATGCCCGATGATATGCCGCCTAACCCTGTATACATTATCGATGATGAAGAAATTGAAAGTCGTTCTTTGGTCTCAAAGTTGAAGATTGGTGTCGGTTTTACAGCAATGATTGGTGTGTTCGTGAACCTATTCTATGGGTTTGGTAATTTCATGGGCGGATGTACAGAATCAATGCATGCAACATGTCGATTCACAGAGCGAATGAAACTCAACTGGCTGGATTTCCACCGGACTGATTCGTTTGATGCCTGGAGTGAAGTTGGGGCATTTGGAATTCCAGATGGAATCCTGATTGCGGGATGCCTCTTGCTTATCTATTCAGGTTGGAAGAAGTAATCAGTACATCCGTGCGATGTGTTGCCTGCGTCGTGTAGTTTTCCCTGTTACAACACATTTCTGTTCATCGGTAAATGGTACCATAGCATCACCTAGAATTGCCAAACCTGTAGTCTTCTCCAACTTTTCAGCATCGGCATCTGTTCCATCAAATGCAACTTCATATATTCGACCATCTAGAATCTCTTGTTCTAAACTATCCAACCTTATCACACAATCGTCAACATGTGATCGACTGCGCTGATTGAGATCATCGTGAACCAACTTGAGTTGACTGCGAACACCTTCTACAATCGCATTGAGAGGGATTGGTTCCTTACCACCTGTCCTGCGTGCTGCAAATGCGCTACCATTATCTACATCCCGCGGACCAATTTCCAATCGTAATGGAACTCCTTTAATTTCCCAATCCCAATATTTCTGACCAGGTCGTAAATTACGAGCATCGATTTTAACTCTCAAACCCGCTTCACGTAATGCGTCTGCCGCCGCCTCAACGGCAGGCATGACCGCATCGCTCTTGTGGGCAGCAACAGGCATCAATACCACCTGAATGGGAGCGATTGGCGGTGGAAAAATTAGTCCATTGTCATCTCCATGCATACCAACTACTGCACCTAGTAGTCGTTCGGACATACCGTAAGTTGTTTGGTGACAATATTGGGTTTTACCAGATTCATCTTGATATGTAATGTCAAAAGCCTTAGCCCACTGATCCTTGTAATGATGACATGAAGCCACTTGAAGCGTACGACCATTTGGCATAATCACATCGATCGCTATAGTGTACCAAGCACCAGGGAAAGTATCCCAAACCGGTCGCTTTGATATGATTACAGGCAGACTCATGGCCCCCATCAGACGACCTACGATTTCGAGGTCCTCTTCGATTTGTCTGGATGCACAATCTTCGTCTTTGTGTGCGGTGTGAGCTTCAAAGAAGTGTATCTCACGTACACGAATGAATGACCGTGTTTGCTTGGTTTCATAGCGGAAAGTATTGACAATTTGATAGGTTTTCAAGGGTAGGTCGACATGGCTCCTAATCCATAGTGGGAACATGGTATACATTGCAGTTTCACTGGTAGGGCGCAGGAACATAGGGACATCTAGTTCATTTTCACCTGCATGTTTGACCCAGTATACTTCTTTCTTGAACCCGGCTTCTTCTTCTTCAATTCGCAATTGGCTTGGATCTACACCTTCCTCACGTGCACGCTTCAACAGTGATACGAGCCTGTTTTCTTTTTCGAGTAAATCTTCAGGAATTAACAGAGGAAAGCGAACTTCTTCGTGACTGGTACGATCCATCTCACCATGGGTCAATGCATCGATACAACGCATCGCCTTCCAGCCGTAAGGTCGCCAGACATCCATTCCCTTAATCGGATAGCGCTTGTCTACGAGTTCTGCAATTTCGACAATTGCGGGATACCAGGCATTGAAGTCTGACTTCGGAGGAATACCGCGCTTAGCCTTCCCATGGTCTGCCATATTGTAGCCTCGATAGTACCTTCTGCTTCAATGTGACGCCCCAAATACAGGTTCAATTGGTCAATATGCCAAGTATAGCTTGACACAGTTCTTGCAATGATTTGAGCGGTCTCATCCCATCATTGGTCACAATATACGCCCGTGGTGATTTAGGGTTATTGATATCCTCGAGTAAATTTGCAATCGTTGCATCTACTCCATATTGCTGAATCTGGAGCTCAGCCCTTGCCTGCAATTCATCTATTTCCACTCCTGTTTCTAGTTTGAATCCGATTCGGCGTGCACCATCAACATATTTTGACAATTCCGCAATGTGCTTGGGGCCCGGTGTTAAGTGAATTGACCATTTTACATCACCACTGGGCTTTTTCTCATCAAGTGCCGGTGCATAATAATCCAAAATGGCGGCAGAATGAATCCAACCATCTGGCTTAGGGGTCCCCTTTGCTACTTCGATACAAGCCTCTAACATCGCATCAGGTT
>MDTG01326773.1_pt1 | contig 12731 bp, 9 predicted proteins | sample 811421 | NCBI WGS metagenome assembly MDTG01 (sample SAMN05326645, study PRJNA326480) | marine metagenome | isolation source: seawater | place: Pacific Ocean: South East | collected 2011 | reverse complement strand
TTTAGTCATGACCCTTCAGGCTTGGGCGGGCAGACAATAGCAGTTTTTGAATATGCACAAAAGGAATGTTTATCTATATGTTTAGATCGATTTTGTACACAAAAAGCGGCCTTGAGAGGCTGGTTGGAATGGTCTTAACTGGTACCTGACATGACGGCAACAATCATAACAACAAGATCGAGGGCCTTTATATGACAGACCACAATCTGCAGGACAGCACTGCCACGGATTCCTCGCTGGACGCTTTGGCTGCGGTTGCGCTGATTCTTATCGTCGTGGTGGCGGCTGTTTTCTGGGTCAGCGGCCAGTAGGCGACTGTCAGCCGGCTGCGTGCAGGACCAGCTTCACCACGCCCAGCACACACAGTACAAATAGCAGGGTAAAGCCAACGCCAGCGATAATAAAGTGGCTGGGTTTGCCCTGGCTGAAGTCGCGCTCGCGTGCGCGGTTGCTTTGGACGCCCAGCGCGGCGGCCAGCACGCTGGAGAGGGTGTCGCGCAGGCGCATCGGCTTGTCTTGCGGCTGTTGTTGATCAGACTCGGTCATGGGCACTGCTCCGTTGGGGCGCTCTGCCAGCTTAGGTCCTTAGCGCCTCAAATGCGAATTTCGGCCCAGTGTCGGCGCCGCCACATCACCGCAAAAATCATCGAGTTGATACAGCGATACAGGCTCTGCAGCAGCCATACCAGCAGCAGCCCGCCGCCCAGCACCGGCCCGGCAAGATAGGCGCAGGGCAAAAATAGCAGCCACTGACTACCCAGATTCACGGCCATGACGGTGCGGCTGGCGCCGGCGCCCAGCAGTGCCTGGGTGAGTACCAGGGCGGTCGCATCCAGGCTCATGCCCAGGCCGGTAATGCGTAGCGGCCATTCCCCGAGTGCGATCAGTTCCGGGTCCTGGGTAAACAGGCCAAGGATCAGGTGTGGCGCGAGCCAGAAGGGCATGCCCAGTACAAAGAGCACCAGGATAGCCACGCGGACCACGTCCCAGCCCCAGCGATAGGCTTGCTCCGGCTCCTGCCTGCCCAGGCTGTGACTGACCAGCGTGGTGGCGGCCATGCCGAGGCCCACGCCGGGCAGAATCAGGAACAGCGCCAGGTTGACCAGCACATGCGCGATGGCCAGTTCGTCGGTGCCGATGCGCGCGACAATCCAGAACAGGGTGGTAATGCCGGTGGCGAAGAAGAACTGCTGCAGCGAGTTGGGTAGCGCCAGGCGCAGCATGGCGCGAATGTCTGCAGCGCGTGGCCGGGCCCGCAGGAAGCCGTGTTCGCGCCCGCCATGCAGGGTGATGCCGAAGTACAGCGCCGAACCCAGCAGCATGGCTATCGCGGTGCCCATGCCTGAGCCTTCTGCGCCCATCTCCGGTAGGCCGAAGCGGCCGAAGATCAAGCCGTAGCTGATCAGCACGTTGGCCAGGTGCATGATGATCAGAATCTGCAGGTAGCGTCCGGCCCGGTGGGTGCCGTTCCAGTAACCGCGAAAGGCAAAGTTGGCGCCCACCGCAATGATCGCCAGCACGCGCCACTGAAAGTAATGGGTGCCAATCTCGACCACCGCAGGGTCGTCGGCGAGAAAGCGAATAATGCGCTCGGCCTGGGTCCAGCAAATCAGCGTCAGGGGAATTGCCAGCAGCAGCGCGATCAGCAGGCCTTCATTGAGTGGGCCGGCGATACGCTGGGTGTCGCCAGCGCCCTGGCGGCGGGCGACCATGGCCTGCACCCCGGCGCCAAGGCCCATTACCAGGGCAACCGCCATGAAGTTGGCGTAGCTGCCCAGGCCCACACCTGCCAGCGCCTCGCTGCCCAGGCTGCCGACCATGGCGGCGTCCACCAGGTTAAGCAGGCTCTGGCTCAGCATGCCGCCCATGATCGGCAGCCCGAGCACGGCGATACTGCGCAGCCGTGCGCGGGCGGGGAGCAGGGCCATCAGTTGTCGTAGCTGAGGTTGGGTGCCAGCCAGCGTTCGCTGACAGCCTGATCCTGGCCCTTGCGGGTGCTGTAGGACTCAACCTGATCGCGGGTAATCTTGCCTACCGCAAAGTACTGGCTTTGCGGGTGCGAGAAGTACCAGCCGCTGACCGATGCTGCCGGGAACATGGCAAAGTGCTCGGTCAGGGTCACGCCGCTGGTGCCCTCAGGGTCGAGCAGCTTGAACAGGGTGGCCTTTTCGGTGTGATCGGGGCAGGCCGGGTAGCCGGGCGCCGGCCGAATACCGCGATACTGCTCACGGATCAGGCTGTCGTTGTCCAGCTCTTCGCTGCTGTCGTAACCCCAGTAGGTCTTGCGCACCTGCTCATGCAGCCACTCGGCGCAGGCCTCGGCCAGACGGTCGGCCAGCGCCTTGACCATGATGGCGCTGTAGTCGTCACCCTTGGCTTCGTACTCTTTGGCCAGTTCTTCGGCGCCAATGCCGGCGCTGGTGATAAAACCGCCAACGTAGTCGGTCTTGCCGCTCTCTGCCGGGGCTACAAAGTCGGCCAGCGAGAGGTTCGGCTTGCCGTCGGGCTTGATGGTCTGCTGGCGCAGGTGGTGCAGCTGAGCCAGCGGCTCACCTTGCGGGTCGAACAGCTGGATGTCGTCATGCGCGACCTGCTGGGCAGGCCAGAAACCGAAGACCGCGCGGGCGCTGATCAGCTTCTCGTCGATCAGTCGGGTCAGCATGCTGCGGGCGTCGGCATACAGTGCGGTTGCCGCCTCGCCGACCACTTCATCCTGCAGGATACGAGGGAACTTGCCGGCCAGATCCCAGGAAATAAAGAAGGGCGTCCAGTCGATGTAGTCAGCCAGTAGGCGCAGGTCGATGTTATCCAGCGTCTGCACGCCGAGTGCGCGCGGGGCGGGCGGCTGGTAGTCGCTCCAGTCCAGCTGCAGGCGATTGTCGACCGCCTGTTGGTAAGTCAGGTATTCGGTACGTGCCGAGCGGTTGGCGGTGCGCTCGCGCACCACGGCGTAGTCCTCGCGTATCTGCTGCACGTAGGCGGGCTTGAGCTCTTTGGACAGCAGCGAGGTGGCAACACCTACCGCACGCGAGGCGTCGGTTACGTAGATCACCGCATCGTTGTGGTAGTGCGGCTCGATCTTCACGGCGGTATGCGCCTTGGAGGTGGTCGCACCGCCAATCAGCAGCGGCAGGTGAAAATCGCGGCGCTGCATTTCCTTGGCGACGTGCACCATCTCGTCCAGCGATGGGGTGATCAGGCCGGACAGTCCGATGATGTCGCACTTCTCGTCGATGGCGGTCTGCAGGATTTTTTCTGCCGGCACCATTACACCCATATCAACGATGTCATAGCCATTACAGCCCAGGACGACGCCGACAATATTCTTGCCGATGTCGTGTACATCGCCTTTCACCGTTGCCATCAGGATCTTGCCCTTGGCCTCGGGGGTGTCGCCCTTTTCCTCCTCGATAAAGGGGATCAGGTGCGCTACGGCCTGCTTCATTACGCGGGCGGACTTGACCACCTGGGGCAGGAACATCTTGCCGGCGCCGAACAGGTCACCGACCACGTTCATGCCGGCCATCAGCGGGCCTTCAATCACTTCAATCGGGCGCTTGGCCTGCTGGCGGGCCAGCTCGGTGTCCTCAACGATCCAGGCGGTGATGCCCTTGACCAGAGAGTGCTCAAGGCGTTTTTCGACCGGCCAGCTGCGCCACTCTTCGTTTTCCGCTTCCTTGGTGGCGCCATCGCCCTTGAACTGCTCGGCAATGGCCAGCAGGGCGTCGGTGGCATCAGGGTTGCGGTTGAGGATCACGTCTTCGACGCGGTCGCGCAGCTCGGCGGGGATCTCATCGTAGATCTCCAGCTGACCGGCGTTGACGATACCCATGGTCAGGCCGCTGCGAATGGCGTAATAGAGGAAGACCGAGTGAATGGCCTCGCGCACCGGGTTGTTGCCGCGGAACGAGAAAGACACGTTGGACACGCCACCCGAGCTCAGCGCGTAGGGCAGGTTGTCGCGGATAAAGGCGCAGGCGTTGATAAAGTCAACCGCGTAGTTGTTGTGTTCCTCAATGCCGGTGGCGACGGCAAAGATGTTGGCGTCGAAGATGATGTCTTCCGGCGGAAAGCCGACTTCGTTGACCAGAATGTCGTAGGAGCGTTTGCAGATCTCGTTCTTGCGCGCCTCGGTGTCGGCCTGCCCAGCCTCATCAAAGGCCATGACGATGACCGCAGCGCCGTAGCGCTTGCACAGGCGGGCGTGCTGCTTGAATTGCTCGACGCCTTCTTTCATGGAGATCGAGTTGACGATGCCTTTGCCCTGAATGCACTTGAGGCCGGCCTCGATCACATCCCATTTGGATGAGTCGATCATGATCGGTACGCGGGAGATATCGGGCTCGCCGGCGATCAGGTTGAGAAAGCGCACCATCGCCGCCTTGGAGTCGAGCATGCCCTCGTCCATGTTGATGTCGATGACCTGGGCGCCGGCCTCCACTTGCTGCAGGGCGACCTCAAGGGCTTCGGTGTAGTTCTCCTCGCGAATCAGGCGGGCGAACTTGGCGCTGCCGGTGATGTTGGTGCGCTCGCCAACGTTGACGAACAACGACTGCCGGTCGATGGTGAAGGGCTCGAGGCCCGACAGGCGGCAGGCCGGGGCAATCTCCGGGATCTGTCGAGGCGGGTATTTGGCCACGGTCTCGGCAATGGCCCGAATATGCGCGGGGGTGCTGCCGCAACAGCCGCCGACGATGTTCAGGAAGCCGGCGCGGGCAAAGTCGTCGATCACCGCAGCCATTTCTTCCGGGGTCTCGTCGTACTCGCCAAACTCGTTCGGCAGGCCGGCATTCGGGTGGGCGGATACGAAGGTGTTCGCCTTGTTCGACAGCTCCTCCAGGTAGGGGCGCAGGTCTTTGGCGCCCAGGGCGCAGTTCAAACCGATGGAAATGGGCTTGGCGTGGCGCACCGAGTTCCAGAAGGCCTCGGTGGTCTGGCCGGAGAGCGTGCGGCCCGAGGCGTCGGTAATGGTGCCGGAGATCATGATCGGCAACTCGATGCCGTCGTCCTCAAACACCTGCTGCACGGCAAAGATGGCCGCTTTGGCATTCAGGGTATCGAAGATGGTTTCGATCAGGATCAGGTCGGCGCCGCCCTCGATTAGGCCACGGGTAGATTCGATGTAGTTCTCGACCAGCTCGTCAAAGGTGACGTTGCGGTAGCCCGGGTCGTTCACGTCCGGCGAGATGGAGCAGGTGCGGCTGGTCGGGCCCAGGACCCCGGCAACAAAGCGCGGGCGATCGGGTGTTTCGGCGGTTTTGGCGTCGCACACCTGGCGTGCGATGCGGGCGCCGGCCACGTTCAACTCGTAGGACAGCGCCTGCATGCCGTAATCGGCCTGAGAAATGCGCGTGGCGTTGAATGTGTTGGTTTCAATGATGTCAGCGCCGGCGTCCAGGTAGGCCTTTTGGATGGCCGATAGGGCGTCTGTCTGCGTCAGCTGCAGCAGGTCGTTGTTGCCTTTTACGTCGCTGGGCCAGTCGGCAAAGCGTTCACCGCGGTAGTCCGCTTCTTCCAGTTTGTAGCTCTGGATCATGGTCCCCATGCCGCCGTCGAGAATCAAAATGCGCTGCTGCAGGGCGTTGCGCAGGGCGGTCAGGCGGGTGCTTCGGTCAGACATGGGTACTCCGGAAAAGGCGCGCTGAAAAGCCGCAAATCATAGCACGGCGCGGATTTCGTCGCGCGGGGATAATAACCCAGTAAAAAGGTAGGGCTTTATTCGTGGGCCGGCATCCCTTACACTTGCGGCCTATAGGTCATTGAGTACGAGGCATTTCATGGCAGGCATTGTTTTTACCCAGGCGGCAGAAGATTACCTTGCTGACCTGCTGTCCAAGCAGGATTCCGAAGGCGTCGGCATTCGGGTGTTCATTACCCAGCCGGGCACGCCCTACGCGGAAACCTGTATTGCCTACTGCAAGCCCGGCGAACAGAAGCCGGAAGATGAGTTGCTCAAGCTGGACTCGTTCAACGTCTGGCAAGACGCCGTCAGCGTGCCCTTTCTCGAAGAGGCGCTGGTGGACTTTGCCACCGACCGCATGGGCGGTCAGCTGACCATCAAGGCACCCAACGCCAAGGTGCCGATGGTCAACGATGACAGTCCGCTGAACGACCGCATCAACTACCTGCTGCAAACCGAGATCAACCCCGGTCTGGCCAGCCATGGTGGCGACGTCAAGCTGGTGGATGTGATTGAGGGTGGCATTGCGATTCTGCAGTTTGGTGGTGGCTGCCAGGGTTGCGGCATGGTTGATGTCACCCTCAAGGAAGGCATCGAAAAAACCATGGTGGCGCGGATTCCCGAGATCAATGGTGTGCGCGACGCCACCGATCACAGCGTTACCGAGAACGCCTACTACTGATCCGCGCGGTCACCGCTCGTCGTGCCCGTGCGCGAATAATCGGTGTCGGCCTGACGGACGCTTGCCCCGTGCCGTAGCTGTAGGGCTATACTGCTGAAAACAGGCTGGCCTGGTGCCAGCGCTTGTTCCATCGGCACGATGAGGCGACGTTATGGCAGGGGTTCTGGATACGGTCGACCAGCGCACGCGACTGGTAGGCGAAAACCGGCTGGAAATATTGCTGTTCCAGCTCGCCGGGCCGCAGCTGTTCGCGCTGAACGTGTTCAAGATTCGTGAAGTGCTGACCCTGCCTGCGCTCACCCAGATGCCCCAGCGCCATCCCAATGTGGTCGGGGTCATTCATCTGCGCGGGCAGACCATTCCCGTCATCGACCTCTCTGGTGCCATCGGCCTGCAGCCGCAGGCTGTGGACGCCAACAGCACCATCATTGTCACCGAGTACAATTTATCCGTGCAGGCATTTCTGGTGCGCGCTGTCGATCGCATCATGAACCTCAACTGGGATGCCGTGCAGCCGCCGCCGCGCGGTGCCGGGCGCGCGCATTACCTGACTGCCATCACGCGCCTGGACAACATGCGTCTGGTCGAGATTATCGACGTGGAAAAGGTGCTGGCGGAGATCGTGCCGTTCAATACCCGGGTCAGCGATGCGCTGCTGGAAGACCCGCTGCTGCAGCGAGCCCGCGGGCGAGAAGTGCTGGTGGTGGATGACTCGCCGACTGGCGTCAATCAGGTGCGCGACACACTGGCGCAGCTCGATCTGCAGCTGCATGTGGCAACTGACGGGCTGAAAGCGCTGCGCATGCTGCAGGGCTGGGCCGATGCGGGCGAGGACCTCAATGAGCGGCTGCTGATGGTGATTACCGATGCCGAAATGCCGGAGATGGACGGCTACCGGTTAACCACCGAGATTCGCAAGGACCCGCGCCTGAAAGACCTGTACGTGGTGCTGCACACCTCGCTGTCCGGCAACTTCAACAAGGCCATGGTCGAGAAGGTCGGCTGCGATGGCTTTCTGTCCAAGTTCCAGCCAGACCAACTGGTCGAGGTGGTACGTAACCGGTTGCAGCGCCTGGAGTCCTGAGCGCTCTGGGGCTCAAGGCTCCAGATAGCGCTCGTGCTGCTCCATCACCGGCTGCTGAATGCCGAGCTTCTCACCGTAGATTACCGCGTAGCTGAGCACGCTCTGCACGTACTTGCGTGTCTCGTCGAACGGAATGGCTTCAATCCACACATCTGATGGCAGGCTGCCCATGTCGCGGGTCCATTGGCGCACGCGGCCGGGGCCGGCGTTATAGGCGGCTGAGGCGAGTACCCGGTTGCCCGAGAACTGCCGATGCAGGCCAGACAGATAGGCGGCGCCCAAGGCGATGTTGCGCTCGGGGATCAGGGCGTCCTGATTGCCGGAGTACGGGATGGCGTAGCGTCGCGCGGTTTCCCGTGCGGTGGCCGGCATCAGTTGCATCAGGCCCATGGCGCCGGCGTGCGAGCGCGCGTCGGCCATGAAGGCGCTTTCCTGACGGGTGATGGCGTACACCCAGGTGGAGTTGATCTGCCGGGATTGAGCCTGATCCTTGATTGACTGCTGATAAGCCATGGGGAAGCGGATATCCAGATCGTCCCAGTATTGCGCCTGGCTGATGCCGCGGATGGCCGGGAAGTACCAGGCCATCTGGTTGGCCAGTACTGCCTGGGCAATCAACTGCTCGCGGTTGAAGCGGTCGCCGGCGTGATACCACTCGCGGCGCGCGTTGATAACTTCATTACGGTCCAGAAACTCTTTGGCGCGCAGGGTGCCCGGGTCTTGCTGCACGCTTTGCATCACGGCTTCTGGCACGCTGGCGCGCTGGTGATTCAGGGCGTAGGGCTGGCGCGCGCGCTCGGCCGCCAGAAAGCCATAGAAATCCCGCTCTTGGGCCAGAGCCTGGTAGTCGCTGACCAGTTCGCCTACACCGTTGTTGGCCAGTTGGGCGCTGCGCAGGCGCCAGTAGCGCCAGCGGCTCTGCCCGGCCAGTGACGGCGGCAGTTGGGCTGTAAGCTGGCTGGCGGTATCCCACTGGCGGGTCCGCAGGGCCAGACGCACGCGCCACTCGCTGACGTCGTCATCTTTCATCTGTGGATCGTTGGCAGCCATGAAGGGCAGGGCGGCAGGGTCGACCTTTTTGGCCAGGCGCACGCCGATGTCGCGGGTGATTGCCAGGCGGTCTTCCTCGGCGTAAGGCAAATCCTTGTACTGCGGCCACAGGCTCAGCGCGGTGCTGGCGTCGTCGCGGCCCAGGCGGCGCAGCGACACGGTCGCGATATCGGCCATGCGCTGGGGCGGCAGGCTGCGATAGGCATTGGCATCGCGCAGTTTGGTCGGCTGGGTGGCGGTGTCGACAAACAGGGTGGCCAGCGCCTGGTTGTTTTGCATGAGCTTGGTCAGGTAGCGGGCCAGGGCGTCCTGACGGTACAGCAGTGCCAGGCGGATACGTTGCCAGACGACGTCGTCGTTCAGGCCGCCGGCTGCACGCCAGCGGTCAAACAGTGGATCACAGGCGTTAGGCTGGGAGCGACCGACAGTCCAGAGTGTCTGGGCCTGCTGCATGGCACCGGCGCGGTCGCCGCTGTCCCACTGGTGCATGGCGCGGCGGCAGTCCTGGCTGGCGTTGCGGTCGGCCTCCTGGTACTGCTGGTCAAATTGCTGCCATTTGCCCTGGCGCGCCAGGCGAGTCAGCCAGCGGTCTTTCAGGCGGCTGGCAAAGGGCAGGGTGCTGTGGTCGCGAACAAAGTTAGCCAGATCCTGATCGGTTGCGCTGTCGAAGGTCTGGTTCAGGTAGGCCTGGCGGATATAGGGGTACAGCACGTAGTCGCGCAGCCCCGGCTCCAGCTGCCGAAACTGCTCCCACTGTTCCTTGTCGATGGCTTCCAGCGCCCGGTCGTAGTTCAGGCGCTGGCTTTCCAGGCGGGCATTGGCCTGGGCCAGCACGGGCAGCAGCAGGCCGGCAAGAAGGGTACAGGTGAGAAAGGAGCGGGTGTGGCGACGCATGATTCTCCTGCCGCGTGGGCGTTGCAAGCTCGGGAATTGTCTTTGCGGCTGTCTGCTTTGCTGGCTGCAGCCTGTTTGCGCACAGCTTAGCCTGTTGCCTGACGGCGGCATAGGGTCGGCATGTGAAATGGCGCACAGCGGTTATCGGCGCGCGCGCCACAGGGTAGACTATGCGGCTTGCAAACCAACAGGTGAGTTATGGCGCTGCTCTCGTTCTCTGATGTATCCCTGGCCTACGGCCTCAATCCGTTGCTCGACAAGGTGAGCTTTCAGCTCGATCGTGGCGAGCGCGTGTGTCTGATCGGTCGCAATGGCGCCGGCAAGTCCAGTCTGTTTCGACTGGTGACCGGTGAGCAGGGGGCGGATGAAGGCGACATCTGGTTTGCGCCGGGTTTGAAAATTGGCCAGCTGCCGCAGGAGCTGCCTGCAGCTGACGACAAGACGGTGTATGACGTGGTTGCCTCTGGCCTTGCCGGGGTGGGTGAGCTGTTGGCTGAGTACCACCACCTGATCACCGGCGATATGGGTGATGAGGAGTTGACCCGGCTGGAGAAAGTGCAGGTTCAGCTCGAAGCCAAAGACGGCTGGCGGTTGGATCAGTTGGTCGATACCACGCTGACGCGACTCGGCCTGCCGGCCGACAAGCAGATGTCCGAGCTGTCCGGTGGCTGGCGCCGCCGAGTGCTGCTGGCCCAGGCGCTGGTTGCCGAGCCAGATGTGCTGCTGCTGGATGAGCCGACCAACCACCTGGATATTCATACCATTGCCTGGCTGGAGTCGGTACTGCTGGAGTTTCGTGGTGCGGTGCTGTTTATTACCCACGACCGTTCCTTCCTGCAGGCGCTGGCAACCCGGATTCTGGAGCTGGATCGCGGCCAGTTGATCGACTGGCAGGGCGACTACCGCAGCTTTCTGGAGCACAAGGAGCAACAACTGGCTGCTGAAGCCACCGCCAACGCGTTGTTCGACAAGAAGCTGGCGCAGGAAGAAGCCTGGATTCGTCAGGGTATCAAGGCGCGCCGGACTCGTAATGAGGGGCGCGTGCGTGCGCTCAAAGCCATGCGTGAAGAGCGTGCCCAGCGGATTGAGCGTCAGGGTAAGGCGAGCTTCCAGCTGGAGACCGCAGAAGCCTCCGGCAAGCGCGTGATCGAGGCCGAGGCAGTCAACTTTGCCTGGCCGGACAAGGCGCCTCTGGTGCGTGATCTCACTCTGAACGTGATTCGCGGTGACCGCATTGGCCTTATCGGCAATAACGGCTCGGGCAAGAGTACGTTGCTCAAGTTGCTGCTCGGCCAGCTGCAGCCCACCAGCGGCCGTATTCATAGCGGCACGCGACTGGAAGTCGCCTATTTTGACCAGTTGCGCGATCAGCTGGATCCGGAAAAGACCGTAATCGACAACATCTCCGAGGGTCGCGATTTTATCGAGATCAACGGCGATCGCCGGCACATTATCAGTTACCTCGGTGATTTTCTGTTTTCGGCTGAGCGTGCGCGCACGCCGGTCAAGGCGTTGTCTGGTGGTGAGCGCGCCCGTCTGCTGCTGGCGCGTCTTTTCAGCAAACCGGCGAACATGCTGGTGCTCGACGAGCCGACCAACGACCTGGATGTGGAAACCCTGGAACTGCTCGAGGATGTGCTGGCCGGCTTTGACGGCACCGTGCTGATCGTCAGCCACGACAGGGCGTTCCTGGATAACGTGGTCACCAGCAGCCTGGTGTTTGAGGGCAAGGGTCGTGTGCGCGAGTACGTTGGCGGATATGCCGACTGGCTGCGCCAGGGCGGCAGCGTTGACCAACTGGCCGAGTGGGGCGAAAAGGCGCAAGCGCAGACCGCAACCGCTGTCGAGCCTGAGCCGGCACCCGCGCCGGCCGCTGCGGCCCCGGCAAGCAAGCCAAAGCTGAGCTACAAGCTGCAACGCGAGCTGGATGCGCTGCCGGCCTTATTGGAAAAACTGGAGGCCGAGCTGGATGCGCTGCAGGCGCAGGTCGGAGATCCGGCGTTCTACCAGCAACCCCACGACGTCACCGCCCCGGTGCTGGCCGCGGTAGAAGCGAAACAGGGTGAGCTGGACGCCGCGATGGAGCGCTGGGCGGAGCTGGAGGATTAAGCGGGCGGCTAGGCCGCCCGGCTAGAGGCTAGAGGCTGTAGGGCTGAAAGGTCAGGCTGGTGCTTGAGGGGTGACCTAAGCGCATTGCTAGGCTTTCCAGCCTCCAGCCTCCAGCCTCCAGCCTCCAGCCTCCAGCCTCCAGCTGTTATCCCTTCTTCCCTAGCCGTACCGCAATGACATCGCAGGGCGCGCCGTGCAGTACGTCGTTGGCGGTAGAGCCCAGTAGCAGGGCGAGGCCGTGTCGACCGTGGCTACCTACAACGATAAGGTCGCACTCCTGATCGGTGGCCACCCGGTGAATTTCCTGGCGTGGATGGCCGAAGGCGATCTGCAGGCACTCGTCGGGCAGGCCGTAGTCGGCGGCAAACAGCTGCATGCGCTCCTTGGCTTGCTCGAACTGCTGCTGTTGCAGCATCGACAGGTCCATGGGCACATCGCCCCCGTAGGCCATCGCAAGCGGCTCGACCACATGCAGCAGCGACAGCTTGGCGTTCAGTGCATTGGCCAGCTGCATGGCGTGATCGGCAACCGCCCGACACTCTTCAATCAGATCGACGGCCACCAGAACGTGTTTGTACAGCATAGGCTCTTTCTCCTTTTTGCTCGGATACTAGGCGTTGCCCCGGCTTGATCGCAAGCGGTGCGTCGCTGATTCCGCCTCAGGTGATGTGACCACTCTCTAAGCCCCGACCTTTTCAAGCTGTCGTGCGTTGCGTCGATGGGCGGCTAGCTTCTCTATTTACGACCTTCGAACTCAGCATACGCCGGCTGCAAGCGCCGGCCCAGTGCCGGGCATGCGACCGGAGGTCGCCAGGCGCTCTGGCGCGCCGCTCGGCAGGCTTCTACAGTGATGTGTTGGTGTGCTGGCGCATTGATTTTATGTTCTAAGGGCTGTGACATGTTTGCGCCGCAACGCCTTGTTTTTCAATGACTTTGAATCTGTCTTCGTAGGGGCGTACGCTGTTGGGCGGCGCCTGGGCGGTGCGCCGGCAATTGACAACCGCCAGGAATTGAAAGAAGGTGTGCGCACCCGAATCAAACGGTCGTATGAATTTTTTGGTTCATCCCGTCCCGGATTATCGGGATCGTTCATGACACGGGTTTGGCCCTCGTCTGCACAGGCGGTCGGGTCAGCCGGTGTTTCTCATGTGCTTTTCATAGCGTGGAGATCAGTTGATGATTTACGAAGGTAAAGCCATCACGGTTCAAGGCCTTGAAGACGGCATCGTCGA
>MDTG01280766.1_pt1 | contig 12731 bp, 16 predicted proteins | sample 811421 | NCBI WGS metagenome assembly MDTG01 (sample SAMN05326645, study PRJNA326480) | marine metagenome | isolation source: seawater | place: Pacific Ocean: South East | collected 2011 | reverse complement strand
TTTTTAAAATCTGAAAACATAATATGGAGCGGGCAAAGGGACTTGAACCCTCGACCTTCTCGTTGGCAACGAGACGCTCTACCACTGAGCTATGCCCGCCTGTTATTACTTTTAAAAGTATTAGCTTTTTACAAATTAAGCAATAGTGATTTTAGTAAAAATAAGCCAGCGCTTTGCCTAGAACAACGGCGTATCTAAATAATTAATGTGCATCTTAACAAAAAAAACCAAATAAAATAAAATGTCGCTATCGATAACAGAAAAATTTCACTATAATGCACGTATGAAAACATTTCCTAATATAATTCCAGTGTTTCCTTTAAGTGGTGTGATATACTTTCCGAAAACAAATCTTCCTTTAAATATTTTTGAGCAAAGATATTTAAATTTGGTAAATGATACTTACAGTAAAGACAAACTGATGGGTATGGTCCAATCTCAAAAAAACGGAAATGAAATATATAAGGTCGGGTGTTTAGGAAAAATTAGTGATCTCAAAAAGAGTAGCGATGGCAGGATAATTATAAATCTTACAGGTATCACAAGATTTAGAATTTTAGATGAAGTAAATAATAAAAAGCTGTATAGAGAGTTTAAGGTTGACTATAAAAGCTTTGAAGAAGATTTAAAAGAGTCTACTGAAAATCAAAATACTGAGAGTTTAATGAAAAAAGCCAAAATTTTTTTTAAGAAAAATGGCTTGTTGCTTAATTGGAGAGAATTCGAAAAACTGGATGAAATCCAAAAGATAAATACATTGTCTATGATCTCTCCAGTAACTAATGAGGAAAAACAAAAACTGTTAGAGTCTATAACAATTAAAGATAAAATTGATTCATTAGAAAATATATTTAGTTTTTACTTACACGATATAAACTCGAATAATCAAACCGTACAATAAATTTTAATTAGCTGATTTATTCATTGAGTCGAAAAAATCTGAGTTGTTTTTCGTATTTTTTAACTTAGATATTAAAAATTCAATTCCATCCATCGTACCCATCGGACTTATTATTCTTCGTAAAACATTCATCTTTGATAATTCATCTTTGGCAAATAATAATTCCTCTCTTCTTGTGCCTGATCTTGTAATATCAAGCGCTGGATAAATTCTTTTATCAGCGACCTTCCTGTCAAGGATAAGTTCTGAATTACCTGTGCCTTTGAACTCTTCAAAAATAACTTCATCCATTCTACTTCCCGTATCAATCAATGCGGTTGAAATAATAGTTAACGAGCCGCCCTCTTCCACATTCCTAGCTGCTCCAAAAAATCTTTTAGGTCTTTGTAAAGCATTAGCGTCAACACCACCGGTTAAAACTTTTCCTGAACTTGGTATCACAGCATTGTAAGCTCTTCCTAATCTAGTTATAGAGTCAAGCAAAATTACTACATCTTTTTTATGCTCGACTAATCTTTTTGCTTTCTCAATAACCATTTCAGCCACTGCAACGTGTCTAGAGGCTGGTTCATCAAACGTAGAGGCTACAACTTCACCTTTAACAGATCTTTGCATATCAGTAACTTCTTCTGGTCTTTCATCGATTAATAGAACCATGAGGTAACACTCAGGATGATTTGCGGTTATAGATTGTGCAATATTTTGAAGAATAATAGTTTTTCCTGCTCGTGGTGGCGAAACAATTAAAGATCGTTGACCTTTCCCAATAGGACTTACAAGATCAATTAACCTGGCGGTATTATCAGGTTTTTTTTCAACTTTTGTAGTCTCAACTTCAAGCTTAATTCTTTCATTAGGGTAAAGCGGGGTTAAATTATCAAAAGCAATTTTATTTTTTCCTTTTTCTGGTTCATCAAAGTTAATTTTATTTACTTTTAAAAGAGCAAAATATCTTTCAGCATCTTTCGGTCCTCTTATTTCTCCCTCTACCGAGTCACCGGTCCTTAAACCAAACCTTCTGATTTGGCTTGGGCTAACATAAATGTCATCTGGACCAGGAAGATAATTTGACTCTATAGCTCTTAAAAAACCAAAACCATCTTGTAGAACTTCTAGCACTCCTGTAGCAGTAATCTGTTCATTTTTTTCAGCAAGTTTTTTTAAAATAGCAAATAAGATTTCTTGTTTTCTTAGCGTACTAGGGTTCTCGATGCCCAATTTTTCAGCTTCATTAATAAGCTCTGCAGGATTTTTTTGCTTTAGTTCTTGTAAATTCATGTGATTGATCTTTAGGAATGTTATTAAAAATATATGTTTTTTTTAGGAAAATTCAACCCCTAAATTACAAAGGTTTAAATATAACAACAAAAATCACCACTATAAGTATAGTTGTTGGTATTTCGTTGTAAATCCTAAAATATTTTGAAGTTTTTTGATTGTTGTCTTTTGCAAAATCTTTAAGATAAACACCTAAAGAAAAGTGGTAGTAAGTTAAAATTATAATAGCAATTCCTTTAATTTGCATCCAAAGCTCTAATAAAATTGAATGCCCCAAAATATGAATTAGTAAAATCCCAAACAACCAGGAAAGCAACATAGCAGGCATCATTATGAAGTTATAAAGTTTTCTTTCCATAACTTTAAATACTGACTTTTGTGACTCATCATTTGCCTCTGAATGATAAACGAATATTCTTGGCAGGTAGAGCAAACCTGCCATCCATGAAATAACTGCGATTAGATGTAAAGATTTAAAAAGTAAATAGAAATTCATTTTATAAATATTTTTTTACGAGTTTTTCAAAAAGATTTATATGATTAGTGTTATCGTTTAAACAAGGAATTAAATCAAAATTTTTTCCACCTTTTTCAAAAAAACTTTCTCTTCCTTGTATGTTAATTTCCTCTAAAGTTTCTACACAGTCTGAGGCAAAACCAGGGCATATTACAAGTAAATTTTTAACTCCTTGTTTTGGCAATTCCTCTAAAGTTTTATCTGTATAAGGGGTGAGCCATTCTTGTGGTCCGAATCTTGATTGAAAAGTAGTTTTTATTTCTATTTTGTTAAATTTTTCTCTCATTAATCTTGTCGTCTTGTGACAATAACAATGATAAGGGTCTCCTTTGTCAAAATAAGATTTCGGGATACCATGATAGGAACTTATTATTAAGTCAGGTTTCCAGTTTATTTCTTTTAATTTTTTTTCAATACTTTCAATTAAGGCGTGAATATATAAAGGATCACTTTCGTAATGTGGAATAATTTGTAGACTTGGTTGCCATCTCATTTTCATTAAAGATCTATAAACTTCATCGCAAACTGTAGCGGTTGTTGCAGCAGCATACTGAGGATATAGAGGTAAAATTATTATATTTTCGCAACCTTTCATTTTTAATTCAAATAATTTTTTCTTAATACTTGGATTCCCATATCTCATTGCAAAATCTATAATAATATCCTCATTCCCTATTTTATTTCTAAGTTTTTCAGTTTGATTTTTAGTAAAATATAGTAATGGTGACTCGTTACTTTCCTTCATCCAAATTTGTTTATAAGCATGCGCAGTCTTTGATGGCCTGAAGGTTAAAATAAATAAGTTTAATATTACTTGCCAAATAATAGGGTTAACTTCGATAACTCTTCTGTCTGAAAGAAATTCTTTTAAATATTTACGAATATCCCACCATCCTGTCGAGTCAGGTGTTCCGAGATTAACAAGAAGAACACCAGATTTACCAAATTTTACCTCAGGGTGATTTTCATTCATTAAAGCTCCTATAAAATTTAACTAATTTATCTACCTTATCAGGCTCTGTTTCCGGAAGTAAACCGTGTCCTAGGTTAAATATGTAAGGAGTATTTTTAAAAGCACGTATATATTTTATTGCCTCCCCAAACATTTCATCTTTTGATCTTAACAATACATTTGGATTAAGACCACCTTGAATAACGACATTCAGTAATTTTTTCTTTGCCCATTGAGGGTTTATTTCAGAGTCCAAACTTAAACCATCTGGCTTTACTATATTATTAAAGTCTACATATTTGTTTTTAATTCCTTTAGGAAAACAAATATTTGGAATTTTTTCTTTCCTACAAAATTCAACTATTTTAGCATTAGGTTTAAAACAATAATCTTTGATATAATTTTCCGGTATTAAACCAGCCCATGAGTCAAATATTTGAACAACATCTGCTCCTGCTTCTATTTGGTTTTTGATATGAATACACAAATATTTAATTAACTCTTCGATGATTCTGTTTAAATTTAAATTTTGATTATTTAAAATTTCAAAATTTTCTAACCTCTTATCTTGTTTCAAATCAAGCATGTATATTAACAAAGTCCAAGGTGCTCCTACAAAAGCAATTAAAGATTTCCCTTTATCTAACTTTTTTCTAGTAATTTCAATAGCTTTATAAATTGATTCAAGTTTATTTGAAAAATTTTCTGTACTGTTATCTAAAAACCGTTCTTGATTAAAGTTACTTAAACTGGGACTTTGATTTTTTTTAAAATTTACTGTTTGTCCTAATACAAATGGTGTTATCAAAATATCAGAAAAAATTATAGCTGAGTCTAGATCGAACCTTTTTATTGGTTGTAGAGTAATCTCTGAGCTTAATTTACTATCAAGACATAATTTAATGAAATCAGTATTTTTTGATCTAATATCTCTAAATTCAGGCAGATAACGACCTGCTTGTCTCATAAACCATATAGATTTACAAGAAATTTTATTTGTTAAGATATTCTTAAGATTACTCATATTAAATAGAAGTTTTGTTAAAATGTTGTTTTGATTGTATGCCTTGTTTAAATCTATTATAACTTTTTATACATAATTTATACATAATTGGTTTAAAAATTTTTTACTAAAAGCCAATATTTAGTGACTTTATTAATTTTATAAACATTAGTAAAACAACAATATTAACAATGAATAAAATGTTTAAATATTGTTAATTAATGCCAGTTATTTGCGGCATTATTTAAAATAAGTGGAAAAAGAAATTGTTATTATTTATCTATTAACAAACATATGAACGAAAAATACAATGTATATCTTGTGTCCGACTCTACCGGTGAAACCCTAGATAGAATATTCCTTTCACTCAAGTCACAATTTGCAAATTTTGACTATGAGAAGAAAGAATTCGCCTTTGTAAGAACAGAGCAACAAGTAGATAAAATCATAAATGAGTGTACTCAATTAGAAAACTCATTAATTTTATACACGATAGTAGAAACAAAGTTAGCTAAATACTTGTCCAGCAAAAGTGAAAAGAATAATTTACCATGCTTCGGTATTTTAGGAAATTTAATATTAAGTTTTTCAAAACTCTTAAATCAAAAAGCTATACACAAGCCTAGCGCGCAACATGTACTTGATGATGATTATTATAAGAGAATTGAAGCCATTCAATTCACAATGTCCCATGACGATGGAAAAAAAGTTGACGATTTAACAACCGCTGATGTTATTTTGCTGGGAGTTAGCAGAACAAGCAAAACACCTACATCGATTTATCTTGCTAATAGAGGATATAAAACAATAAATATACCTTTAGTTTTAAATCATAATATACCTGAGGGCTTAGTTTCAAACAATAAATCTTGCATAATTGGCTTAATTGCCGATGCTGATAGATTGGCGGATATAAGAAGGAACAGGGTTGCTATAATGCAAGACCATAATTTAAAAGAATATACTAATATTGATTTTATACGAAAAGAGATTGATCAGTCTAGAAACCTATTCAAAAAGAATAATTGGCCAATCGTCGATGTTACAAGACGGTCTGTAGAGGAAACAGCCGCTTCGATTCTCAAAATTATAGAAATTAAAAAAAATAAATGAGAATAATTTTAGCATCAAAAAGTGGGGTTAGAAAAAAAATTCTAGATAATAATCAAATCAAATGCGATGTAATAGTTTCCAATGTGGATGAGGACGAAGTTAAAATTGCTTTACAAGCGGAAGGAGCTGATCCGTTACTAATATCAAAAAACCTAGCCGAGTTAAAATCAATAAAGGTTAGTGTAAAACACCCAGACAGACTAGTTCTTGGAGCAGACAGCGTTATTTCCCTAAATAATGAACTCATCAATAAACCTAAGTCTAGAGAAGAAGCACTGAATATTCTCAAAAAACTCAATAATTTAAAACATTTTCTTATAAGTTCAGTGTGTTTTTCTAAAAACGGAGCAATGGTGTGGAACCATACAGACAAATCTGAGCTAAAAATGAAAAAATTTTCCGAAAAACAACTTTTACAATATCTAGACAAAATCGAGACAAAAACTTTATTATCCTATGGAGTATACCAAATTGAAGCTGATGGACTTAATTTATTTGAATATATTAAAGGAGACCAAAACTCTATTATGGGCTTACCTATAAAAGAAATTATTAATTATATAAAAGATATAAAAATATGACAAAAAAATTTGGAATAATTGGTAATCCAATCAAACACTCTTTATCACCAACGCTTCATAATTATTGGTTTAGAAAATATGGTATCGATGCAAATTATTCTATAATTGAGGTAGAAAATGACAACTTTTCAGATACTGTAAAGAAAATCAGAGATAAAGAAATAATTGGAATTAACATTACGTTACCCTACAAACAAATGATAGTTCCTTATATCGATATTCTTATTAATGACGCTAAAATTACAAGTTCAATAAATACATTATTCCTGGATGAAAACGAAAATTTGGTAGGAGAAAATACGGATGTTTTCGGTTTACAAGCTGCATATTTGAAAGAATTAGATAGTGCGTTAAAAAAAAGAGCGTTAATAATTGGTGCAGGGGGAGTTTCGCCCTCGGTAATTTTATCATTAGAAAAATCTGGTATAAAAAATGTATCAATTTCAAATAGAACCAGAGAAAAATGTATTTTCTTGAAAAAAAAATTTAAAAATCTACAAATAATTGACTGGAAAAACTTAAGGGATGAAATAAAAAACTTTGATATTATTATTAACGCAACTAGTTTAGGGCTAAAAAATGAGCAAGATTTTGATTTTAATTTCGAACATTTCAAGAAAAATCTTATTTATATTGATACTATTTATAATCCGTTAGAAACAAAAACGTTAAAGTATTTAAAACAAAGAGAGGTTAAGGTTTATAATGGTCTTTATATGTTTATATATCAGGGCCAAAAGTCTTTTTACTTATGGAATAAGATAAACCCAGAAATAGATCAAGACCTCATAGAACTTTTATTATCAAAACTAAAATGAAAATAGGAATAACCGGTTCACTAGCATCAGGAAAAACAACAGCTAGTAGAATTTTATCACAAAAAAAATGGCCACTTTTTAGCGCAGATATATTTGTAAACAAACTTTACACAAAAAAAAAAATTCAAAACAAAATCTACAAAATGCTAAAAATCAAAGATAGTTTAAACTTTAAAAGCGTAATTAAAAAGCTAATCTTAAATAAAAAATTAAATATTATGGAATTAGAAAAAATAATCCACCCACTTGTTAGAAAAGGGATGCAAGATTTTACAGCTAGAAACAAAAATAAAAAATTCATTTTTTTTGAGATACCCCTCTTAATTGAGAGTAAATTAATGAAAAAATTTGACTTAATTTTCTTTATTAAGGCAAACAAAAAACTAAGATTGAAAAGATTTAAACTTAAGGGAGGTAATGAAAAATTATTTCATATTTTAAATAAAAAACAATTATATGTTAATAAAAAAATTAAATATTGTGATTATGTGATTGTGAACGAAAAAAACTTTGATATTTTGAAAACTAGATTATTAAGTATATTTAAAAAATATGAATGAAATATTTTTAGATACAGAAACCACAGGATTATCCTTTAAAGATGGACATAAAATTGTAGAGATAGCCTGTATAGAAACTGAAGATTTAATTGCCACAGGTAAAGTTTTTCATAAATTAATTAACCCTTTAAGAAACGTCCCTGAAGAAGCATTTAAAATTCATGGATTTTCCCAAGAATTTTTGAGTAAGAAAGATACTTTTGAAAAAATCGCTGATGAGTTTATACATTTTATTAAAGATAAAAAAATTATTATTCATAATGCATCATTTGATATCAGTTTCTTGAATGGAGAATTAGGTGCAATTCAAAAAGAAAAAATTAATGAAGATTTAGTTACAGACTCTTTAGAGCTTGCTAGAAATAAATTTCCAGGAACATCTAACTCACTAGATGCGTTGTGTCGTAAATTTAATATAGATCTGTCTAAAAGGACCAAACATAATGCATTATTAGATTGTGAACTTTTAAGAGAAGTTTATATAAATCTCCTTGATGTAAAAGAACCTAAGTTTAATTTATCAAATCAAGATAACGATAAAAATATAAGAAGATTTAAGGATTATAATAAAGAAATAGTAAAAGTTTCAGATAATGAGCTAAAATTACATAGAGATTTTCTTAAAAAAGAAATTAAAAAGAATCATTATTAAGTTCTTCGTGCGTTGTATAGTTTTTGAAAATCAATCTTTTCATTTATCCTTAGGTCTTTAAATCCTGAACTTTCAAATAAGCTTACAAATATTTTTCTTAACTCAGTATATATATTTGATGGTACATCTACTAAAATAATTCTTTCCATCTCTCTCTTTTCGATATTAATATCTTCTAACTCAATTATGGTAGCAAAAATTATTTTCGAATTAATTTTTTCAAACCCGTCTTTAGTAGGTGTAAGGTTCAGCGTGGTAAGTACTTCAATTATGTTTTCTTTCACCCGATCACTTTTTATGTCAATATTTATTTTATAATTTGCAATATTTTTTGTAAGTAAAAAAAATGTTTTAGAATTAGGTATTCTGAAATCTAAATGTTTTATATATTTACCTATAATTTTATATTTCATCTTTATCTTTTTTAATTATTTCTCCATCAATTATGTCATGCTGTTTTTTGTCATCATTTATTGTGGTTTTATTTTTAAATATAGCTCTAAAAAGAAACTTCCTACTTAGTGGAATTAATAACAATAAACCTAATAAATCAGTAAAAAAACCTGGAATGATTAATAATAATGCCGCAAATGCAATAGATGCGCCTGATATAAGTTCATAAATTGGAGTTTTATTTTGATAAAGGTTAATTAGACCTGACCTTAAAGTTTTAAGTCCCTGTATTCGGGCGAAATATACGCCTATAATAGCTGTGAGAAAAATTAGAAAAATTGTGTTTAAAGCCCCTATTTTTCCCCCAATCTTAATCATCAGGTATACCTCAAATGCTGGAAGACCAATAAATATCAATAAAAATGTGTTCATTTGTCTGATACAAAATTATATTATTCATGTATATTTATCAAATTATGAATAATAGTTTCGGATACTTAGATATAATTTTACTTGGAATGATTGCAGGGTTCATAATCTTGCGTTTGAGAAGCATTTTGGGAAGAAAAACAGGCCATGAGTCCAAAGTTTATCCTAATTTTTCGGAGAAAAAATTTAGCATGCCTCAAAAGGAGCCCAAAACACCTGAAAAAAATCTTAATATTTTAGAAGGAAAAGATAAAAAAGAATTTTTAAGAGGAGCAGAGATTGCATATGAAAGCATTTTAACTTCTTTTTCTAATGGTGATCTGATTAAATTAAAAGCTTTGCTTTCGCCTGATATGTTTTCAAATTTTTCAGAGGCTATAAAATTAAGGAAAAAGGATAATATTAAATCCGAATTTACTTTTATCGGTGTAAAAGAGTCTTCTGTGGAGAAATATGCGAAAATAAAGGATAATCTCTTTGCTACTGTTAAGTTTGTAGCTGAAGTAATTTCAGTCAAAAGAGATAAAAATAATAATATTATTGAGGGAAATCCAGATAAAATAAAATTCGTAACAGATAACTGGAAATTTACAAAAAATATTAATAATAATAGTCCAAATTGGTATTTATCTGAAATTGTTAGTCAGTGATTAAAAATAAGGATCTTTCTCCAGAAGATAAAAAAATTTGGGAAGATTATACAAAAAATCCTTCAGATGTTTACGATAAAGATAAAAATATTAAGAAAATATCAAAACACATCAGATTTAAATTTGATCTTCATGGATTTACTTTAGATAACGCAAATAAAAAAGTAAGAGAACTATTATTCTTTTGTAAAGAGAGTCGCTATAAGGAATTATTGTTAATAACAGGTAAGGGAATACACTCTACAAATGATAAAGATGCATACGTTTCAAAAGATTTTGCAAAATTAAAATTTTCCGTTCCTGAATTCATCAAATCTGATCCTGATCTTAATAAGTTAGTTATATCCGTAAATGAAGCTGATACTAAAGATGGCGGACAAGGTGCGATTTTAATTAAATTAAAAAATTTATAATATAAATTTTGTTAAATCTGTATCTCTTACTAGATTACCAAGATTATCTTGTACAAATTTCCTATCAACAGTTATAGTTTCTCCGGCCTTATCTGTGGCGTTAAAACTAATTTCATCTAGAACTTTCTCAATAATAGTATGAAGTCTTCTTGCTCCGATATTTTCAACAGAAGAATTTACTTCAGCAGATATTTTTGCAAGCATATCAATACCATCATCTGAAAATTCAAGATTGACATCTTCGGTTTTCAAAAGAGCTTTGTATTGTTTGATTAAACTATTATCTGGTTCCTTAAGAATTCTTTTGAAATCATTTTCATTAAGGGCATTTAATTCTACCCTAATTGGTAATCTTCCTTGTAATTCTGGCAATAGATCAGATGGTTTTGCCAATTGAAAAGCACCTGATGCAATAAATAAAATATGATCGGTTTTTATTGGACCGTGTTTAGTGCTAACTGTTGTTCCTTCAATTAAGGGTAACAAGTCTCTCTGCACCCCTTCCCTGGATACATCACCACCTACTCTGTCGCTCCTAGCTGAAACTTTATCGATCTCATCTAAAAAAACTATTCCATTTTCTTCAGTGGCTTTTTTTGCTTCTTTTATAATTTTATCTTCTTCAATCATTTTGTCAGACTCTTGTGCAATTAAAATTCCATGTGACTCCTTAACTGACATTTTTTTCTTTTTACCTTTTTTTCCACCAATAGATTTACCTAAGATGTCTCCTAGATTTACCATCCCAACATTACCTCCAGGCATACCAGGTATTTCAAAGCTTTGAATTCCAGATGAGGTGTCTTGAACTTCTATTTCTATTTCATTATCATCTAGATCACCGCTTCTTAGTCTTTTTCTAAAACTCTCCCTTGTGGCAACACTTGCTTTGTTACCAACTAATGCGTCTAATACTTTTTCTTCCGCTTTTAATTCTGCTTTAGCTTTAACTTCTTTTCTTTTCCTCTCCTTTTCCATAGCTATTGCTATTTCAATTAAATCTCTAACAATCTGTTCTACGTCTTTACCAACGTATCCAACTTCAGTAAATCTTGTTGCCTCAACTTTTATAAATGGTGCTTCAGCCAATTTTGAGAGTCTTCTTGATATCTCTGTTTTACCTACGCCTGTAGGACCAATCATAAGAATATTCTTTGGTAAAACTTCGTCCCTCATTTCATCAGTTAGAGCTTGTCTTCTCCATCTATTTCTTAAGGCAACAGCAACAGCCTTCTTCGCTTCCTTTTGTCCAATCACATATCTGTCTAATTCAGAAACAATTTCCCTAGGTGAAAGAGCACTCACCTTTGAACTGTTTTCCTTTGAACCTTTAATGAGTTTAAGATTTGCTTCTTTTTTTGATTTAGACATTAAATTTTTTCCATTGTTACGTTGCTATTTGTAAATACACAGATATCAGAAGCAACTTTCAAAGCTTTCTTAGCGATCTCTTCAGCTTTCATATCAGTTTCGATTAATACTTTTGCTGCGGCTAGAGCATAATTACCTCCAGATCCTATACCAATTATGCCATCTTCAGGCTCTAATACGTCTCCAGTACCAGAAATAATAAAACTATGATTTTTATCTGCAACTGCCATTAGCGCTTCTAATCTTCTCAAAAATTTATCACTTCTCCAATCTTTTGCTAGTTCAACGGCTGCTCTTTGTAAGTTTCCAGCATGTTTTTCTAACTTCGCCTCAAGCCTTTCAAATAATGTAAGTGCGTCTGCAGTTGAACCTGCAAATCCAGCAATTACTCCTCTGCTTTCAATTTTTCTTACTTTCTTGGCTTTACTTTTTAAGACTGTATTACCCAGACTAACTTGTCCATCTCCTGCTACAATGGTTTCGCCACCTTTTCTAAGAAGGACAATCGTAGTACCGTGCCATTTTTCAGCTGTATTCATAAAGTTATATGTGGAGATTAATTTGAAATCTTCAATAGCGATTTATTGATAAAAAGACTATTTAAATATATATCAAAGATAAATTATGTATAGTTTATGAGTAGAAAAGCAAAAATTACTAGAAAAACAAAAGAGACCAGCATATCTGTCGCGGTCAATTTAGACGGAAAAGGAAAATATAAAATTAAAACTGGAATAGGTTTTCTAGATCACATGTTAGAGCAATTATCAAAACATTCTCTTATAGATATAGAAGTTAAGGCTAAGGGGGATACACATATTGACTTACACCACACAACTGAGGACACAGGTATTGCAATTGGTGAAGCTATTAAAAAGGCAGCAGGTAATCGAAAAGGAATTACACGATATGCATCAACAATGATTCCTATGGATGAAACCCTAAGCCGAGTTTCAATAGATGTATCAAATAGACCTTATTTAATCTGGAAAGTAAATCTGCCAGTTGAGAAACTTGGCGAGATGGAAACAGAATTATTTAAAGAGTGGTTCCAAGCTTTTTCACAATCAGCTGGAATTACTTTGCATATAGAAAATATT
>MDTG01287590.1_pt1 | contig 12732 bp, 22 predicted proteins | sample 811421 | NCBI WGS metagenome assembly MDTG01 (sample SAMN05326645, study PRJNA326480) | marine metagenome | isolation source: seawater | place: Pacific Ocean: South East | collected 2011 | reverse complement strand
GGAAGATAACTATAAAACTGGAGATAAAATAGATATCTACCACGATGGAATCGGACGTATGCACGTAGAACGTCATGTGTCTCCAGAGGAACGAGAACAAATACAAAAGAAACGTAGACTTAAAGCATTACGTGAAGAAATGGAGATGCTTGAAAAAGAGGTGGCATAATGAAAAAATCAGTTGAAGCACCTAAAGGGTTTCATTGGATGAAAGCAGGAAAAGGTTATAAATTAATGAAGAACCCATCAGGTGGATATAAACCACACCCAGGAGCTAGTTTAAAGGCTTCATTTGAATTACAAAAAGTACATAAAAAATAATGCCATTAACAGTGGAACAATTTCTTAAATGGAAAATACTCCCTAGATTTATGATGCTAGTAAGCACAGCCATGAGTTGGCGTTGTGCGGAATGGTTTATGGATCTCCCTGACCCAACAGGAGCACAGTCAGCTTTTGTGTCTGTCGTAATGGGGGTAATGACGGGTGTCTTTGGAATTTGGATGGGACACGAACATAAAGGGGACAAATGATGCCACCAAGAAATCACAAGAATTGGAAAAAAGAACCTAACATAGAATACATAAACTCTAAGATATATTCAGATTGGGATATATACAGCCAGGAACTAGAAACCATATTTTCCAAGGTGTGGGTTCCTGTTTGCCATGAAAGTGAATTACCTGAAGATAATTGGTATCGGACTTCAACAATTGCTCATACACCAATTGCTGTAATAAAAAATAAACACGGTATTCATGTGTACAAAAACACAGGACTTCATGGTGTATCAGGACCAGTAGGTATTATAACTGGTAATCGACTACATAGTGAAATAGGTTATGGGGGTATGGTGTGGGCCACTCTTGATGATAATCCAACTCAATCTTTAAAAGAATGGCTTAATGGTGCATTTGATTGTATTATAGATGCTATTGATGCTGAACCATTAGAGGTGTTTCATTACCACAAGGCTATTATAGATACAAATTACAAACTGTGGCATGACACTAATAGCGAGTTTTACCACGACTTTATGCACTACTTTAATCGTGTGTCGGGGTTTAACGATGAATACTTTGCTAGAAAAAATATACCATTTGATAACGGACACGTTAATGTCAGTAGCTTCACAGTCAACTATGAGGAGTACGATGGGTTTGAGGATAGAGGAGAGCTTAGTTTCCCTAACCTTCCACCCAATCAATGGTATATGGTTGATCTGTTTCCTGGATTTAATTTTAATCTTAGGGGGAGTGCTTATAGAAGCGATAGTGTTACGCCTCTTGGACCAAACAAAGTTCTTATTGAGTTTCGCGGCTATGGTCTCAAAAGTGACTCACCAGAAGATAGGAAAACCCGTATAAACCACCACAACTCTATATGGGGTCCATTCGGTAGAAACTTACACGAAGACCTTATTGGTGTAGCTGGTCAGGGCACAACAATGCGTGAAGGAACTGAAAACAGAAACATATTACACGGGCGGCATGAAAACTACACTATACATGATGAAGTGGGTATGAGACATTACTATGGTGAGTGGTCTAAATGGATGGGTGTTAATGCTCAAACAGGTAAGGCAGCATAATGAAAAGCCCATGTATAAAAATTTGTAAGCTAGACGCAATGGGACGATATTGTATTGGATGTGGGCGAACAATTGATCAAATAAGAAATTATTATTTGGATGGATTAAAAAATGGTGCACATACCTTACACGCAACCCAAGAGGAAAAGAAAATCTAAAGAATACAAAAGCCCTGTTGTGTGGTGGAATAGTGTTCGTTATATAAATGGAGAATTGTTATGTCAATCGAAAAGTCAGGAGAACGTTTCTCTGGTTACAACAAACCAAAGCGAACCCCTAACCACCCCAAAAAATCCCACGCTGTCCTTGCGAGATCAAATGGTAAAGAAAAACTAATACGGTTTGGTGAGAAAGGTGCAAGTACTGCAGGTAAACCAAAGGCTGGTGAATCTAAGCGTATGAAAATGAAACGTAAATCATTTAAAGCCCGTCATGCTAAAAACATTGCTCGTGGTCCTTTAAGCGCAGCATATTGGGCTAACAAGGTTAAATGGTAATTATGGAGGATAAATTGTTAGAAGCGGTTCGTAAACACGCAGAGGGTCATGTGGCTAAGCATGTGGCAAACATTGAAGTCTATTTAGATAATCCTGTTGGTATTGGTGAACATAGTGATATTATTAACGCTATTGAATCTGAACTAAGCAGTATGGCTAAATGGCATGAAAAACTAGAAATGCTTGATATATATATCACGGAGGTTAAGGATGGCTGTAAATGCGGCAGGTAACTACACGAAACCGACAATGCGTAAAAACTTGTTTAACAGAATTAAAGCGGGTAGTAAAGGAGGTCGTCCAGGCCAATGGTCGGCACGAAAAGCTCAAATGCTTGCTAAACAATATAAAGCAAAAGGTGGAGGCTATAGAGACTAATGCCAAAGAAACCGTCACAAAAGAGCCTAAGCAAATGGACTTCTCAGAAGTGGCGAACCAAAAGTGGTAAAAACTCTACTCAAGGTCCGTTGGCTACTGGAGAGCGTTATATGCCAGCTTCAGCTGTGGCTAGTCTTACGCCAGCAGAACACGCTGCTACCACTAGGGCTAAGAGAAAGGCTACAAAAGCAGGAAAACAATTTAGTAAACAACCTAAAAAGGTTGCAAACAAAGTAAAACGACATAGAGCGTAAACCCAGGAGTGGTAAATGTCTAGATTTGTACAACAAACACATAAACAAAAAGGTGCTAAGAAACCTCAAGCCACATTACCCAAGGCTGGTTCTTATGATTTAAAAGCTTTAGAAAAAGCTAAGCCTATATATTCAGGCACTGGAGGGAAACGGTAATGGGACCCGAAGGATATAAAGAAATTGTTAGCGATGAACAACTAATTAGTATGATAGAGTCTGGTATACAAAACTCTACAGGCGATTGGTTAAACTCATCTGAACTAGCAAGAGAAAGATTAAAAGCTACTTACGAATATGCTGGAGTAGCAGATTATCATTTATCACCCCAAGGTGTTAGTACAATTGTAGACACTTCTACAACAGAAGTAGTCGAAGCTTATACAGCCGTATTATCTGACTTGTTTCTTACAAATAAAAGACTAGCAAGGTTCATGCCTTGGGACAGTTCTCCTGCAGCAATTCAAGCTGCTAAAGATGCTTCTGATATAACTAACTATTGTTTGTTTAAAAAGAATAATGGATGGGAACTTATCCAACAATGGATGAAAGCAGCATTACTGTGGAAGAATGCTGTGTGCCGTTGGGGGTATGTTGAAGATTACGATTATGTATTTGAAGAATACGAAAAGATTAGTCAACCAAACCTAGATAAACTATTATCAGAAGATAATGTTGAAATTGTTGGTGATCTGGAGTTTGAAAATGAGTTTCAATCAACTGACTCTATAACTGAACAAAATGTAGAACTTATGTACGTTGATGTTCGTATTCGTAAACGTATTAATAAGTCTCGTGTTAAAGTAGAACTGGTCCCACCAGAAAACTTTCGTATATCAAGAGATGCTACTTGTATAACTGATGCAGCATTTGTTGGTATGCAAACAGAAATGACACGCTCAGAGATCCGTAAATATTATCCTGAAATGGCTGATAGTATTGATGCCTGGGATGAACTTGGTGATGATACGTGGTCTGGTAGTTTAAAATACTCTCAAGATATTGCAGCACGTAAACAAGTTACAGGACAAGAATACACTCAAGGCTCTTTGCAGCAAGAGACCACACCACTAGAGGCTAATCGTGAAGTAGCTGTTACAGAGTGCTGGATGCATGTTGACCGTGATGGTGATGGTATTGCAGAGTTAAAACATTTTATTATAGCGGGTTCTCACATCTTATATGAAGAAGATTGTGATGAAGTACCAATGGCTTCTATTGTTCCTATTGATATTCCATTTGAATTTTATGGTTTATCAATGGCAGATTTTACACGTAGTTCTACACTGGCATCGACCGCCATCCTACGTGGCTTTGTAGAGAATACATACCTCACTAACTATTCGCCTAAACTGGCTGATCCTAATGTGGTAGATTTCTCTGCATTGCAAAATATGAAGCCTAAGCAGATTATACCAACTAATGGTAGTCCTGTAGGTGCTGTTCAACAATTACCACCTGAGACAATTTCAACAGGTACAGTACCGTTACTTGAACATTTGCAAATGATTAAAGAACAAGCTACTGGTATGTCTAAGGCTGCTCAAGGTCTTAATGATACACTATATGTGTCAGGAAACTCTGAGCAAAAACTATCAGCAGTTCAGTCTGCTGCACAAAAACGTATTCAACATATTGCTCGTAGATTTGCTGAAACAGGATTTAAACGTCTTTTGTCTGGTATTTATTCTACTATGCGTAGTAATATGAAAGGCAATATAGATTACAATATTGCAGGTGCATTTAAATCTATTAATATGCAAAACCTACCTTCAACTATGGACTTAGAAGTTTTGCTAGATATTGGTGAAAATTCTAATTCTTCATTGATAGGAAAGTATAGTCGTATTGCTGGAGAAATCCTTCCTGCATTAGCACAACAAGGTGCAGGTATGATTGTAAAACCAGAAGCCCCAGCTATCCTTGCTACTAAGCTTATTGAAGCAATGGATATAGATAGTAATGACTTTTTACAAGATTACAATACAGATGACTTTAAACAAAAAGCAGCACAAGCTATTCAAAGCCAACAACAAAAAGCTCAAGCAGAACAAGCATTGCAACAACGTAAGGTTGAGGCAGAAGCTGCTTTATCAGAAGCAAACGTTGTTTATACAGGTGCTCAAACTAAAAACACTATGGATGATAATGCGAAACAACTTGCAGTATCAATTGATAAACACTTTCAAGAATGGGCAGATCTTCAAATTAGAGCAACTAAAGAGGGTGCAGAGTTACCAGAACATCCTGGTTATGACCAGATTATTATGTTAGCTAGGCAAATCCTAAGCCCACCTCAACAACAGCCACAACCACAGATGGGACCACAGGGACCTCAGGAGATAAGATAAATGGCACATTCGACTATTAGTAAACTTGGAGTAGGAGGAACTCAGGCAGGAACTGCAGTAACAAGCACTTCAGGAAATAAAACAGTTGTATTTACAAATGAAACAGACTCTGTAATTACACTTGATCTTAAATGCGCTGGCTCAATTAATGCAGCTGATAAAGGTATTAAGGTTCCAGCAAAAGAATTTCTTAATTACACACATGTTGGTGGACACGGTGCTTGTGTAATGGAAAATGTTAAAACAGCACACGGTACAGCTGCTCAAACTGATGAGCGTATTTACATCCACCATCGTGTGTAAGTAATGGATAAGTATCGTAAGACAGCTGAGAAGAAGCTGGGAAACGAGAAATCATACGGTAATCATAAAATTCATCCTGAAGAACTAGCAAGGCAAGCTCATGTTAAAGGACATTTTGCTGCTAGGGAACGGGATGAGTTTTTTGATGAAGTATACGGTGAAGTTTTAATTGATTTCTTTTTAGAATGGTTAAAAACAGAACCGCATGAGACTAAATCTCGTGAGTTTCTCTACAGTTCTGCTATGGCACTAGGAAGTGTTAAGGAGAAAATGATGAACTTTGAGATGTACGGAAAAAATATTCCGCACTTACAGGAGGACAACAATGAGAGAGATTGATATTGACGCTCTTTTAAATAATTATAAAGAAATGATTAATACGTTAGAATATGATTCTATGCGTAGCGCAGGTAAAGCAAAACTAAATTCTGAAAAACTTATACATATGCACTCGCTTGTTAATCATTATTCTAAAATAAAAAATTCTGAAAAGGCTAGTCCTAAAAAGGAGATAGCAAATGGAAAATAATACCGAAGCACCTGTAAGCTCTACCCAACCGGATGAACCTACTGCAGAGGTTAATAGTCAAACTGAAGAGGCTTTGCTGGCTGACATTGTACGAAACTCCGATTTTGTAGATACTCTACCCGATGAGCAAGTACCTGAGTTAGACGCGGAAGATCCTGATGATGAAGACCCAGAAGAATCAGAAGAATCCGATAATGAAGATGATGAAGAAGAGATTGAAGAAGAAGCTGAAGAAGACACAGATGAAGAAGATGCCGATGAAGAATCCGCTACCGATGAACCTGATGTGTTTGCTACAGATGACTTGGATCTAGAAGCTAAAGTTGTAGTCAAAATAGATGGCGAACATACAGAAGTTTCTTTTGGTGACCTTATTAAGGGTTACTCTACTGAACAACATCTGTCTAAAAAGGGTCGTGAACTTGGTGATGCAAGAAAACAGTTAGAAGAAGAATACCAAGAAAAGATTGGAGAAATCCAAAATTTATCTAAGGCATCTGCTGCTATACTGTACTCAAATGAACAAGCTCTTTCTCAAGAGTACCATGATATCGAAGCTAAAATTGATAAAGCTCGTAAAGATGGTGATACATATGAAGTTGGCGAGTTAAAAGATAAACGAGAACAAGCACAGAAAAAATACTGGAATGCACGTAATCAACGTGAAGAACTAGTAGAGACTCTTCAAAAGTCTGAACAGGAACAAAATGAAAAGGAATGGAATGAACAAATCCAATATTTTAATAAAACTATTCCTGATATGATTCCTGACTTTAATGAAGAGACTGCTTCAGCAATTCGTGAATTTGCTATTGAAGAAGGTATTTCTCCAGAAGTATTAGACTCAATTGCCGATCCTGTAATTGTAAAGTTTGTCGATGACTATCGTAGACTAAAACAAGGTATTACTAAAGGTACTGCTAAAAGGAAAGCTATTCCAGCTAAAAAGGCTCCGCTTAAGAAAGCTAAAACTACAACTCGCAAAAAACAAGATAAAGCAGCTGAAGTTAGAGCTAGAGCAATGAGTCCTGATTCTTCTAATGAAGATCAAATGGAGTTTTTGAGAGGTCTTGCCAACCAATCTTTAAATCTTTAATACCTTGGAGGTATAATTAAATGGCTAATAATCTTGGTGTTCGCGGAACTGGTGGCCCTCAGGGACCAGCCCGTGGAACTGGCAAAGATGTTTCCCAACGGGAAGATCTAGCAAACTTTATCACGATGATTACTCGTGATGAAACTCCTTTTACATCGTCTATCGGTAAAGCTAAAGCAACCGCTATCTACCACGAGTGGCAGACAGATCAGCTAGAAGCTCCAGGCAACTCACGTATTGGTGAGGGTACTGACTGGATTGCTCCTGATGCAACAGGATCTGGTGGTACTGGTGCAACTCCAGCAACAGGTAATAAGTTTGCCGTGTCTGGTCCTTTCCGTACTCGTTTGGGTAACTACACTCAAATTAACGGTAAGACTATCGCTGTGTCAGGTACACGCCGCGCAGTCGATCAAGCAGGTGTTGCAGATGAATATGCATACCAGCTTAAAAAGCGTGGAACTGAGTTACGCCGTGATGTGGAATTTGATATGATCCATTCATACAACACAGCTAACGCTGTGGGTGTACAAAACGCTAACTCACGTTCAGCTGGTGGATACCAGTCTTTCATTAACTCAGCAACTACATGTAACTATGTAGGTGAGTTCGAAGCTCCTTCAGCTTCTTCCTCTAATGCTGGTACTGATGCACAAGGTACAGACACTGTACGTGGATCAATCAATGGTGGTACTACTGCTCCTGCACGTGGAACTCTTGCACTGACAGACATTGATGCTGTTATGCAGAAGATCTATGAGCAAGGTGGTAAGGCAACTAAAGTTATGTTGTCACCAAAACTACGCCGTGATTTCTCAGATCTAATGGTCTCAGATACTGGTGTTGTTCGTAATATTGATGCTGGTGGAAAACTCCGTCAGTCAGTTGATGTATACATGTCAGACTTTGGAGATCTTATGGTAGTTCCTAACTACATCATGGGTCTGTCAAACTCTGTTGCACTGAAAGGTGATAACGGTACTGCATTCTCAGGCGCAGGTATTCCTGACGTTGCTGACTTTGCAGCGTTGATCTATGACCCAATGTGGTTCGCTACAGCTTACCTACGTCCTATGCAGGAAGTAGATGTAGGCCAGCAGGGTGACTCAACCAAAGGAATGATGGTTGAAGAGTGCACCTTGGAAGTACGCAACCCACTTGGTTGTGGTGCTATCTACGGTCTTAACTAGGCTATTTGTTAGGGGAGGTCTTTATGGCTTCCCCTTTCTTTTTATATAGGAGATAACATGGCTTATTCAATGTCAGGTAAAGATTTAAAAAAGGCTGAGTCTGGACAAATAAAAAAAGATTCTAAAGAAGCTAAACCAGCAACAGGTAATCCTTTTAAGAAAAATAAAAAAAACCCCAGACAATTATATGCAATGGGTGGTAAAATATCAAAATATTATTCAGCTGGTGGTGCTGTTATTACTGGGAGAGATTAATGCCAAAGGTCGGTGATAAAGAATTTAAGTATAACAAGTATGGTATGGAAGCTGCTAAAAAGTATGCTAACAAAACCGGAAAAGAAATTGAGTACAAAGCAATGGGCGGCAATGTAGCAAAATACTACAATAAAGGTGGTAGGGTTGCTGGATGTGGTCCTGCTCAAAACACACGATAAATTATAGGAGTACAGTAAATGCTAGTTATAAGAACAGCTAACGGGAATACTTACCCCGCAGAAACATGTGTATGGCGCACAGCAGCAGTTACTACAGGTGGCTATAAGCTAACACATTTAGATATTAACACACCTAACGTAGCGACTAATGGTAATCCTACAGCAGCACCAACAGGCGCTGAGTTAGGTTATATTGGAAAATCAGGACGTTTTGTATCTTATACAGAACCTGCCTAATTAAGTAAGAGGACACAATGGCAAAAGAAAATGAATTTAAATTTCGCAGTTCAACTGTGGAAGCCACAAAAGATATTCATGCTGGTTTTGATCTTCAATCTGGAGATTGGGAAGCTAAGCAAGACATTACACAATATAAAGAAGCTGCTAAACTTGATAGAGATAAAGAAGCATATTATGGTCGTACTAAAAACGGTTATCGTAAGTTAGCAACTATTCCTGATATTGTAGCAATTAAGATTTTGCAAGAGCATCATCTGGATTTGCATGATCCAAATTTTATGCAAGATCCTAATAATCTTAAAAAGCTAAAAACAATTTTAATGTCTGAATATTCTGATTTGGTAGTTAATACTTAATTAGGAGGCCAAACATGGCAATGACATATACGGAACTTGTTGCTAAAGTTCGCAGTTGGTCTAACCGAGATGAAGAAGTAGTAAGTGATGACATTATTAAAGATGCTCTTAAATATGCAGCAGATAAAGCATACAGAACTTTAAGAGTTCCTCCATTAGAAAATGTTGCTATTTATGAAAAGTCTTTGTTACAGACTGGAACTACAGCAGCTAATAGTTTACAGGGCAGTATTACAGAAATACAATTACCTTATGATCTTATAGAATTTATTCAAATTAGAGAAGTAGATTCTTCTGGATTAACCACACGTGTGTTTAATGAAAAATTAGACATACGAACATTTAATGATGCCTTAAGTGAAAAGTATACAAATCTTAATTACTGGGCAAGACAACAAAATGTTGTTTATCTTACTCCAGGGTTTGGTGCTGGATCAACAAGTAATCAAGCAAATACAATAGAACTTTATTATTATCGTAGACTACCTGCGCTAGATGCAGTATATGCTGTAACTGTTCTTAACTACAATGCTGGATTTCTTACTACAACAGGTGCAGGGTCAGGTGTAGCTAATTCTAAACAGTTATTCTTTAATAGCAATACAGGTACAACAGCGTATGCAACAAGTGCAGATGCACAAGCAGCAAGTGCTGGTGGTACTGTGACAAATGCTTTTTATATTGGTATTGCAACACCTAACTGGTTACGTGATGAAAATCAAAGAATTCTTTTATTTGGAGCATTAGCAGAAGTGTTTGCTTATGTTCAAGATGATCAACAAGCGGCAAAATACAATCAAGCATTTTTGTCAGAAATTGCAGAAGCAAATGATGAAGACGCTAAACGTAACGCTTCAGGCGGTAATTTACAAGTAAACTTTAATGGACGAGGGTTAATATAATGACTACACCAGCAAGACCTGGCTCCTTTACAGGAGCTACTGATAATGCCGCCAGTGGTGGACTATTTACAGATACGCTTATTGACGGTATTCCCGATATTATAGGAGCCGATGTAGCATCTGCAGAAGCAGCCGCTGCAGCCGCAAAAGTATCAGAAACAAATGCTGCTACAAGCGCGACTGGTGCAGCTACAAGCGCAACTAATGCAGCCACTTCTGCAGCATCAGTAGGAACAGATGCAGCTAATGCAGCAGCAAGTGCAACTGCAGCAGCAAATTCAGCAAGTAGTGTTGCAGCAGATGCCGCGACAGCAACAACTAAAGCAGCAGAGGCAAGCACTTCTGCAACAAATGCAGCCGCTTCACAACTTGCAGCAGCAGCATCACAAACTTCAGCAGCGTCTAGTGCAACTTCAGCAACAGGACAAGCAAACAATGCAGTAACTTCGGCTACAGCAGCAGCTAATAGTGCTACATCAGCAGCTTCTTCTGCAAGTAGTGTTAATGCAGGAGTAGCAGCAGCAGCCGCTAGTGCTACAGCAGCAGCAACTTCAGAAACTAATGCAGCAAATTCGGCTACTTCAGCAACGACTAGTAAAAATACAGCTACTACTCAAGCCACTAATGCGGCAACTAGCGCAACAAATGCAGCCACAAGTGCAACAACTGCAACAACTCAAGCAAGTAATGCAGCAACGTCAGCTACAACAGCAACAACTCAAGCAACTAAAGCGCAAGATTATGCAACAAAAGTAGATGGTGTTGTACCTAGTACATCAGATTTTTCTGCAAAAGCACAAGCTGTTGGAGGTACAGGAGTTACTGGAGCTACAGGTGCAGCAAGTGAATGGGCAACTAAAGCAACAGCAGTAGATAGCTCTGGAGAACATAGTGCTAAGTCTTATGCAATTAGCGGTACTGCAATTAGCGATGGCTCTTCTAAACAATGGGCATTAGGGGGCGGTAATAGTTTTGCGTTAGCAACACCTGTTACTGGATCAGGAGGATCAGCACAATATTCAGCTAGGTATTGGGCAGATCAAGCTGCAAGCAGTGTAGCTAATTTTGATGAAAAATATTATGGAAGTTATGCCTCAGATGCAGCAGCTGAAAATGCACATGAAGCAGCAGGTAAAACAGTAACAGTTGGAGATTTATATTATAACACAACTGTTAACGCAGTTAAATATTGTTCAGTAGCACCCTCAGGAACAGGCGCTCCTGTAGGTACATGGATAGCAATTTCAACAGTTGATACTTCAAGTTTTTCAACAAAAGGTTTTGCTACCGCAATGGCAATAGCATTATAAGGAGAAAATCATGGCACAAGATTTTGAAAGACACTTTATTACAGGTGTCGGAACAATAGCACAAGATATTCCAGATGGCACTGATTTTAACTCTGATGACGCTATCGTAGGAATTCATTTAGCAAATACAACAGAAAATATGATTAATGCATCTTTATTTATGACATCAGGAGGAGGTGCAGGTGTAGGCGGTGATTTTAATTTTGCTGTTACAGTTGTTAGTTCTGGTGGAAATAAATACGCATTTGATGGTGGAGCAGCAGCACCTGTATTACAATTATATAAAGGATTTACTTATACATTTGATCAATCAGATGCAAGTAATGCAAATCATCCTTTAGCTTTTAAAACAGCTGCAGGTGGTAGTTCATATACTACAGGTGTTACAAGCACTGGAACTCCAGGACAAGCTGGAGCTAAAACAACTTTTGTTGTTGCAAGTAATGCACCAGATTCATTAATATACTACTGTACAGTACATGGCGAAGGTATGGGTAATACTATTAATTTAAGCAATGCTCATTACATAATTAAAAATGCTCCTATACCAGCAGGTAGTTCATTACAAGTATTAGATGGTGGAGCAAAAATGGTTGTTCAAAATGGAGATAGACTATTTGTACAATCAGACACAACTACTTCATTAGATGCATGGGTGTCTGTTGTAGATGCTATTAGTACATAGGAGGATTAATTATGGGTTACATTGGTAATCAAGCAAACAGTAATTTTTCTTCTTTGGCTAAACAAGTTATTACAGGTAATGGTGGTGCTAATTATACATTAAGCAGAGCTGTAGCAAACTCTAATGAATTAGAAATATTTGTAAATAACGTTAGACAAGAACCTGGAGTTGCTTATAGCGTAGCTGGCACAGCACTTACTATGACAGGCAACGTAGCAAGTACAGATGATTTTTATGTAGTGTATCAAGGTAAAGCAGTTCAAACAACTACTCCTTCACCAGCATCAGTAACATCAGCAATGCTTGCTCAAGGTGCTGCAGGATCATACCTTGGTGACGCTACACAACTTGGTAACATTATTAGAGTACATGAAAAAGAACTAAACACTTCAGTAACAGTAGCAGCAAACACTAATGGTATGTGTGCTGGTCCATTAACCCTAGCTTCAGGAGTCGTCATCACCGTTAGTGCTGGTGCGACATTGGTGGTAACATGAGTACAGTACATTGTAATACAGTACAAACTAGTTCTGGTGGTCCTGTTACGCTGACTAAGCAGCAAGCAATAAAAGCGTATGTGTCTTACGATGCAACTACTAATGCTGTAGATGATACATTC
>MDTG01059884.1_pt1 | contig 12733 bp, 9 predicted proteins | sample 811421 | NCBI WGS metagenome assembly MDTG01 (sample SAMN05326645, study PRJNA326480) | marine metagenome | isolation source: seawater | place: Pacific Ocean: South East | collected 2011 | reverse complement strand
GTGGGCTGCAGCATGTTCCAGCACGAGGGAGCGGCGTTGATGGCTTTCGGTCAGGAACCCGAGCTCGACCGCACCGCTTTGGACGACGTCAGGGACCGCTTGGTCCCGCTCGGTCTGACGGATTGGCAAGTCTCTGAAGTGGAGGAGGAGAATTGGAACGCCCAGTGGGAGTCCGATTACCCGGAAGTGGAAGTCGGTGACGCGGTCCGCGTCAGTGCCCCCTTTCACAACCGAACTGGGCCTGATGGATTCGCCCACCAGATTACCATCCAGCCCCGCATGGCCTTTGGAACGGGCCACCATGAAACCACCCGGGGCCTGCTTGCAGAGATGGCCACCATGGATTGGGACGGACTGTCCGTGCTCGACATGGGATGCGGTTCTGGCGTCTTGGGCATCTATGCCGCCATGCGCGGCGCCCGCGACGTGGTCTTCGTCGACATCGATCCATGGAGCGTCCGCAACACTGAGGAAAACCTCGGACTCAATCAACTGGACGGGGCTGGATTCGATGTTCGGGAGGGCGGTGCGGCAGTGTTGACCGCTGAAGATGCGGCCCGCTTTGACGTCGTGATCGCCAACATCAACCGAAACATCCTGCTCGAGGACATGGCAGCTTATGCGGCCACGCTGAAGTCACCTGGCGTGCTCATGCTGAGCGGATTCATGCAGCCGGATGTGGCGCCGCTCGAGGCGGCTGCTCAGGAATTCGGTTTGTCCCATTCCAATCTCCGTGAGGAAGCGGAATGGCGCACCCTCACCCTTCGAAGGTGAAGCTGATGATGAAGCTGCGGGTGCGCAGCTGATCAAAAGCGGCGCTGAAAGGGGTGTCGTCCTGAATCAGCACATTTCGCAGGCCGAATTCGGTCTTCAACTCCACTGAGAATTTGAAGAAGGGAAGGAAGAAGTCCGCTCCTGCTCCGACATCTACACTGCTGTTGCCTTTGGCCAGCTTGAGGATGTAGCCGTCTTGCAGGCTTTGGTTAACGTCGGCCTGGGACTGCATGTCCCGGCTGATTTTGCCGCCCACCAAGGCATAAGGGGCGAAGTTTCCAATTCGCTCCGTCCGCAACTTTAACAGGATGGGGAAGTCGAGGTAGACGCTCTCTGTGCGGACATTGACCGGCTGGACAGTGCCATCGGTTTCCCTGAATCGGAAGAGGAGCCCTCGGTCCTGGAAGCTCAAGCCCGGTGTGAACCTGACATGAACCACCGGATTCACGTTGAGCGAGGCGAGCAAGGCGAGGTTGAACCCGGACAGGCTGTTGTTTTCCACGCTGAGCAGGCTGTCGGCAAAGGTGAAGTCTGGGCGCAGGTTGAAGTTGAAGCTACTGCTGTTGCCGCTGAGCAAAAACCCGAAGTGGTAGGGGCGGTAGTCAAATTTGGCCAGGTTCTGCTTTGCCGTTTGAGCGGTGGCTGCACTGGTGATGCAGAGCATCAGGCCGAACAGCCATCCGGAATGGAGAAGGAACCGGCGCATGGACGATGGAGCAACGCTCTTCACGGGGCGAAATTGCAGCGGCCGCATCAGGTCCGCAACAGGCGGCTCATGAAGGTGACGAACAATCCCGTGGACAATGCAGCCATGAGCAGGGCCAGCATGCTGGCCGTCACATGCCATAAGGGGTTGAATTGGAAGCGAAGTCCGTCTAGTGCCCGCTTCCGTGCGGTCTCCAAATCCATGGCGGCCAATTGCGGGTCTTCGTTTTGGAGCGCTGCATAGGCTTCCGGATTGGACAAGGATTGATCAATGAACCGCTCGCGCTCGGCCTGTCTGAGCGCTGTGGCCTCTGCAGCGATACCGTGGTGGAACAGGCCTACAGAGGCGGCTGCCAAGCATGCGAAGAGCACTACCGGTTGCAGGTTGGACTTCAAATGTTGCAGGAAGGTCTCGGGCATTTTCCCCACGAAATCAGAGAGGAATGCGACCAAGACCAGCAGGCCGAAGTTGGACAGGGACCCAACGGTCACGCCGGTTTCAAAGGGCACCCGGTTCAACAAGCTTAAGCGGACCGTCCACCATAGCAACACGGCCACCACGGGAAGGAACCAAACCCTTCGGACGAGTGCCAGCACGTCAGCCGTTCATCGTGATGAGGAACTCCTCGTTGGAATCGGTCCGGCTTAGGCGGTCCTTGAGGAATTCCATCGCTTCGATGGGGTTCATGTCGGATAGGTGGCGGCGTAGGACGCGAATGCGTTGTAGCATCTGCGGGTGAATGAGTTCGTCGTCCCGACGGGTGCTGGAACCGAGAATGTCGATGGCGGGGTAGATGCCGCGGTTTGCAATTCGACGGTCGAGCTGAAGTTCCATGTTGCCGGTTCCCTTGAACTCCTCGAAGATGACCTCGTCCATTTTGGATCCGGTTTCCACGAGGGCGGTTGCAATGATGCTGAGGGAACCTCCGTTCTCGATGTTCCGGGCAGCACCGAAGAAGCGCTTTGGCTTCTGCAGGGCGTTCGACTCCACACCACCGGATAGCACCTTGCCGGAGCCGGGGGCCACGGTGTTGTAGGCACGGGCCAAGCGGGTGATGGAGTCTAAGAGAATGCACACATCATGTCCGCATTCGACCATGCGGCGGGCCTTCTCGAGGACGATCTCGGCGATTTTCACGTGGCGGTCGGCGGGCTCGTCGAACGTTGAGGCGATGACTTCCGCATTCACGCTGCGCTTCATGTCGGTGACTTCCTCCGGGCGCTCGTCGATGAGCAGGATGATCAGGTAGGTCTCCGGATGGTTCTCCGCGATGGCGTTGGCGACGTCCTTGAGCAAGGTGGTCTTACCGGCCTTGGGCGGGGAGACGATCATGCCGCGCTGCCCCTTTCCGATGGGGGAGAAGAGGTCGATGACGCGGGTGGAAATGTTGTTGCCTTTGCCGGCCAGATTGAAGGCTTCCTGGGGGAAGAGGGCGGTCAGGTATTTGAAGGGAACCCGATCGCGCACCCAAGAAGGGTCGCGTCCATTGACCTTGAGCACTTCCACCATGGGGTAGTACTTGTCTCCCTTGCGGGGCGGACGGATGGAGCAGACAATGTTGTCGCCGGTCTGCAAGCCTGCGGCCTTGATTTGGCGGTTGCTGACGTAGACGTCGTCAGGGCTGTTCAGGTAGTTGTAGTCCGCGCTGCGCAGGTAGCCGAATCCTTCCGGCATGACTTCGAGCACCCCTTCAGCCTGGGCAATCCCGTCGAAGTTAAACCCGTGTTCTTCCGGCTCGCCGAGGCGGTCCTTGTCCCGATCCCGGCGGTCGCGGTTGCGGTCGCGATTGCGGTCCCGGCGCTCGTTGCGGTCGCCACGGTCTCCGCGGTCGTCCTTGTTGCGTCGATCGTTGCGATTGTTGCGGTCGCCCTTTTCCCCGTCCTTGCCTTGACGGTCGTCTTTGCGGCCATCGGACTGGCCATCCTTGCCGCTGTCCTTGCGGCGGTCTTGGCGGCCTTCGCCGTCACGACCGCGGCGCTGACGGCCCTCCTTTTTGTCGTCGGAACGGCCTTCTTTCTTGTCCTTGGCATCGCCGTCGGATGCGCCTGCTTCTTTTTTGGCGGCTGCACGCTGGCGGCCGCGGCCCCGCGCTGGGGCATCACCGGTATTCTTTTCGTCCTTCTTTTCGCTTTTCTCCGCGGGCTTATCGGCTTTGGAGACGGCCTGTTCATCAAGAATGGCGTAGACGAGCTCTTGTTTCTTGAGCTTGTCGACACGGGCAATGTTGAGCTTCTTCGCGATGTCGCGGAGGTCAGCCACCAGTCGGCTGTTCAGGTCAATGATGTCGTACATAGGGATGCCCAACAGGTGGGCGGAAATTCGTTTCAGATGTCCCGAAGGAGTGGGCGGGTCGCCCGAAGCACCAATTTCGGTGCACAGCAAGTTTACGACATCTTTTGTCGGATTGGTACTTTGACGGGTTGATCTTCAACGCAACCCGAGCTCCACTACCTCCGGGCTTAGGATTTGTCCCCCGTCCAGGTTGAACCGAAGCAAGGTCCGCATCCGGTGAAAACCTTGCTTTCCTGCCGCACCCGGATTCAAGTAGAGTCCACCCCAGCTCGGGTCCTTCTTGACAACGAGCAAATGGGAATGGCCACAGACGAACAAGTCGGGCCGGTGCTGATTCAAGCTGCTTCGAATGCCTTTGGCATAGCGCCCTGGCCGGCCCCCGATGTGGGTCATCCAAATGCGACAGCCGCCCCGTTCTAGATGATGGTGTTCAGGAAAATCCCGGCGAATGAGCTGGTCGTCAATGTTGCCGTGCACGGCCACCAGTGGCGCCACTTTTGCGAGGGCATCGGTGACTTGGAAATGCCCGATGTCTCCGGCATGCCAGATCTCATCACACCCGTCGAGATGATGGAGAATGCGGTCGTCGATGTGACCGTGGGTGTCGCTGATGAGTCCGATACGCACCGCACGAAGTTCAGGATGGATGCGCGAACGGCCCCATCTTGGCGTTTGCGATTCAACAACGAAGATGATGAAGGGAAGTTGGTGGGGCTGTTTGCTGGTGTGCTTGTGGGGAATGGGCACCCTTCATGCGCAACCCGGTCTGAGGTTGCACTCCGAAAACAAGAAGGCGATCAGGTCTTACCGCAAGGCCTTGGACACCGCCCGGGAAGCCATGGCTCCGGTTGGAGACAAGGGCGAACTCCAAGCCGAGGTGGAGTCTTTGTTGCTCAAGGCGATCGAATTGGACCCGCAATTTTCAGAGGCACAACGCATTCTGGCTGGAATGCGCTTCGAACAAGGGGCTTACTCGGAAGCGTTGACCCTCTACACCGACTACTTGGGACGTGATGGGGAGGATTGGATCCGGGACCATTTTGCTTGGGCCCGGGCTGCGCGGTTTGCATTGGCCCCGGATGCGATGGAACAGGCCATGGTCTCCATGCAGGACATTCCCGGAGTGATGCAGGGACCTGACACTGCGCGCCTTCGCAAGGTCATGACCGACGCGGCCTTCATGCGGGAGGCCTTGGCCGAGCCAGTCGAAGTGGACCCGCAGCCGTTGCCGACCACCATCTCCACAAAACAGGACGAATACTTCCCCAGCCTCTGGTTGGCTGGGGACGGATTGGTGTTTACCCGCCGGGTCGGGGACCTGCGGTTCCGCCAAGGCCAGGAAGATCTGTTCATTTCAGTGCGAGAAGAAGGGGGATGGAGTGAGGCGGAGCCATTGCGTGGGTTGAACACCCCCAACAACGAAGGCGCCGCCAGTTTGTCTGGGGATGGCAGTGCCCTCTGCTATACGGTGTGCCGGGATGCGGACCGACCTGGCGAAGGCGACCACCGGGGCAGTTGCGACCTCTACGTCAGCCGGCGCGACGCCGAAGGACGCTGGCAACGGCCGGTGAACCTTGGCGCGGTCAACAGTGGCGGCTGGGAAAGCCAGCCTTGTTTGAGCCCGGATGGTCGAATCCTGTATTTCACGCGTGGTCGCGGGCGGGCAGGCCAGCGTCAGCATGACCTGTACATGGCCACTGTGGGCCCCGATGGACATTTTGGCCAGCCCAGCCGACTGCCAGACGTGATCAACACGCCAGGCCAGGAGATGCGGCCCTTTCTCCATCCGGATGGACGGCATCTGTACTTCGCTTCGGACGGGCACCCCGGAATGGGCGGAATGGACCTGTTTGTCAGTGAAATGGAGCCGACAGGCCAGTGGGGGGAGCCGGTCAACCTTGGTTACCCTCTGAACACACCCGAGGAAGAAAGCGGCATGGTGGTGGCCTCCGATGGTCGGACCGGGTATTTCAGCCGATCCGTGGAAGGACAGTTGGACCTTCACGCCTTTGTGGTGCCGGAAGCGGCCATGGCGGAGGCCACAGCAGCCATGGAGGGGCGGATTCAGTCCAGCGACGGCACGGGCCTCCCGCAGGGTACGATTCGGCTTTTGGATGCCACATCTGGCGCGCCGTTCGCCGAAGGCCACATGGGCCCCGATGCCCGGTACCATATCCCCATTCCGTCGGACCGAGACTTCGTCCTTTGGGTCGGGGCACCCGGACACTTGTTCCACTCCGAGCGGGTGGAGGCCGGTACGATGGCGGGGCGCAAAGAGCGGGATTTCCGCCTGGCCCCGTTGGTAGAGGATGCGGAAGTCATCCTGCGCAACGTCTTTTTCGAATCGGGCAGTGCAGACCTGTCCCCTCAATCTGAACCAGAACTGCGGGAAGTGTCGGACTGGCTGGCGGGAAATCCCGGCGTTCGTCTCGAAATAGGCGGGCACACAGATGATGTGGGCAGTGCCGAGGACAACCTGTCGTTGTCTGCGGACAGGGCCGAAGCCGTATTGGCGTTTCTCGCCGCGCAAGGGGCCAATCGCGATCAATTGACTGCGGTGGGCTTCGGACAGACACGTCCGGCAGTGGAAGGACAAACCGAAGCTGCCCGGCGCCAGAATCGGCGCACCACACTCCGCCTCGTTAGCGCCGACTGACCATTCAGCGTGTCAATGTCATCCTGCGGACGTCGGTGAACCGTTAACGCTCGGTCTCCACCTCCAAGAGAAAGAGGCAACGCTCTGGTGCGATGCCGAGCTCAGAAAACCGGATGTCCACGGTTTGGTGGCCGGCAAGAGGGCCAAGTCACCAAGGCATTGGAGGAAATGACTTCGTTTCATGAAAATGGCGGAGCTGATGCCCCGCCATTTTGCGACGATTTCCGTGGAAGGAGGTTTCGGAACCGGGCCCAGTGGCCTCAGCGGACCATCATGGGGCTGGCGCCTATTGAGGTCCACACCGTGTAGCGCCCGGGCGCCCATCCTTCGATGTCCAAGGGGAAGTGGAGGGATTCCACCTGGCCCTCAAACACGATGCGTCCGGTCATGTCGCGCACGACCAGCGGTCCGCCGACAGCGCCGTCCGTGACGCTGATGTTCACGCGGCCCGCGGCGGGAATGGGACGGATGAGTACGGGCTGAATCACCGGGCTCGGCACACTGGACGGATCCGAGGTGCTGAATTCCTTGATGATGTTTGGCGGCGTTCCCGGGTAGGACGTGCCGTTGAAGGCGAGGTAAAAACCCCCGGTGTAGGGGTTGACGGCGATGTCTCGGATGCGCTGGTTGAAACTGCCGAAGTAGGCTTCATCGTCTACCACGGACGTGCCTTCCTCGGAGAGTTCCAATACGATGAGGCGGCCGGGAAGCGGGTCGTTGAAACCGCTCATGACCCCCATCATGATCTTGCCTTGGAACTCAGGGATGGCCGAGTGGGTGTAGTACTCAAGGCCATTGAGGGCGATGCAGGGCGTCCATGCCTGGAGCGGCTCCATGACGTCCCACTCCTCACAGAAGGCCTGCTCATTGTTGGTGTTGCAGGCACCCTGGACCGTGGGCCATCCGTAGTTGCGGCCAGCCTCTACGAGGTTGAACTCGTCGTCCTGGTTCTGTCCGTGCTCGGAGGCGTAAATCAAGCCGTTCGGTCCGATGCAGAGGCCCTGTGCATTGCGATTGCCCCAGGTGTAGGTGTAGTTGCCGGGGAAGGGGTTGTCTTCGGGAATGGACCCGTCGGGGTTGAGGCGCAGAATCTTACCATTGAGGCTTTCGAGGTCCTGACTGGTATCCGTGTCGCCCGCATCACCGGTGGTCATCAGCAGGGTATTGTCCGGGAGCCAGAGCAGCCGGCTGCCATTGTGGATCTGCGCACCTGGCAGGGTGAGAAGCACTTCCTCGTTGACGAGTTCGGTGCCATTCCATTCAAACACACTCAGTTGCTCGGAGACATTGAATTGACCATCGCAGTAAACGACCCAGACTCGCGGATCCTCTGGAAAGTCGGGATGCTGGACCATGCCCAACAGGCCGGGCTCGCCGGAGCCGTTGAACGTGACATTGAGGTCCAGCACCGTCGTGTAGTCCCCGGTCACCGGGTCGATGCGGATGACACGGCCTTTGCGCTCGCTGCACCAGAGCATGTCATCACCGCCCCAGACGAGCTCCCATGGAATCTGGCTGTCGTCGACAAGGTCGGTGGCGTACAACGTGGTGTTGCCCACGGTGAAGGTGTCCTGGGCTTGGACACTCCAGCTCAGCAGCAGGAGAAAAAGCAGGTGAAATGATTTCATGATGCAAGGATAACCTTCACTGGGCCAATGCACCCCGATCAAGAGGCACCGGCAATGGCCACGCATCCATAAGGCGGCAAGGCGCCGTCCTCGGTGGTGCCGAGCAAGGGACTTCCCATGACTTCAACGGCCACAGCACGGGGCGTGGGATTGATGTACACGGTGGTGGTCTCGTCAAGGTATTGGCGCTCAATGCGCAGCAATCCTGTCGGGAGGGCTTGGATGTCGGTCTGGCCGTACAGCAGGCTCATTCGGGAGCGCCGCAAGGCATTCCATTCCGAGACATGGGTCCGCGTGTCGCGTTCCTCGGCCTCCAGCGCATCGAAACGCATCATACGCCGGTTGTCGGGGTCGTTGCCACCGACATCGGCATACTCATCGCCTTGGTAGATGCACGGCACACCGGGCATGGAAGCATTGAAGGCCGTGAGCATGCGCATGGCATGGTGACCCCGCAATCCATCTCGGTTGATTTGGCGCGTCCAGCCCGCCAGTTTGTGGTCTTCCTCCCAACGGACGGTACCTTCGGCCAGGGAGGCGAAACGGGGGCGGTCCTGGTTGCCGGTGATGGTGCCCATGAGGTGGTGGGCGCCGTACACGTCGAGCCCTTCCTGCGCGACCCGTACCAGATCCTGAACCCCGGCTTCATCCTTGCCAAAGGCGACGATGGCCTTGTCGTACAGATTGAAGTCGAACTGGGCGTCCAGCAATCCGGAGCCGAGGTAGCTGGAGATAAGCTCTGCACTGCCATAGGTCTCGCCAATCTGGAAGACGCGGCGGTCTGTCCCGGCGTTGAGGGCTTTGACTTTTTCCGTCAAACGGCGCCAAAAGACAAGCGGAATGTGCTTAGTGGCATCGTGTCGGAATCCGTCAATCCCGGAGTTTGCAACCCACCAGGCTGCACTGTCTGTCATGGCTTCGTAGACCTCTGGGATGCGCAAGTCGAGCGTGGGCATGAACGTGTCGAACCAAGTTGTCAGTCGCTGCGCATCCCAGAGCTGGGTGTTTTCCGTGCCATCGGGGAGGAACAGGGAGGTCACCCAGTCCGGATGGGCGACATACAGCGGGTGTTCCTCGTGGACGTGGTTGGCCACATAGTCGAGGATGAAATTCATGTCGGCGTCGTGCGCGGCGTCCACCAGTCCGTCGAATTCATTTCGGGTCCCGAAACGGGGGTCGAGTTCGGTGTTGGAAATGGGCCAATAGCCGTGGTACCCGCTGAATCGGCTCGTCACGTCCGTCGAAGGATCCTGCCAATATCCGTAGGCGCCATCGGGATTGCGGGTGAGCGGAGAGACCCACAGGGCCGTCACTCCGAGGTTCTTGAAATAGCCATCTTCCAGCCCGCTCCGGATGCCGGTAAGATCCCCGCCGTGGTCGTTGGCGCGGGGATGGATGGCCGGGTCGTCGACCGGGCGGTCGTTGCCCGGATTGCCATTGCGAAACCGGTCGACCATCATGAAGTAGAGGATTTGCGCTTCCCAATCCTGCCGGCTGAGCTGGCCCGGGTCGGTGATGGGGATGCCGTCGAAAAGGGGAATGCGCACCTCTGCGCTGGGCGCGCCGTCTCCCGTGGCCCACAGCCGCAGGTTGGTGCGTCCAGCACCGTATGCGGCAGCTGGAATTCGGACGAGGCCGGCCCCGTTTTCACCCAGGACGCTGGCGGTGTAGAGGTGGTCTTCCCACCACGCCCATATGCGGGCGCCAGGAGTTCCGAGCAAGCGCACATCGTGGACCTGGTTGCCGCCGAATCCGATGGCGGCGAGGTCATTGCGATCGGTGGGGTTGCCGGCCACGAGCAAGGAGTTGAATCCCCCGAATCCGTTGTCCACGCGTTCGGGGTTGTCCGGGTCGGCCATCTCCTCGCCATCGACAATCAATTGATAGGCGTGCTTGCCATTAGAGAGGGCCAAGTCAATGGTCCATTGGCCATCTGCACCGCGTGTCAATGGAGAAGCAGTGCGCGACCATCCATTGAAAGCGCCCATGATGTTCACTTCGGAAGCTCCGGCGAGGCGCTTAGGCAAGGTGTAGCGGACCTTGTTCTGGTTGGAGGACAGAATGGGCACGTGGGCGCTCCGGATGTCTATCCGAAACTCGAGTGCACCCAAGCCTTGGGCGGGTTGTCCGTGAATCCAGACGCCCTGCCGGCCATCGCATTCGGTAGCCGGCAGTCCGCGACCTTCGCCCCATGCAGGGATCCACAGGATGCTGTCTGGCGTGGTGCTCGGGCAGAAATCGGAAAACGGAATCCAAGTGGAGTCGACATCGAGTCGGACGGGCATGGCCGTTCCCGGGATGACCGGGTTGGAGGTGGTGCCCGTCGGAGCGGTTTCTCCGCAACCAGCGGCCAAGAAAGCCGCCGCGAACAGGACGGCGAAAAGGGAGTGTCGCATGGGCCCAAGATGAGAAACGCCCGACCCAGGGCCGGGCGCTTCAGGGTTGGAAATTTCCAAAAAGAGCGTCAGGATCACTGACAGATGAGGATGCCGAGGCTGTTGGACGGGGGCGGTCCCGTGAACGTGTAGCCCGGTTTGGTGATGTACCAACGCACACCGTTTTCGAGCGGTTCCCCAGTGTAGGGCGTCTGGTCGATGTTGCTTGGGGTGCCCAGGAAGAAGTCCTCCGGAACGAAGGTGAAGGTGAACATGCCCGGCTCGCCTTCCACCGGCTGCATGCGCAATTCAGGTACCGCACCAGCATCGAACGGCGTCGACGCAAATCCGTCGTCGCCATAGGTGTAAAGTGTGAAGGCATCCGTTCGGGCCGTCATGTGCAGGTAGACCTCGTCGAGGTTCTGCAGGTCCGGATTGGTTTCCTGAGTATTGTCGTAGGTAAACGTGACAAAATCGTCGCCCTCACGGATTTCCGGGAAGATGCACATCCGGCCATTGCAGAGCTGCGGCACGATGTCCACAGACAAGTCTTCCGTCTTGGCTTCGCCGCCGAACTCTTCCTCGTAGGAGTACCCGCTGTCAAACTTGGCGAGACAGGAAATGCCCCGGCTGAAAAAGGTCGGACCATCCACGCCGAAGTACTCCGTCGGAATGAAGGTGTAGCTGTAGAGCTTGCTGCTCACCTTGGTCATGACCTGGTGGTCGTCGCTATCGCCCCAGTCGCCGTTGCCGGCCACCGGTGCAGAGGGGTTCCAAATCCAGAGGTAGACGTCTTCATCCGGATAGGCATCGAGCATGTCGCTCAATCTCTGGTCCTGGCATTGGGTGAGGTCGATGTACAGGGTGCATTCGGCTTCGGCGGCGGTTGGAGAGGGCAGCACATAGGCGGCTTGACCGAGGAGACCGAAAGGGAGACCGGCGCAAAGGGCCAGCAGGAGGGAAGTCAAGCGGTTCATTGCGGGAGGCGGTTGAAGGTGAAGGTGTAGATGACCGTCTCGAGGTAGGCCCCGCCCTCGCCGCAGCTGCGGCGGTACTCGATGGCCATCTGGTCGTCGTAGGGGCGTACGGTGCGGCCGAGGTTGTATTGGAGCGTGTCCGAGTCGCCCATCAGTTGCAGGAACGTGGGGAATGCAGGGTCGTCAAAGGACCAGATTCCTCCATTTCCGAAGTATTCACGCCCGATTTCCTGAACGATCTCGTAGCTGTTGTCTTCGTTGAACGTCAAACTCATCGGAGTGACGCCTTCCTGCATGTAAAGGTGGCTCAGGTCCCGGGTTTGCTTCAGCGGGTTGTTCAAGTCCTGCTGTGTAAAGGAGGCGAATTCCCACTTTCCGAGGAAACCGGCCCGCTTGTCAATGGGGTCGCCGAGCTCGCCGGTGATTTCCTGCTTGCAGCCGGTGACCGCGAGGGCCAGCACCAAAGCAGGGAGAAGGAGGTGTTGAAGTTTCATGGGGTTCAATGCTGTGGGGTTCAGAGGCATCCGCCTTCGTCATTGAGGATGAATCCCGCCGCCGTGGAGGAGGAATTCGGGAATTGCAGCAGGGAGCCGGGGCAGTCCCACGGCGCATCACGGATGATTTCGTCTTCGCCCATCACCCCGCGAAGCTTGGCTTGGTCAAGTTCCCATCCTTCGCAAAGGGTTTCCTTCCGGTACTCTTCGCGGGCCGCGGCCAGGACGGTGGCGGCGTCTGAGGCCGGGTCCAGGTCGTTCAGGTCTGCTCCAAATGCCCGGTCGCGAATCGCGTTGATGTCGCCGATGGCCGTCGCCAAATCACCGCCGTTGAGGGTCAAGCACATGGCGCGGAGGAGGTGCAGGCCGGTCAAGTGAATCACGGGCACATTGAAGAACTGCTTGCCATCGAAGCGCGTGACCTTATGTGTCACCCCGTCGCTGTTGATCCAGTTGCCCCGGTCATCCGCGGCATTGAGTGTAAACAGGTTGACGATGTCGGCGCTGAAGGTCAACTGCGGGTTCACATTGTTGTCCTGACGGAAGTTGTCCCGGAAGGCATAGCTGCGGTCGTTGAGAAGGCTGTCTCCATCGACGGCGAAGTAGCCGCCGACGATGCCGAAGACGGTCTCTGGGTTGATCAGGTCGCCAGCGAGCACGCTGTCGCTTCCGGCTTCAAACCGGTCGAGGTCGGTGTCCAGTTGGAAAAGGCCGCTGTTGATGACCCGCTCTGCTTCGGCTTGTGAAGCAGCCCAGTCTTGACGCAGGAAATGGATGTGGGCGAGGAATCCGCTGGCGGCCATGCTCGTGGCGTAAGGGCCATTCTCATTC
>MDTG01316133.1_pt1 | contig 12734 bp, 11 predicted proteins | sample 811421 | NCBI WGS metagenome assembly MDTG01 (sample SAMN05326645, study PRJNA326480) | marine metagenome | isolation source: seawater | place: Pacific Ocean: South East | collected 2011 | reverse complement strand
TTGCTCGCCAGCTGGGGCGGCGGCGGTGGTGGTGAGCCGAGCCCCGACTCGGGCCCGCTGACGTGCCGTGTGACCTGCGACGACGGCATGTTCTGCAACGGCGAGGAGCGCTGCGACCCGAGCTCGCCGGCCGCGGACGCGAGCGGATGCGTGGCGGGGGTCGCCCCTTGTGCGGGCGGCGTGTCCTGCGACGAGGAGGCGGACCGGTGCGGCGAGGGCTGCCCCGACGCGGACGGTGACGGGGTGCCCGACGCGCGCTGCGGCGGCATGGACTGCGACGACAGCAACGCGGCGGTGTTTCCCGGCGCTGCGGAGGTTTGCGACGCGGCGGGGCACGACGAGGACTGCGACCCGTCGACGGTCGGCGCGCGTGACGCCGATGGCGACGGATTCATCGACGCGGCGTGCTGCAACGGGGAGCTCTGCGGCGAGGATTGCGACGATGGCGAGCGCGGCACCAACCCGGACAACCCGGAGGTGTGCGACGGCGTGGACAACGACTGCGACGGGCGCCTCGACGAAGCGGGCGACCCGGTGAGCTGGTACCCGGACGAGGACGGGGACCTCTTCGGCGACGAGGATGCGACTCCCACCGTCAGCTGTGCGCAGCCGTCTGCGGACCTGGTCCCGAACGGTCGTGACTGCGACGACAGTCGCCCGGAGGTGAACCCGGCGAACCCCGAGATCGACGGCAACGGGCGCGATGACAACTGCAACGGCCGCGTCGACGAGGGCGCCACGGCGCTCGCCGAGGGTGGCATCACGACGCTCGGTGGGACGGTGCTGCGCGAAGGAGGGAGCGCCCGGCTGAGCCAAGGGCGCATCGAGACGTTCGCGCGGACGTGCCGCGGGGACGACTGCGTGACGGGAGGGATCATTCCGTGAAGAAAGCTGGGCGCGGTGCCATACGCGGTCGAGGCCGAGCGCTCGTCGACGGCCGCGCAGGCGGAGCGTGCGGCGGCGCTGACGTCCACGGTCGTGCGGCAGGAGACGTCGAGTTGCAGCCTGGAGCCCGGATCGGCGATGGCCACGGACTGCGTCTGCCGCGCGGACGAGGTGGCCATCTCCGGGGGAGCCTGCGCTGGGCTCTTCAGCCTGGACCCGCCAGGTCGCCTGTCTGTCAGCGAGCGCGTGGACTCGCGGACCTGGCGAGTCGGATGCCAGAACGGCTCCGGCAGCACGGTGCCCTGCGTCAACCCCTTCGTGGTCTGCCTGCGGGTGGCGGACTGACGGCGACGGAGCTCGTCTCCGTGGCGTGTGCGTCCGAGGTCCAGTGGTTCGTTCGGGGGATGGGCGCGGGCGGCGCGAGCCGATAGACCGATCGGCGAGCAGCATGGGGATGAGAGGAACACATCGTGCCGAGGCGCCGGACGACGGCGAGGCCTCGGGCGCCTTCCCGGGGCCCGGCCTCGTGGAGCTGGGCGGCGACGGGCTCCTGGTGCTCGACCGGGGCGCTCGGGTGCTGCGTGGCAACGCGTTGGCGCGCGGGTGGCTGGGGGCGCGGGAGCGCCTGCCGCTGACGACGCGGCAAGCACGGGAGGCGTTCGAGCGGCGCTCGGGGGCGTTCGTGCTCGAGCTCGAGCGGGAGCTGGTGGTCGTGCTGCGCGCGTCGGCGCGCCGCTACGCGCTGGAGGGCGCGGTGGCGGTGGCGTTCCTCTCGGACCCGGCTCAGCGCCCGGAGGGGCTGCGCGCGGTGTTGCGGAGCCTCTGGGACCTCACGATCGTGGAGTCGCGGGTCACGGAGCTCGCGGCGCAGGGGCGCTCCCCGGCGGAGATCGGTGAGGCGCTCTCGATCGCGCGCAGCACGGTGCACGTGCACCTGCGCAGCATCTATCGGAAGACGGGCGTGCGGCGGCACTACGAGCTGGTCGCCAAGGTGTGGCGCTCGCTGCCGCGCTGGCTCTGAGGCCGGAGAGGAGCTCGGTCGATGCTCTTCTCCGCCATCGGTCGAGTGCACGCGCTCGCTCTGTGAAGCGAGCTCCTCGCTTCGTCTTCGAGGGCAGACGGCGGCCCCGCCCCCGTGCCCGCGCTCGACCCGTCTCCCAGGGAGCTCCTCTCCTCCGTCGGCCCGGCCGCGTGCAGGCGCTCGCTCTGTGAAGCGAGCTCCTCGCTTCGTCTCCGAGGGCAGACGGCCCCGCCCCCGGGCCTGCGCTCGACCCGTCTCCCGGGGAGCTCCTCTCCGGGCCGAGCTGCGCGGTGGGGGTGCGGTCAGGGGAGCGAGCCCAGGCAACGGTCGACCTCCTCGTTGAGGCCGCCGATGTACGTGCAATCGAGGGTCGCGCGCAGGATCGTCGCGCATCGCTCGGTGTCGCCCTCTTCGCGAAGGCACCGCTCGTAGAGCTGCCAGCCGGGAGTGCTGCAGGCGGCGTAGGCGGCGACCAGGTCTTCGTTCAGATCGACGACGGGCTGGAGGCAGCTACGGAAGCTCATCCCGAGCACGGGGCAGGGGCCCACGTCGCAGCGAGCGCGGAGGCCCGCCGACACAGCCGCGAAGTACTCCTCGACCGCTTCGCGATCCGTGCCGCGGTCTCGGCAGGCCGCCACGAGCAGGCGGGCGGTCACGGCGCCCTCCGAGTCCTCGCACTCTCGCAGCCCTTCCAGGAGCTCCGTTCGACACCTCTCCCGCTCGCCCGCGTCACACCCCGCCAGCGATGCGCACGCCAGATAGCGCTCGACCCGCCCGAAGCGACACGTGGCGATCAAGAGGGACGCGTCGTTGGCGCGCACCCCTGCGCGGACGCACTCGCTCTCCATGCCCGGCTCGGTCCAGAGCTCGCCTTCGAGCGCGTCGCAGTCGGGCGCGTCGCCGCACTCGCACGCGAAGTCTTCGGCGAGCCGCTCCAGGGCCTGGAAGTCCTGCTGCACGTCGGGCTCCGCGCACGCGAGCACCTGGGCGGCGACGAGCGCGATCGTCCACCTCTTCATTGGAAGGCACCTCGCAGCGTGAGGGCCGCACCTCCGCGAAGGGCGGTCGCGCCGAAGGCCAGCGCTCCCGAGCCTCCGGGGCCGATGCGCGTTTGCCGCGCGACCACGAAGGAGTCGACCACCCCGAAGACGAGTGCCGTGGCGCCGAGCCCCGCGGACAGGTGGTAGAGGTACGTTGGCGCCCGGTCTCGCGCCATGAGCCCCATCGCCAGCGTCATGCCGATGTTCCCGAAGACGGTGAGCCCGTAGAGGATGCCCCCGAGCACGCGAAAGACGCGGTGCCCGGGGTAGCCGTTTCGCGCGCCGATCACTCCGCCCCGCAGCGTGAGTGGCCAGATCGAGGCCAGCAGGATGGTGCCGGCGCCGAGGAGGGGGAGCTCGGGGAGAAAGAGGTCGCGGAGATCGTCGTCGGAGCAGTCGAGGTAGTTGCAGGCGATCTCGGCCTCCGCGTCGCGACTCTCGGCGCGGGCCGCGGCGCCGAGCAGGCCCACGTAGGCGGCGGTCGCGAAGACGCCGACCAGGCCGCGGCGACGCGCCTTCCGCCGCACGTCCTGGGCGCGCTCGTCCCGTTCGCTGACCTCGCCGTCGGCTCCGAGCGGACGGCACTCACCGTCCGCGCCACAGAGCTCGCCGGCGGCGCACGCGGGCTGGCATGGCGACATGCACGCGCCCGAGACACAGACGTAGCCGTCCCGGCAGGCGGGCTCGCAGGCTTGCGCGTTGGCGCGTGTCGCGTTCGCGAGCAGGAGCAGCGCTCCGGTCAGGGCTCCGATCCAACGCCTCACCGCACGCTCCCGTGTTCGGCCAAGCTCCGCTCGAGCCCCCGAACCCGCGCCTCCGCTCGGTCGGCGCGGAGGCGACGTACGAGCAGCCCGATCAGCCCCCCGGTGCCGGCGACGCCTCCGAGCAAGGTGAGCGTGAGCCCGAGCGTGCGTCCACCGGACCAGCGGCAATCGTAACGGCACTCGTTGCCCGTGAAGGTGGGAGCGAGGCTATCGGTCTCGGACGAGATGCCGAGGAGCACGCTGCCCGTCACGAGAGCGAGGGCGCTGGCGATCAGGCTGGCGCGGCTCATGCGGAGGCGCATCCGGGCCTCGCGCGCTTCGCGGCGCGCCGATAGGAGAGGGCGGAGGTCCAGGGGCTCCGCCTCGGACGAAGGGACCTCGGCGTCCGCGCTTTCGGGGGCCCGCTCGTCTTCCGATGGCGTCTCGGGTTCAGGCGAGACGGGCGGTGGATCCTCTTGGAGAGAGAAGGGCGTCAGCGAGATCACGAAGCGCTGCCGCTCGCCGGCCCGCACCTCGATCGTGTGCCGCTGCTGCACGTAGCCCGCAGCTCGCGCGACGACGCGGTGCGCCCCGGGGTCGAGCCGAACGGTTCCGTCTTCTCCGCGCTCGATCCGTGCGAGGTCGATCTCGAGCTGTGCGCCTGGCGGGTGAAGCTCGAAATCCACGATCCCCACGAAGAGACGGGCCCGTTCCATGGCGGCGCGGGCTTCTTCGGCGCGCGCCGGTCGAAGCGGGCGCCTCGTCTCGGCGAGGGCCCGCTCGTAGAGCGTCAGCGCTCGGGCGTACTCCCCGAGTTCGAAGGAGGCGTTGGCCATCATCCGAAGCGCTTCGGCGCTCGGGAGCAGCTCGTGGGCACGGCGAAAGAGCGCCCTCGCCTCTCGCCAGAAGCCACCCTCGTACTCCCGCAGCGCCTCCACGACGAGCTGACGGAATCGCTCCTCGCGCGTGTCATCCGTACCGTCCGTGCCGTCATGGGCGTCGTCCTCCGCGGGCGCCTCGGCGTCCACGCCGGCGTTCGCAGCTGGTGATGCGTTGGCCCCGTCGGCCTCGAAGGGGTTCGCGGGGGGCGCGGAGGGCTCGGCTTCGCCCGGGCTCGATTCGATCGCCGGTTCCGTGTCGGATGGGGGCGGTGTCTGTGCGAGAGAAGAGGATCTCAGTAGGGTGATGGTCGTCGTACAAATGATGTATGAGTGAGTGATGGTTTGCACGCACTGAGCATCATAGACTTGATGCGAAACCGCGTCGGTCGTGGGTACCGACGCGTTGGTAGGTGAGGGCGCCCGTATCGCTGGACGGCCGGGCGCGCGAACGCGAATACTGTCCGACGATGAGGGTCGTTCCGACGTGCGCGGTAGTCTGATGGTCGCGGCCGAGTCGGATGCCTTCGATCTCCGCCGAGGGGAGCTGATCGGCGGGAAGTACGAGCTCCGGCGCCGCGTCGGGGTCGGCGCCATGGGGGCCGTCTACGAGGCGCGGCACATCCGCACGGGCAAGCGCGTCGCGGTGAAGGTGCTCGTGCCGGAGATGGCCTCGAACCCCGAGGCGGGCGACCGATTCTTCCGTGAGGCACGGGCTGCCGGGGCCATCGAGCACCCCAGCGTGGTCGACATCTACGACGTGGACCTCGACGGGGGCACGCCCTTCATCGTCATGGAGCTCCTCCGCGGTGAGACGTTGGCGGACTTCATGGAGCGTCGGGGTGCGCTCGCGGTCGACGAGGCGCTTCACGTGACCATCCCGGCGATGGAGGGCGTCCACGCGGCTCACCGGGACGGGATCATCCATCGCGATCTCAAGCCGGAGAACATCTTCCTCTGTCGCGATCGCAATGGGCGCTTCGTCCGCTCGAAGGTGCTCGATTTCGGCATCTCGAAGATGTCGATGCCGGCGGATGCCAGCCGCCTTCGCATGACGGCGGAGGGGACGCTGATGGGGACGCCTCTCTACATGGCGCCCGAGCAGCTCGAGAGCGCGACGGCGGTGGACGCGCGCACGGATGTCTACGCGATGGGCTGCGTGTTCTTCGAGGCGCTCACGGGGAGGCCGCCCTTCGACTCGCAGAACGTGGCCGAGATCTTCGTGATGATCGCGACGCGGGAGCCGCCCCATCCGTCCGAGGTGGAGAGCGAGGTCCCTCGGGCGGTGGGAGACGTGGTGCGGCGCGCGCTCTCGAAGGACCCGGCCGATCGCTTCGACTCGATGCGCGAGCTGGCGCGCGCTCTCTTGCTCGCCCGCGAGGGGAACTACCATGCGGCGGCGCCCTCTCCCGAGGCCATGGCGGACACGGTCGTGGCGACGGGCGGCAAGGGGAAGTGGAGCGACACGGTGCCGGACGAGCGGCCGTCGGCGGGGGAGCCCGATGACGAGACGATCGTGGTCGGGCGCCTCTCGATGCTCGACGAGACGGATGAGCACCACGCCTTCTCCGACGAAGACGAGACGAACCTCTTCGATCGGGGGCTCGTCAGCGAGGCGGAGGGGCTCGCCCTCGCAGCGAGCGAGGCGAAGGAGGCGGCCGACTCAGCCGACGCAGCCGACGCGGAAGACCCTGGCTTCGCGAAGCTGAAGTCGCGCTTTCAGTCGATGCGGGCGGAGGCCCTCGACGACCCGACCGCGCCAGCGGAGGCGTGGGGATACGGAGACGAGGAGACGGGGAGCTTCGACGTGGAGCGGGGCGGACCGTCCGGGTCGGAGGCGCCCGCGACGAGCGCCTCCGCTGTGGGAGCGCAGGGGCGAGGGAGAGCCGCTGGCCGGCCGGGTGGGATGGCGGCCGAGGCGGGCTCGGCGGCGAAGGTGGGCAGTGAGCCGGTGCTCCTCGCGCACCTGCCGACCCATGACCGGCGCCCCCTCTACGCAGGAGTGGCGGTGGTTGCGGCGATCGTCGGGTTCGGGCTCGTCGCGTGGGGAGGCTCGTCGGAGGATCCGGGAGAGACCGAGGTGGCAGCGCCCCCGGCGGGCGCGCTCGGGGGGAGCGGGAGCGCGGCGTCGGCGTCGGCGTCGGCGTCGGCGTCGGCGTCGGCGGACCACGGGGAGGCCGCAGAGCCGACCGAGGGCGAAGCCACGACCCCCGAGGAGAGCGATGGGCTCCCTGAAGGGTTGGCGCCGCCGGCTGCCGCCGAAGAGAGGAGGGCGCCCGGGAGGGGGCCCGGCGGCGCCGAGTCGCGTCGGAGGCCACCCGCTTCGGCGAGGCTCGGCAGTCGGCCAACCGAGTCGGTCTCGGTGGGCCAGGAGGGGACCCCCGCGAGCGCCATGGGCGCGGCTGAAGCGCGCGAAGTCGTCGCCGCCCCGGTCGTATCCGACACCACGGCGGAGGGGGCTTCAGAAGCCGAGCCCACCAGCGCAGCGGAGGCGACGACCGAGGCGACGATGGAGGCGAGCGCGGGGGTGGAGCCGCCGACCGAGGCGACGATGGAGGCGAGCGCGGGGGTGGAGATACGCGGAGCGGGCCGGCTCGGTGCGGCTTCGAGCCTGGACGACTTCTGAGCGAGCCCAGTCGATGGGCGAAAGTGTCGATTCTGTGTCGGGGCCAGGAGCACCGTTGCGTCCATTGCTCGCTCGGCCCGAGGATGGCGGCGCATGAGGAGCGAGCGCACGGGGCGGGGCGTGCCGCCGGAGGGGGGAGCGTGAGAGCGAGTGAGGTGCCGAACGCCCAGCGGGAGCTATCCCGCTGGGCTCTCCGGGCGCTGGACGACCCGACGTGCTGGGGCCGCTTCCTCGAGCGCTACATGGAGATATGCGAGTGTAGCCATGGTCACCTGTTCGCGCTGATGCCCGACGAACGAGGTGAGATCTACCCGGAGCCTCGCGTGATGCTCCACGTGCACCGTGGATACGGGGCAGACGATCTCGAGCGCTTGGTTCACTATCAGAACCGGCAGCCCTACAAGGACCCCCGACGCCTTCAGAGAACTGGTCTCTTCGTCGATCAAGACGTCGAATACCGGGAGGGGTATCAGCGAGGGGATTTTTATAACGATTGTGCTCGGCGGATCGGCTTCGAATGGGCAAGCGGTCAGATTCTCCATTCGTCGCCGCGAGCGCACATATTTCTCAGCTTTCAAAGGCCTATCGGCCACCGGCCCGACGCTGCCCAGAAGCGCCAGATGGCGACTCTGGGTAGGGCTGTGACCGGGCTCGGGCGAGTGCTCGCAGCCCGGGAGACCTGGTCGGAGGATTCGACCATTATGGTCGGTTCGGTGTCAGACGTCATCTCGGCGTCCCCGTCAGCGCGGCACGCGGTGGACAGGGAGCCGGCTCTGGAGTGGGGGCTGGCGCTTCGGGCAACCGAGCCCGGTCTCGGGACTGCGTTGGAGGCCGCGGTACGGGCGGCGGCGCGGGCGAGCGTGGGTGACGCGGCCTTCGCGTCGAGGCGGCTTCGAGCGGGGGAGCTCGAGCTGCTCGTGTCGCCGCATCCGGGGGCGCTCGACACGGGCTTGCCGCGGGCGGAGGTCCGCATCCGGCGCCGGCCTCCGCCGTCGGTCGAAGAGCGCCTGCGGCGGGCGTTCGGGCTCTCGCCGCGGGAGGCGCACGTAGCGCTGGCGCTGGTGCGCGAGGGGTCGATGGAGGAGGTCGCCGAGCGGCTCGACGTGACGGCGGGGACGCTGCGAACGCTGGCCTCGAGGGCGCGGCGGAAGGTGGGCGCGCGGTCCCGGGCAGGCTTGGCGCGGGCGCTGGCCCCGTGGCTCGACCGGCCGGGCACATAGGTTAATGTCGCGGGCGATGGGTCGGGAGCGGCCGGGCTCGGGATCGGCCACCGCTCCGGTCGTCGGTCTACGGCCGCGCCGTGCGCGAACGGTCAGGAGCACGTCGCGGGCGACGGGTGCAGCGGACGCCGTACGGTCGATCAGAGGCGGCGGACGGCGGGGACGGCGCGGCAGACGCGCCCGATGAGCTCGCCCTGACGGCGGGCTCCGGTCTTCGAGAAGACCGCTTGGAGCTGGACCCGGACGGTCGACTCGCGCACGCCGAAGCGGGCGGCGGCCTCCTTGACCGAGTCGCCGCGGACCAGCGCCACGACCAGGCGGGCCTCCGCCGGCGTGAGGCGCCAGTTGTCCACGAGCCAAGAGCACAGGCGCCCGGGGAGTTGGTCCGGGCGGGCGACGACGAGGACCCAGCGAGCGCCGTCGTCGGTGGCCTCGAGTGGCAGGACGGCGAGCGCGCCGCTCATCCCCTCGGTTCGGCTCAGCGCGAGGCTGCGCGCGCAACGGTGAGGGGCGCTCAGCGCGTCGCGGAGCCTGGCCTGGGCGTGCTCGCTGTCGAGCACGAGGCGTTGCCGCACGACGCGGAGCCCATCGCCACGGTGGAGCAGCTCGCGGCCGCTCTCGTTGCAGCCGAGGAGGCAGCCGTCTCCGTCGAGAAAATAGAGAGCGTCGCGGAACGCATCGAGCAGGCCGCCGAGGCCCGAAGGCGTCTGCATGTCTTCCATGAAGACGGAATGACGCGCCACGGGGGCGCGCGCGTCATCGAAAGTGCATACATGGTTTGAGGTATGAGAGACCGCGTTTGGGTGAGTTGTTTGTATGTGTCTTGCCTATGGTTGTGCTCGTTCGTATGAAGTCGGGGTCGCGAGCGCGATATCCTTGGGGGGACGTGGAAGGTGCGGGGGCACGAGCCGAGGATCGGTTGCACCAAGCGGCCATCGGCCTGGCCCTGCCAGAGGCGGGCTGGGGTGCCTTCGCGCGCTGCTGGGCGGAGGTCTACGGCGCGCGGCTTCGGGGGGTGTGGCTCGCGGTGCTCGGGCGGCGGAACGTGGTGTTCGGCGACGCGCCGGATGGGCTCGCGCGGGCGTTGAGCCGGCCGGCCATCGAGCCGGAGGAAGAGGCGCGGGCCACGGAGGAGGGTCGGGTCTTTCTGCGGCAGGTCGACCCAGCGTGCTGGGCGCTGGCGATGCGGGCGCAGGACGAGATGGAGCTGGCCATGCTGGGCGAGGGGCTCCGCCCAGAGCGGGCGCCCAGCGAGCTCGAGGGGGAGCTGGCCGATGCGCTTTACCTGGCGCTGCGATTGCGTCGCGAGGCCGTGGAGGCGCACGCGGAGGAGGCGCGAGCGCTCGAGCGAGCGAGCGCGCGCGGGGTGGCGGTCTTCTTCGCCGAGTCCCCGCGTTCGTTCGAACCGTGGAACGAGGCGGCCGTCGCGCTCGCGCCGATGCTCGCAGCCCGCGATGGGAGGCTGGTGAGTTGGGCGGTCGACGCGCTCGAGGGGCTCGGCGAGGTGATCGTCCCGCGGGGGGCCGTGACGCGCGAACCCTGGTCCCTCCGAGCCACCCGGGTCCAGCGCGGCGAGCGTATCGGGTGGCGCCTGGAGGTGCGGGGAGCCGAGCGTCCGCTCCCCCGGCCGGAGCGGCTCCGCGCCGAGCTGGGCCTTTCCGAGGCCGAGGCCCGGGTGGCGGTGCAGCTCGCGACCGGCGTGACGGTCGTGGAGGCGGCGCGCCAGCTCGGCGTGAGCGAGGCGACCCTTCGCACCCACGTCCGGCGCCTCTACGCCAAGTCGGGCACCCGCCGCCTCCCGGAGCTCGTCCTGTTTCTGAACGACCCGCGCTGGCTCGACCCGATCTGAGCGTGCACGCCAGCGCGGCGCCCGGGGCGTCGCCGCACCGAGGTTGCCGCGCCGTGTCGGGGCGCTGGCTGCTTGGTGCGCGCGCGATGCCCCGCTCGAAGCAGCGCACCCTTCGGGGGGCTCGAGCCTCGCTTCGCTCTTGCCGTTCGCGGAGCGCGGCGCGGGCTGTCACTTGCGGGTCCCTTCGATCCGAGGGGCGAGGCGCTGCAGGGCGCGCGTTCGAGTTCCGGAGGATGGCTCGCCCACTCGACGAGCAGGCGTGGCGCGAGCCCTCGCGAGGCCACCGTCGGAGGAGCGTCGGCAACGAAATGTGGTGTGGACGTAGCGTTCCTTGGGCAGAACCTTTGGCTTTGCACCCCAAATGAGTATGGTTCGTTTGGGGTATTCACGGATGGGGGCGGGGCGCGTAGCGTTCCCACTCGAACGGACGTGTCCGGAGGGGGAGAGAGAGCGAGCGACCAGGAGGGGCCGTTCGCGGTGTGGGAGGCGGGCGCCGAGCGATGGTGGCTCGAGGCCGGCACCGAAGCGCCGGTCGAGGGGGATCCGCGGGCGATCGCGGGGGCCTTCGAGCTCGCGGAAGGCGTCTGGGTGGTGCCGGTGGTGCGCGAGGCGAAGCCGGTGTCGCTCCCGCTGACTCCCCGCCAGCTCGAGGTGGCGAGGCTCGCGGCCGCGGGGAAGACGCACAAGGAGATCGCCGCGGCGCTCGGGATGAGGGCGGAGACGGCGCGGACGCACCTCAAGAACATCTACCGGCGGCTCGACGTGGCGAGTCGCGTGGACCTGGCCGACGTGGTGGCGCGGGGAGAGCCGTGAAGGACGAGATGTACATCGACGAACGGGGCGCCGGGCGCGACGTGGTCGCGCTCCACGGCACCCCGCAGGATCCGGAGGAGCTGGCCGACTTCGCGGCCGGGGCGCTGCCCGACGCGCGCGTCCTCACGCCCCACCTGCCCGGCTATGGGCGTTCGCGGGAGCTGCCGCTCGACCCGGAGGACCCCGTCTCGCTCGGGGCGCTGGAGGCGCGGCTCGCGCGAGAGCTCCGGGGCCCGGCGGTGCTCTTCGGGGTGTCGGGCGGGGCCTATCGGGCGCTGGCCTTGGCGGCGCGGGGGCGGCTGCCAGTCGCGGGTGTCTTCGCGCTCGCGGGCTTTCGGCGCCTCGACGAGGCGCTGGCGGAGCGGCTCCGGGGCGGGGCCGCGGCCGTGGAGGTGGGGGTCGACCTGAGCGACGCCCTGGTCGGCTCGTGGTTCGCGCCCGCGTTCGCCAGGCGACAGCGTGCGACGGCCGAGGCGATCGTGGAGCGCTACGTGTCGAGCGCGCACGCGCCCACGCTGGTCGAGGAGCTCCGGGCCCTCGCGTCGGGGGCGGACCTCGAGGAGGGGCTCGCGCGCTTCTCGCGGCCCGTGGAGCTTCAGGTCGGGGCGCTGGACGAGGCGACGCCGCCCGCGCTCTCCGAAGAGGTCGCGGCCTGCTGTCCGGCTGCGCGGCTGGTTCGCCTCGAGGGGCGGGGGCACCTGGCGCACGTGGAAGCGCCGCAGCAGCTCGGGGCGGCGCTCCGGGCCTTCGCCATTCGGGCGGCGGGATGAGCGCGTTGCGCGTGCGGAGCCTGGTGAGCGACGGGCGCGTGGAGGTGCTGGCGCGTGCGGCTCGGGCGGCGCGGGAGGCCATCGGCGGAGACGGCTTCATCGCGCACCACCTGGCGTGGACCGAGCGGCGGCCGGTGGTGACGGCGCAGGTCGCGGGGGGCATCTCGCGCTCGATGGCCGGCTCGCTCGACCTCCAGGTCGGGCGAGAGCCCATCCCGTTCGGGAGCTGGTCGCCCGACCTGCCCGACCACCTCGAGCGGGAGCAGACGGTCAGCCTCGAGGTGCGCGCGAGGCCGCTCGGGGCGCCCGACCGCGAGCTCATCGCGGAGCACTTTCGGCCCCACGGCCTCCACGACATGGCGCGGCGGCTCCTCTACGATGGGCGGCGCTTCGTCGCCGTGGTGTCGGTCGAGCGCGCGCCGGACCGGCCGGCCTTCGACGCCGCCGAGCTCGCGCGCATGGACGCGGCGCTCGAGTGTTGGGTGGGCGAGCTCGTCGCCCAGGAGGCGCTCGAGGCGGGGCTCGTCGGCCCGAGCTGCGCGCTCCTCTTCGATGCGCGGGGGCGCTGCCTCCACGTGTCGCCGGGGGCGCGGGCGTGGGCGACGACGGAGCGTGTCGCCGCGCTCTCCGATGCCGCGCGCCGCGTCGACGCGGGGGGAGCCGCGCGCAGGCTCCTCGTCGGCGGCACCGAGGCGCGGCTCGCGCGGGTCGAGGCGGGCGGCGGCACGCGGGTGCTGGTCACCCTGCGACCGACCGTGGCGCCGCTCATGCACCCGGCGGCGGACCTCTCCGTGCGGCAGCGGGAGGTCGTCGGGTACGCCGCCGTGGGCGCGACGGCGAAGGAGATCGGCGCGACCCTCGGCATCACCGCGCACACCGTCCGTCGCCA
>MDTG01365916.1_pt1 | contig 12736 bp, 13 predicted proteins | sample 811421 | NCBI WGS metagenome assembly MDTG01 (sample SAMN05326645, study PRJNA326480) | marine metagenome | isolation source: seawater | place: Pacific Ocean: South East | collected 2011 | reverse complement strand
TATGACAGGACATAAAACAACTCAAATGGTAAGAAGATATATTAGAGAGGCAAATATATTTAAAAATAACGCTCTTGATAAAGTCAAATTATAAATCTAAAAAACTATTTTTTTAAAGTAATTAAAAGATGTTCTCCTAAATTTTTTTTTAGTGAATTGAATACATTTTTTTTCATATATTTAAAATGATCTATTTTATAATATCTATTCATCTTATAAGGTTTAATTTTGTAAGGAAAAATAAAATCTTGTTTAATTTCAAGTATTTTAAATTTATTAAATAATTTTACTACTTCATCTCTATCATAAAAATCTATGGCAGGGACACCTTTTTGAGCCTCATAACGAATTAAATTATCTTTCATTAGAAAATATTTATAACTATTTTTTGCATATAACATTATTTTACAAATAGTTTTTTTACTCATTATACGGTAAATAATTTTTATACATTTTTTCAAACTAGAGGCATGATGCAAAACACCAAAAGAATATATTAAATCTAAATTACTTTTTGTATTAAAATATTTATTTAAATTTTCAGCTTCATCGTTAATTAATTTTGATTTTTCAGCAAATTTAAAAAGGTTTATCCTTTTGTGTGTTATATCTAATGATTTATCAGATAACTCAATCCCATAATAATTGGCTCCACTTTTAAGAAATTCAATTGCATCTGTGCCTATACCAAAACCAATTTCTAAAACTTTTTTATTTTTCCACTTAGAAAATTGAGCAAAGTCTTTAATATGAGGTTCAACAAAAAACCTTTTTTTTGTTATTTCATTAAAAAACTCTTTAGATAAATATTTTTTTTTTGAGTGTTTGATATTACATGGCTGTTTATTCCAATATTTTTGTGAAATTTTATTGAGTCTATGCATTTAATTCCAAAGAGTTTTATGCTTTTTCTTAGACAAGGATAAATTTTTATTAGTATAAAAATATAAATTTAAAGATATTCTTTTTTTTTTTACTTTCGTAAAACCATGCGGAACATGTTTATTTGTCATAAATATTACCGCTCTATTGAACAAAGGTAATATATATTTCTTTTGATTATTAGTATGATTTCTGTAATAAAACTTTCCACCATCATTATTTTGATAATTTTTATTAAGATAGAATAATAAATTTAATAATCTAAATTTTTTAAGCTTATTATTATAATTAAAATCAACATGTTCATTTAATATGGCGTTTTTGGTGGATATATTTAAACCAGAATAAAGTTTATTGCCGTCAGGATACAAGCCCCTAATATTAAATATTTTTTCCAGTAGTTTTATTGTTTTTTTTGAATTTAACTCTTTGTATAGTATTTTCATTGTTTTATGAAAGTTCTTCTTATCGTTAAACTCATATTTAATTATTTTACCCTTTTTTTTGAACACTTTTGTTGGTTTTTTTGTGGAGACTTTTATTGATTTATAAACGATGTTTTCATAGTTTTTTCTCAAAAGTTTATCTATTATAATAATCTTTTGTTTCTTATTTTTCCTGAATTTAACAATTTTTTCAAATTTGGAATAATCAAGTAGCATTATTATCACCGATTCTAATTACTTTTATCTGTTCTAAATCTTGATTAATGATTCTAAAAGGATCTATTACAGTAGATCCTTTGGGAAAATTAAATTTTTCAAATATTTCGTGTTTAGTTCCAATAAAATATACACCTTTTTCGAACTTTGGTTCTTTTATATCTACATAAGGATCAAATTTAATTGCATCAATACCTCTCTCTTTTAAAAGATTGTCAAGCAATATGGATGGACTGCCTGTCATTATATTAGTTTCTGGTTTAAATGATTTTCCAAGAATATATGTTTTTTTATCTTTTATTTGATTTTCTTTTATAAGATCAACAAGCCAATCTGTTTGTTTTTCTCTTTGCTTCATAATTTGATCAAAAAAATCATTACTAATATTGAGTTTTTTTGCTAACCATGAAAGCGCAATGTTATCTCTTGGATGACACCCACCTCCGTCGCCCATACCACCTCTTAAATAAGCTCCGCTAATTAGTCTTTTATTACCTAACATAAGAGCATTAGTGACGTCATCGATATTTGTGTTTGGAAGTTTATGACACATCTCCATAATAGTATTTATAAAAGCAATTTTAGTAGATATAAAAGTGTTATATGAAACTTTAATTAATTCGGCATTTTCTATTGTTGTTTTAAAAAAAGTAGCATTGTTAATAGTTCTGTAAAATTTTTCTGCTTTATCTGCAGCCTCTAAATCATCAACTCCAAAAAGAATAAATTCAGGATATAAAAAATCCTTCATTGTAGTGCCCATAGCAATAAAAAAAGGATTATAACAAATTTTTGTATGTTTACCTAAAAAAGGTTTTATTTGTTGTCTTATTGTACCAGGTAATACTGTAGAAATTATTATTACCACTTTATCCGATCTTTGTTTCTCAATTTCCTCTGAAAGTTTTTTCATTCCTGATATTAAATAAGAGTAATCAAAATCAACTCTTTTGTCAGGTATTCTTGTAATACCTTCATACAAAGGATCGTGTGGTGTCTGTATTGGTACAAAAATTATTTCAGAGTGTTTAACAACTTTATCAAGTTCTTCAAATTTTATTTGGCTTTTATCTAAATAATCTTGTGCCCAGATTTCTTTATATGGAATTTTTTTTGCCTCTATAATATTTTTCACATTTTTAGAAATATCATAACCAATTACTTTGTGGCCTTTAGCCTCTACAGCTAAAGCCACGGGTAATCCTAATTTACCTAATCCAACAAATCCAATTTTCATGTTAGTTTTTTACTGTCCTTTATTCTAATTTCTTTAGTTTTAATCCAAATTTCTAAATCGTTTTTCTCTGAAATTTTTTGATCATAATAAGTTTTATCTTTTTTATCAATTGACCCTTTAATTTCAACATTTAGATGATCAATAAATTTTTTTTTAGCAATTATAAATTTTTTTGAAATTTTACCCAAATCACAGATCCAAGTATCTATGAAGCCATATAAATGATAATTACCTATATAACCCAAGGTTTTATACCATTTATTGTTTACTATTGGAAATTCACTATGAAAATAAGGATATTTGGTGCTAGCTTTCGTCCAAATTGAGTATGGTTTATTTAAAGGTATTAAACTTGAAACTTCATCTAAATATAAATCCCATTTTTTCATTGTTATAACTGCATCATCATTTAAAGGGAAATACAAATCTGCATTTATTTTTTGTGCTAAAAAATTATTTCTTTGATTATGAGTTTTTTCATCTCTCAAATAAAGGTTAATGTTTAATTCTTTTTTAAAATTTTTGATACATTCTTGATATAATTCTTTCTGAGCTTCATTTTTATCGATCAATATTTCTACATATATTCTTTCCTTTTTATATGTGTTTACAGTTAAACTCTCTAAAAAACGTCTTAATTTATTTATACGTTGTTTTGATGGAATAAGAATTGCTATTTTATTATCAACAATTTTTTTTTTAAAGAATAAAAAACGATACCAAAACAAAAAATTAGTAATAGAAATCCATTTTATTCTAGAAAAACCCTTTAGAATTTCTTTTTTAATTCTTGGAATAAAATTTAATTTTTTTTTCATTTGGCGATCAATCGCATCCATTTACTCTTTATTTTATCAAAATAATATTTTTTTGAATATGAATAAGTTTTGTCTATCAAAATAGATCTTTTTGTATAACTCATGTTCATAATAAATATAATTTTTTTATAAATTTTTTCAAAATTGTCGACTTTATAACCATTAACATTATTCTTAATTAATTTATTTAGAGCTGTCATTTTAAAACTTAAGACAGGAGCACCACATGACATTGACTCAATGGCATTTAAACAAAATGTTTCGTCGTAACCTAAACATAAAGATGCTAAAGACTGTTTGTAATATTTAATTAAAATTTTTTTTGAAACCCTATTATGAAAATATATGTTATATTTTTTTAAGTTTTTTATATTTATTTTTTTTTTTTATTCCAAATATATGAAATTGCATTTTTGGATTTAAATTGACTATATCTTTCCAAATATTTATAGTTTCCATTAAGCCTTTTTCCCTACTAACTGCCCATATTATCCATGGTTTTCTCTTGTGTTGTATTTTTTGATTCTCAAATTTTTTATCTAAAAAATTTGGTATTACTGTCCTGGTTTTAAAATTGTAAAAAATTGACGTTTTGTTATTTAAATATTTACTTACAAAAACTGCTACAATCTTATTTTTTAAAATTGAAATTATTTGTTTTTTTCTTATAGCCTTCTCAATTTGAAGAGGGTTATGTAACCATAATATTTTTTTTGAGTTTGGGAAGTAATTAAAAATTTTAGAGTCATTTGCACTTATTATGGTATTAAATATTATTTCTTTATTAATTTTTTTTATAGGTAAAAAATTTATTTTATTTGTGACATGTCTTTTTTTACTTTTTGAGGTAAAATAAACATTATATCCATTACTTTTTAAGAAATTGTGAAGTCCTAAACATAAAGTTTCGATGCCACCTAGAATTTTCTTTTTAAGAATAAATTCATGTAAATTACAATTAATTAATATATTCATTTTCCAGATAATTTATCTGTTAGGTAATAATAGACATACATAAATTTATTAATTAATAAATTATATATAAATAAAAAACTTTTATTAGGATCTTTTAATGGGCCGTTATATTTTTTTCCTGATTTTAAATAATATTGTTTGAAAAATTTAATCGTTATACCCCATTTTAATAAAAATAATTTGTTTGCTTTAGAGCCAGAATTTTTTTTTGAAAATTCAAGATTTTTTTTTCTTAAAGTTACTGATCCAAAATGATAGACTTTCGATTTTGCCAAACCCTTAAATATTCTTACTCCAGCCTTCCACAGTTTCATATTTAGATCCGGATCTGAACCAACACCAGGACTGAATTCTTCACTAAATCCACCTACCCTGTTCCAAATCTCTCTATGTATTAAATGTGGGGCCCACGTAGATCCTTGAAAATCATGATATTCCAATTTTTTATAGTTATTCAAAAGTTTTTCTTCATTAAAATTATCTGCGTTATCTCCTGCATTATAATTTAAATAACCATTTAATTTTGGGTCCGCATTAATCATAATACTTGATAAATAAAAAAGATTTGTTTTTAATAAAGATATTTCTTCAATCAAATATTTATCCCAATTAGGACAAAAATACATATCATCATGAGCATAAACGATTAAATCATACTTACTTTTTTTGGATACTCGATTACATCCAATGCATAAACCATTATTTTTGCTTGAAAAAGTATGTTCAATTTTATTTTGTTCAACAAATTGTAATGTTCCATCACTTCCTTCATTTACGTGAACCAAAATTTGATTTTTAAAAAAAGAATTCTTTTTTATACTTTTAATACATAATTTTAAGTATTTTAAATTATTAAAAGTAGGCAATATTATTGATATCATTATTAAAATTTATTAAAAATTTCATTATTATAAAGTTAAAAATTATTTATTGGTATATATACGAGATCATCATGTAGCCAATTTACTAATTTATATTCTTGTTTTTCCATATATAAATTTAACTCAGAGTTTAAAATATCTTGTATTTGTTGTTCATAAAATTCTCTATTTTTATAATTAATAAACTCAATTACAACTAGTTTTGGTTTATATTTTTTAAAATCCATGCCTTTAAGAACGTTTAATTCATGACCTTCTACATCAATAGAAATAAAATCTATTTCATTATTTTTATATTCACTATTTTCAATAATATTGTTTATAGTATCTGTTTTTATTTTTTTAATTTCTTTTGCTTTACTACCTGCTTCTTTGGACAATGTATTAACCGCTGATCTATTATGAAAAAAATATAAATCTTTGTTTTCAATTTTGTCAGAAATTGCTGCAACTATATTCAAATCCTTTTTTCTAAAAAAATTGAACATATCAATTGAATTAAAATCTAAATCGATATTTATTCCAGTCCAACCCCTTTTATAAAGACTATACGTGTTATTGTTTAAAAATGGATGGTGACAACCTATATCAATAAAAAAACCTTTTTTTTTGTTTTTAAATATGTCATTTGCCATCATATCTACACCCCAATTAGAGTAAGATCTCTTCAAGTTTTTAATTGATTTTATGTATTGGTAAAAAAAATAAAATATCTTAAACAAATTTTTTTTTTTCTTATATAAATATTTTTCCTTTAAAACTTCTTCAATTTTCATATAAAAGATGTAATTAATTAACCCACAAAACTTTTTTCTTCATTTTATAGTCAAGTGATTTTGATAAAATATATTCAGAAACGATATCGGAATTGAAATATTTTAGATATTTCTTTTTACCTAACCTGGCAATCGATTTGCCAATTTTCTTATCCTTTTTATACTTATTTAACTTATAGCTTAAGTCGTCTATATTATTATAAAAAACTAATTCTTTTTCAGAAAAAAAATCCTTTAAATGTGTTTCTTTATCTATGAAAGTCAACAAACCATTTCCCATTAATTGTACAATTCTATCACTACTATAATATTTTATGGGCTTACCTCTACTTAGATTTAATCCCATGTACGAATTAGATATTTTTTTGATAAATTCATTAGCCCATATAGGTTGTACGTTATTCATTCCGTAGACATCAAATTTAATATTTTTGTTAATATTTATAAGTTTATTAATAAAATTTTCCCTATCATCTCCCTTTCCACTTTTAAGCTGTCCTCTGTGAACACCATGGCTCATAGCAAAAAAAACATCATATGCACAGTTTTTATTATAATTGTTCAATACCTCAAAGGACTTATCAGCTGGATTGGGCATAAAAAAAGAATTAGGAATATTAAATGATAGAGACCTTGGATCTGTTGTAAGGAATGTAGTGTCCAAAACATTTATTTTATCTAAAATTCTTTTTGTATTATTTAAGTGATCAGGGCCATATTTTGATAAAGGATCTAAAAACCATTGCGAAAATATAGTGTTCTTATTTATATCTTTCATTTTATGTAATGTTGAACTTAGTACTCGATCTGCGTGTCCTAATATAACGATATCTGGTTTAAAATTTTGATATGTTTCTATAATTTTATTCTGTAGTGTTTTTTTTCCTGATAAATCTCTAATTGATTTATTATTATGAAGTATATCTCTATCACTTATGTTAAGAACATTATGGCCATTCCTAATAAAACCATTATTCAATCTTCTACCAGTATTATAATGTAATCTACCATCAAAACGTTCATTAAAGTTTGTTATGTGCATAATTTTAAATGAAGTTTCTTTTTTAATATAAAATGATTTCTTAACAGAAAAATCTGACCTTATCTTATCAATAATTTTAGAAATATATTTGTGATCAAATATAAAATTATTATAATTTAATTTTTGATAATTTATTAATTTTTTTTTATTTTTTATTAAATTTTCAATTTGTTTAAACAATTCTTTGACGGAAAGTTCTTCCAATATTATAGCACCTTTTGAAGTTTCAGGTAAGCCACCACGGTTACTAATAATTACAGCGCAACCTCTACTGGCTGCCTCTAAACTAGTTCTTCCAAAGGGTTCCTCCCATCTTGAACACACAATTGATATACTGACTTTTTTAAGTTGATTTAAAACGTTTTCATGTTTTGTATAACCTTTAACTATTAAATTATTATGTTCAAATGTTAGTTTTTCTCTAGGTTCATCGCCAATAACTAAAGCCTTCCAATTTTTATATTTGTTTAGAACTTTAATAATCGTTTTTCCAAATATATCATAACCCTTGGCTGTATTTAGTTTTCCTATAAATGAAATTAAATTTGTTTTATTTTTAAAATTTATTTTAACTCTATTTGTTGATTGATAACAAACAGAAGTTTTTTGTTTTAACAAATCTTCGTTGTCAATATTTATAAAAAATCTTTTTTGGGACCACTCACTATTAAAAAGAATTTTATCAATTTTGTTAAGTAAAAAAATACGGTCTGATACGGATGAAGAACCGTTCATTGATAATGGATCATTATGAAAATATAAAATTATTTTTTTATTTTGAACGTTTTTGAAATATTTAATATAATTTGGTCTGTTATGAATTTCAATAATATCAGAATTAATATTTTTTTCTTTCGCTATAAATTTAATAACATAATTTTTACTTGTACTTTTGATTATAGATTTTTCTAGCTCTATATTTATATAGTTTTTAGTGAAGGGTTTATTTTCTTTCATATTACCATAAACAAAAGTATTTTTAGAATATTTGCTGTTCTTTGTAATATCTTTGACAAATAAGGAAACTGCACCCGCTTTTTTTGGTGAAAAATTTTCTTTATAAGGTAGAAGTATTGATATCTTCATTTTTTATAAATTTAATTTTAATATTATTGCGTAATTTATAATTATGTTTAAGCCTATATTCTTCTTTTAAAGCAATATTTTTAGAATCATACCTTTTTGAATATGCTAATTTCCAAGATCTTCCTTTAGTAAATTTAGCTCCTTTTGAATTATTATGCAAAGACAGTCTTTTCTTTAAGTCTGAGGTATATCCAACGTAAGATAAAATTTTTCCTTCTTTATTATTTATACTTACAATCAAATAAACAAAGTAGTTCATAGTGGCGGTCCCTAGGGGAATCGAACCCCTCTTTCATGGATGAAAACCATGTGTCCTAACCGATAGACGAAGGGACCAAAGGAAAACCTTTTATTGTAAAAAAAAAAATTAATCAAGTTATAATGAAATCAAATTATTAAATCTTTAATAATAATTTGGTGTGTTTTTTTATTATTCCAAATATTTTCGTTAATTGACCCAACTAAATCAAACTCTTTTTTAAAATTTAAAAGATAATTACCCACAGGTGTGTTCACTGCGTCAAAAGAAATCGACTTAATCGTACTTCCAGTTTTATTTTTTAAAATACACTGAATGTGTCTATTATTTATCACTTTTGATTTTAAGATTTTTAAACTCTGAAATAATATTGATGGTTCCGGATTTTTATTTCCAAAGGGTTCTAATTCATTTATTTCTGAAAATATAATAGAGTTTTTTTTTGGTAAACTTAACTTAATATCATAAAAAAAAATATTGATTTTTTTTATTTTTTTATATTCTTTGTTAATTAACTTCTGTAACAAACTAAGTTTATTTTCCTTAACAACAAAACCACCTGCTGTTTCATGACCTCCCCCATTTTCAATAACATTTAATTGAAGCAACTTACAAAATAACTTTTTTAAATTAAAGTTATTTGTAGATCTGACAGATCCTTTGATTAAATTTTTTGAAGAAGATGTAAGAATAAATGTTGGTATATTAAACTTTTCTTTTAATTTACCAGCAATAATACCTATAACACCTTCATGCAAATTCTTATTGAATATAAAAATTACCTGATTCGTACAATTAGACTTTTCTTTATTTAAAAGTTCCATATTTTCCTTTTCAATTTTTTTTCTTAAAGTGTTAAGATGAAAAAGTTTTTTCGATAATTCAAATATTTCTTTTTTGTTATCACTTGTTAATAGGTCCACAGAAATATTTGCAGTTTTGATTCTTCCAGACGAATTTAAAATAGGGCCAATTATGTAACTTAAATCTTCATATGAAATTTTTTTTTTTAGATTTAATAAATTAATTATTTGCTTTAAACCTGGATTAGAAATTTCATTGAAATTATTAGAGGCCTTTAAAGCTAAATATCTATTTATAGATCTCATTGGCATAATATCACAAATCGTTCCTAATAATGCAAAAATTATATATTTGTTTATATTAATTAATTTACTTTGAAAGAGGGATAGTAAAAAAAAAGTTAAAGCAGCTGCACAAATATTATCATTAAAATATTTTGAGGGATTCTTCTGAGGATTTATCATAATAATATTTTGTGATATTTTATTTAGAATTTGGTGATGATCAATAATCAATATATTTATTTTTTTTTTAATCAAAAAATCCAAGACATCATTTGAATTAGTTCCACAATCAACAAAAATTACTGTTTTTGTATTTTTTTTTATTTTATTTCTTAACAATTCAATATTAGGACCATAACCATCTTTAAATCTATTAGGTATAATATAATAACAAGGATGATTTATTTCTTTAAAGTAATTTAATAATATTGAAACAGAGGCGATACCATCAACATCATAATCACCAAAAACCAAAGTCAAATCTTTATTTTGTATTGTCTTTATTAGTAAATTCTTTGCATCTAAAAAATCTTTGTTATTTTTAAAAAAATTATTCATTTCAGGTATATTTTTTTTTTTAAACATTATTTCATCTATGGAGAAGCCTCTGTTTAGATAAAATTTAGACAGATTTGTTGTTAAATTGTTATCTATTGACAGTTTTTGTATTTTTTTTATATTTTTTTTATTTTCAATCCAGCTTTTTCCAGAAACAGAAATCATTCTTTTATAAAAATATTTTTTTTTATATTTTTGGCAATTTTTTGACTTTTGTGAGTTACAAAAGTATCTGTTTCATAAAAGTTATCGATAAACTTTACACCTTTGGTTAGATCACCATTTGTTATGCCAGTTGCGCAAAAAATACTATCGTCTTTTACAATTTCATTAATTTTATATTTTTTATTTAAATCCTTAATACCCATTTTTTCAGCTCTTTTAATCGAAATTTCATTGTCAAAAATTAGTCTTCCTTGAAAACCACAATTTAAAGCATCAAGGGCACAAGCAGCGATAACACCTTCTGGACCACCTCCAATGCCTAAAAATAAATCTATTTTATATTTTTTATCACTAACAAGTAAGGCACCACTAACATCACCATCTGTAATTAATTTAATTTTAACTTTTAGTGATTGAGCTTCATCTATAATTTTCTTATGTCTTGGTCTGTCTAAAATACAGATAGTTAAATTTTCTATATTTTTATTATTATAATCAGCTAAGTTTTCTATATTTTTTTTAAAACTAAAATCCAAGTCAATTACTTCATCTTTAATATGGGCGCCATATGCGATTTTATTCATATAGGTTTCTGGGGCGTTTAATAGCTGATTTTTGTTAGTAACAGCAATAACAGAGATTGCACCAGGTAAATTGTTTGCAGCAAAATTTGTTCCTTCAAGAGGATCTACTGCTATATCCAGCTCATTACCTTTTAAAGTCCCTAAACTTTCTCCTATATACAACATTGGTGCATTATCTATTTCTCCTTCACCTATAACAACCCTTCCCTTCATATTAATTTTGTTTAATTTTTTTCTCATTGTGTCTGTTGCTACTTTATCTGAAAATTTTTTATTTTTTTTTCCAAGTGTAGAGAATGTTGAAATGGCTGCTTCCTGAGTTACTTTAATAAATTCATCTAAATAATATTTGTCGATATTCATTAAACTTTTACTTTAGAATCAGATGCTTCTAATTTTTTTTCAAATTCAGATAATCGTCTATGTACAGATATCAATTCAACAATTATTGGCCAACTTCTTACTAAATATTGCAATGAATTTTCTACTTTGTTAAATGCTCTAGCTATTTGTTGGACAAATCCTAAAGTAATTGCTCCAGTAACTATTGTTGGTGCTAAGGCTAAATATGGTACTATCACCATTCCCTGAAGATAACTCCATTTAACTGCATTAAAATACAAATAATGAAAATACATTTTAAAATGAATTTTCCTAACATTTCCATATAAAAAACTAACACTTTGATGACCTGCTCTTTTAAGATTGTCTTCTCCTAAAACTAGTTCTTTTCGATATGCAGCCTCTTCTTTTTGTATATCATATTCAATTCCTGGAAGTTTAAATCCAACTGCAGCTAATAAAACTGTACCACCAAGTGCAGAAACTACAGCTACCCAAACTAGGGCATGGTTTACCTCACCAATAAATGGAAGTGCTGTAATCTGTTTTGATAAACCCCAAAGAATTGGTAAGAAAGCGATTAAAGTCATCAAGCTTCTTAAAAGTTCTACGCCTAAGCCTTCCATTATTCTTGCAAATTTTAATGTATCTTCTTGAACCCTTTGTGAGGCACCTTCTGTTAATCGTGCTTTATTCCAGTTTTCATGATAATAATCAGCCATAGCAGTCCTCCATCTAAAAGTCCAATGACTAGTAAAATAATCTGTAACAACAGAGAGAACCATCCATACACCAGCTATTTTGGCAAATGTGAGTAAATATGATATAAATTCTTTTTCTGAAACGGAATTAGGGGTAGTAAGAGCTCTTTGTAAAGTGTCATAGAACTCACCGAACCACTGGTTAATCATTACATCTAGTTGAACCTGATACCATGTCGATAGTAATATTATTATTGATCCAAATATACTCCATGGATACCAGTTTTTGTTTGTAAAAAATTTAAACATTTATTTTATAAAGTTGTCAGTATATGATTTTTTAACTAGTGTTCTATTTTTATTATCAATTAATACATAGTCTATTTTGTTTCTATTAGCGTAGTTAATTGCTTGATCTTTATCATCAAAATATAATTTTATTTCAGACAGCGTATTTGTTGTGCTTTCCCAACCCATCAAAGGATTAATTGTATTGTCGTCATTTATATATTCTAATACCCATTTTTTTGTTTTACCATAACCAGATTGCATAGCCGTTTTAGTGGGTATATATATTTTTGCTTTTTTTTTCATAAAATGGTCGGGGCGGTAGGATTTGAACCTACGACCCTCTGGTCCCAAACCAGATGCGCTACCAGGCTGCGCTACGCCCCGAATTT
>MDTG01430680.1_pt1 | contig 12738 bp, 7 predicted proteins | sample 811421 | NCBI WGS metagenome assembly MDTG01 (sample SAMN05326645, study PRJNA326480) | marine metagenome | isolation source: seawater | place: Pacific Ocean: South East | collected 2011 | reverse complement strand
CTCTCAATTATGCGAATATCACGGACCCCCGTTCCAATCAGCCGAGCGGCGGTTAACATACCAACCCAACCGCCGCCAACTATAATAACCTCTCGTTCGTCCTTCAGTGGTGTACGTTCAAGCTTTTTGCTGTATGGATCCTCTTCTAAATATTTGTTTGAAAAAGGAGAATCATTTGATATCTGAAGGTATTGGGCCTCGGCGTCTGGTCGAATGCGTTTTTTCCGTTCTTTTTCATATTGCCGGGTTAGCTCATCAGGATTAAACCCCAGTGTCTTTTCTGTGAGAGGTTGATCGATTTTAGCCATGCTTATTTCTCCGAAAAAATAATTACTTAATATTAACGCATTTAATGTTGCCTTTATGTCAATCAACAACAATTAATTTGAAAAAATTCGATTAAGTTTTTCCTTCATTTCCCGAAGGGAAAAGATATTTTGTAGTGATAACTCTATATAATTCCACCTGGCTCATGCTTTTTGAAGGGCGCCATTTTTCCATTAAAGAGGGATGATCCCTTTTAAGAATGGCATGAGCTGCATTATTTTTTGTAAAACCAAAAGAGGATTCAAGCCTAGCTTAGGTAAAGCTAAGCCGATTGCCGCAGCAGAGATAAACAAAACGGATAGTTTTTTCCGATACTGTGGCGAAAATTTTTTGATTATAAACAAGGCCGATAGGGTTATAGCTATAAAGAAGAGGACCCGAACCACTTAATCATTGCAATTATAACCAATATATTCGTTCAATAGTTAGTCTAGCAAACTAATTAGCCTTTTCTGGGAATAAGTCGGATAGATCATCCCATGTCTGCTCTCGCTAATTACCAATCTTTTTAACTAATGTTCTGAACGCAATGGAAACTCGATTACTGCCTTTTTCTGTTATTATGATGCAGGTAATGTTTTAGAGTTTCATATTCGGGTAAATTCACAGAAAAATCCCGTGTTGAAGGTTCTTTTCCTTCAAACTTTTATAATTCGCTAGAGGGGAACACATTGTTGGCTGAATCTAAAAAGGTACTTAGATTTATTTGGCGTTTGCTTCCTTCCAGTTTTCGCCGTCTTATAATACCGATTTTCAATCGACTCCCATTTGCGGCTAGCGTCGTAGAGCGTGACGAGTTTTCCATTGCATTAGATTCTATTTCCAGAAAGTACGATATCGTATTCTTGTGTAACGATTACCCCCATTTGATGCAGGCGAAATATTCGCCCGAATTTTTGAGGCATAGGGTTAAAGCATATGAGAAGCAAGGGTTGGATATATTAGTGGTCTGTATAAAACCACATGCATATCGCTTAGAGAGGCAAGGTAGAAGTCATGTAATATTCCTGTTAAAACAAGATATAGATCGTACTATCGAGCATTTTGTTTCGCGAACTCAGTCTTTTGTTGTGCATTCCCCTAGGCCCGAAACCGTCAATGCCTTACTTAGATTTGCTCCCAACAAAAACACCGTTTACTTTTATCATGGTTTTGATATTCGAGATTATCGACGTTTGGCTTATAACTATAGTTCCATCGATATAGAAAACTGGCGCTCGTCTATAGAGAAGGATAAAAAGCAGCGCGAAAATTCTATGGCTAAAATTATAAAGCAACCTAAAAGTAAAATTGTTTTTGTATCCAATTATTTGAAAAAAGTAGCTATTAGAGACACGGGACTGGATCTTGATTCAGCAAATGTAATTCCAAATTATATAGATACTGATTTTTTTATTCATTTCATAAAGAAACCTGAACACAGAAATAAAATACTTCTTATTAGGTCGTTTTCTGCCACAAATTACGCCAATGATGTGGCTATAAAGGCCATAAACATATTGTTAAAAGAAAATAAATTAAACCTGACCTTTACAATTAGAGGTTTTGGTAGATTATTTGAAAGCATGACAAGGAGTTTAGTAGGCCGGCAAAATGTTGATTTGAAACAAGGGGTACTAACTTCAAGTGAGATAAGAGATTTGCATAAAGACCACGGAATTTTTCTTGCGCCTACTCGCTATGATACTCAAGGGGTGAGTATGGGCGAAGCGATGTCAAGTGGGTTAGTTCCTGTTTCTCATCGAATCGCTGCTATCCCAGAATTTTCAGATGATTCCTGTGCGGAATTAGCAAATTCTCATGACTCCAAGGAGTATGCTTATCTTATTCAGAAGTTGGTCGAAAACCCCGATGTTTTTCTAAAAAAATCGAAAGCCGCTGCAGAAAAGGTACGTTCCTTATGTGGGGCACCGGTGACAATCGACAAGGAGATTGATCTCATATTGGAAAGTCAGAGTTTCCGAAATGACTTCTCGAAAATCCACTTTATTCTTTTCGAAGGATACTCTTTAGATCAGGACGCTATTGATGTGGCTTCAATAACTTTGAAACAATCACCACAGGGGGCGATCCTAATATTGAAAGCAAATTCGAAAGAGCTTGTAATACAATGTCCTCCTTTAAATAGTTGTTCATATATTTATTCAGATCAAGAGACTGGTCGAGGTTGGCTAGAGGTCGTTGATAAGATCAAAGCATTAATACCACCAAACGCCATTAATATAATACCTTTGGGTAGTAAGTGGATCCCATTAGTTCTTCTATTAAAAAAACATCATGCCTTAAAATATGTTTTGGTGGAGGTCGACTCGGGATTAACCCTGAATAATATTACTTATTCAGTCTTATCCAACGCACATGCTTTATCGTTTGCCAAGGGCTTTGATGGTGAGCAATTACGACAGAGATACATTGGACCTTTTCGAGAGGCTGTAACAAGTGAGATCAAGGATGGTACCTTCAAATTCAACGATGCGAAGGAGGAGGACAATGGTGAAGTACCCTCATATAACCTAGTAGAGGGAAAGAAAAGGATTCTCCTAGTCGCATATTTTGCCGGAAATTGCTCAGCTGTTGGGGTTGCACGTGTTAATTATTGGTTTGAAAATCTTGATCGTCTTAGCAACGGTCAAACTGAAACACACTTGGCTACATCAATATTGCCCGAAAAGAAGAGCCTCAATTATCATCATATTCCAGATTATAATGGCCTCACACTTACAGAAGATATTGATTTTCAGAACGATTGGTCTCGGCATTTTGTTGCTCGAGAAAAAGAATTGTCTCAAAACTTCAGCACGCTATCTTATTTCTGGAGAATTGAACTTGAACGATATTTTGAAAGTAATGATTTAACTTTTGATACTGTGATTATTTCAGGCAACCCTTTTTGTTGTTTTGAATTTGGTGCCTTCGTTAAAAGAAAATGGGGTGCGCAGTTAATGCTAGATTACAGAGATCCGTTTGCTAATAATCCGGTGATGCTTTATTCCGAAGAGGTTCGGGCGAAAGCTCGCTACGAAGAGGTCGGCTATAACTTCATGGCGGATCAAATAATTGCTGTAAACAAACAATGTTTGAAACTAATTGTCCCAGGTTCTGAAGGTGAAAGTATTGTTATACCCAATGGGTTTGATGAAAATTTAGTGAACAAGATAACTTCTAAAAATCCTGAAAAGTCAGGCCCGCACTTTGTTCATGCAGGTTCCTTTAATAATTATCGGCGGCCAGAAAAGCTCATTAGCTCAATTTCAGACCATGGTGGTTATTTTCATCACATAGGCCGAAAAATTCAGATGGATGTAGAAGAGTACGGGAGAAAGAGTTTGATTGAGTATGGCGTTCTTCCATATATGAAAACTTTAGAAATTATATCGGGTTCGGATTGTGGGGTCATATTTTCTTCATCGCATGGATTTGAAAGCACAACCAAGCTATATGACTATCTAGCATTTAATCTCGATGTGCTTGTAGTTGAACCTGAAAATGCGCAAAGAGGTTTTTTTCACGAACTATCTCAGGCAAATGGCAAAGTTCATTTGTGCAAAAATGAGCCAGAAGAAATAAAAAACTTTTTGTCAGAATACAAATCCTCTAAAGAACCTACTATTAATGTTAACGAATATTCTCGTGAGAGCTCGACCTTGGCTTTATTAGACCATCTATTATTTAAGGAACCAAATTGATAAGTCCGCGGCATTTTAAATTAAAAAAGCAAACTGCGATTGAGCCCATTATTCAATGCAACTGGTTGTAGATTATTTGAAAAGAATTTCTTAATTTTTTCTCTACCCACTATGGATAATTTAGAAAAACAAATAGACGCATTTTTTGATGTAGTAGTTTTTTTGACGTCATCTGACTGGTTCACTGAACCTAGATCTAATCGATATCACTATGCTTCAAGGTTTGCAAAGATACTGCCCACAATTTTTGTTCAGTTTGACGCTGATAAAGGCGAGATGGGCTTCGAGGCGACAGAAATTAATAACCTGACTGTCTTGCACTTGGATAAATCGTTTGCGCCACCTGACTCCACCTTAAAGTTCAACAAAAAAAATATTATAAGTTCGATAGAGATTATAAAGAAGTTTGCGGGGGAGCGAGTTCTGGCTTGGAGCTATAATCCGTTTTGTAGCCAATTTTTGAACGCTCTAAATCCGGTTTTTTCTGTTTATCACGCAACAGAAATATATCTTGGTCCGCCTAGCAAAAGACTTCTTGCATCTGATGACAAGTTTTATAGTTTTCTTGAAGAAAATGTTTTATCCCTGATAAAAGAAAATGATTTAGTTTTTGCAGTTTCGGATGGGGTATTTGAGTCCTTGGTTCAGGCCGGCATAGAGAAGGAAAAAATTATAAAAAATTATAATGGGGTGGACGCTCATTATTGGTTTAAGCACTCGAAGGAAGTGCAGTCACAGGCTCGTCCTGTGGCATTTTATCAAGGAAATATAAACCAACGGTTGGACTTTGAATTGATTCTCGGAATGTGTAAAGCTCTTCCTCACTGGGACTTTTGGTTCTGCGGAAAGGAGAGCACAAGTTCTCCTTTGTGGGCCGATATAATCAATCTTACCAATGTAAGTAATTACGGATATTGTGAACTTGTCGAGATCGCAAAAAAAGCTCAGTTTGCTACTTTAGGCTTGGTTCCTTTCAAGAATTCTCATGTGCTTTACACATCAATGCCTCTTAAGATGTATGAATATGTAGCGTGCGGGCTGCCCGTTGTGTCAACTCCTATTAAAGATCTCCTTCATTACGATAAAAACATATTTTGGTTTGCTGAAACTGTAGTAGATTTTAAGATGGCATTAGAAGAAATATATCAGGTGGGTAGTCGTGCAAATGTTAAATCTCTTAAGCAAAGGAAGAAGATATCACTGTTGAATTCCTATGATATTAAGTTTAATTTGTCATTGCGCGAGATTCTTAAAAAATTGCGTTTTAAAACAGAGAGCATTTGTAAAAATGAGAAAAGTCATGGAGGCTTTTTTCAATTAATTGTACGGTCATTAAGTAAGTTAATTAAAAAATAAACTCGGTGCCTTGGGTTGTTTTTTAATTATAATGTGCGGGTTCTACTGTAGTGGTCGTTAGAAAAAAATCTGTCCAACTTAGATAGATATCATGAGGACGTGGTTAACGAAAGAGCCCACAAAAAACTTCTTTCAAGCTATTTTTTTCCCATTTTTTTTCTAAATGATTGTATAATTAAAACATGGGCAAAAAGCAAAGGCGTTCAAAATTTTTCTTAGACGAATTGCATGATTTCATGCGAAATGACTTAGTCCCTGGATTGTTTAATACTAAACGGTGGAAATCCTTGTCGCAACGCTCTCTGCGTTTAATGAATCGTAGGGCAAAACTCGGCTTTCTCTGGGTGATTTTGTCTTCAGCAATATTTGTGGTATCTATTGGACTAGTATATTCCTTTGTATTTCAGATCGAAATCGCAAGTTTTTTACCATATATTGCATGTGGTTATATTACATGGTCCCTCATAGCAAGTAACTTAATGTCAGCGCCTTCCGTATTTACTACTTATAGAGGCTACATATCTCAACGAAACTTGCCACTGACGGTATATGTCACGTCAAGTGCTTATGACAAGTTGATAGTGTTTTTAACACAATCCCTAGTAATTGTGACGACATGTTTTATTTTTAGTACTGGCTTTTCAATATCATTTTTAATATTGCCTGTCTCCCTCCTCTTGATTTTCGTGACTTCCATTGGGGTCAGTTTAATTCTGGGCGTGATGGCTGTCAGATATCGAGATCTTGGCCAAGTGATTAGTTCTTCAATACTAATTATTTTTCTCCTCACCCCTATAATCTGGAAGCCAGAATTTGCTGCTGGAAGACGAGCAATGATTATTGATGTTAATCCTTTTTATCATTTTATTCATATCGTACGTGGCCCTATCATTTACCATGAGGTCCCTGTGATGTCTTTAATTGTGGCTGCCGTGATTAGCTTGTTTAGTATAATCATCGGCTCGATTTTAATGGCTGTGTATCGGCACAGAATTGTTTACTGGCTGTGAGATAGAAATGCCTCACGTAAAAGTTGAAGATTTGTGGTTATCTTATCCTGTTATTGTTAACGCGGGATCAGTTAGAAAGGCTCTCTTGAACACACTTTTAGGAGGCTTCACGCGTTGGAGTAAGGAAAAAAATGACATAGTGATGGTGGACGCGATAAGAGGCATTAGTTTTGAATTAGAAGAAGGGGATAAATTAGGCCTCATAGGCCATAACGGTGCTGGAAAAACATCTCTACTCAAGGTTTTAGCGTCCATTTATCCTCCGACTCGTGGGACGGTTGAAATTGAAGGACGTGTTGAGAGTTTCCTAGCGACCGGTTTTGGTTTAGAGCAAGAGGAAACTGGGCGAGAAAATATTCAATTTGTACTTACTATGTTAGGTAAACCCACTCAAATCGTTGAGCGTGACACTGAAGAAATTGCAGATTTCACGGAATTAGGGGAGTTTTTAGATCTGCCGGTAAGAACATATTCTGCAGGGATGAGAGCGCGATTATCATTTGCTATTTCTACAAACATAAAACCGGAAATACTGTTGATGGATGAGGTTATTGGTGCGGGGGACGTTAGGTTTAAAGAAAAAGCTCAAGAAAGATTGGAAGAGATTGAGGAACACACTAAAATTATTGTTTTGGCGACACACTCAGAAAGTTTAATAAAACAATGGTGCAATAAAGCTATTTGGATGGAGCAAGGAAAGGTGAAGGATGTGGGCTGCCCTGACGAATTGTGGGAACGCTACAAAGAAAGTATGATTCCTAGTAAGAGAGAACAGCCCCAAGCTTCTCCTGAGCCTGCTGAGGAAGCAAACAACGTAACGTATGTCGCTGTAGGTAGGCCAGGTAATCGTGAAGGATTTAATTCTACAAATTCTAAATATAAATTTCCTTTAGCAAACCACCCGATTACCCCTGCTTCTGCTAATGAAGTAGACGATGATGCTCTTGCAACAGCGCAACAGCCTAGTGAATCTACTACAGCACCTGGAACTTTTCCTTTTACTATGGTTTCTGGTAGTTTGCCGCCTAATGCACCTAGATTTGTAAGTGCTACCACAGCAGGAAATGGCGATGGAGATAAAAGTGTTACAATTACAGGTACAGATATAACCGACACTGTAGTAAAAGAAACTATTGACTTACCTAGCTCTGCCGCTACTGAAAACGGTAGTCAGTTATTTAAAACAGTTGCGTCAGCCACTATAACAGGTCCACCTGCTGCTAATGTAGAGTTAGGTGTACAAGCCTCTACTCAGTTAATTATTGCACATGCTGCTCACGGTAGGGCAGTAGGGGATACGGTAATCTTGGGCGGTTCTTCAAGTGTAGATGGAGTAGATGCAGCTAAAATAAATACTTCGCATACTCTTACTGCTATTGTTGACGCTGACAGTTACAAAATAGTTGCACTAGATAGTAGCTCAGGAACAACACCGGGAGGTGGTAATGTAGTAGCTACTAGTGCGGTTACAACCGCTTCAGATACAATTACAATATCTAGTCATGGGTTATCAACTGGAGATTTTATTTTCTATGATAGTGGAGGTGGGACGGCAATAACAGGTTTGTCTAGCGGCACTTATTATTACGTTGTAAGAGAAAATTATAATTCATTTAAGTTAGCTACTAACCATGCTACTGCTTGTGCACGTATAACTATTGGATTTTCAGGAACGGGAAATAATGCACAAATTTTTTCTTATGTAACAGCTAAATTTGCTGGGTTGCAAGGTAGTCCGAATATAGAGCAGATATTTCAATTTAATAATTCTTCTGGTGATAAATTAATTGCTACAGCTACAGTAGCTAATGACCCTGCTGGTACAAATAAAATTTTTAAGCTAGATTCTCCATATACAGACTTTGAAGATATAACAGGAAGTAGTAGTCTTACTGGTAACGATTGGCAGTTTGTAGACTTTAACGATAAGGTAGTAGGTGCTCTTGCGGGTAATACCATGATTGTTTATTCGGGTTATAATACATTTGTAAGTATTTTTGCGGCAAGTGGCACAGTACCCGATGGCAATATAGTACACAGTGCGTTTGGTAGACTTTGGGCGCAGAAGTCAGACATAGGCGCAGATAAAAATATAATAGCTTATTCTGCTTTGTTAGATGAAGGGCATTGGTCTACAGGGGCAGGAGAAATAAATGTATTAGAAAACGTAGATGCCTTAGCTAATGGTGATGATGAATTAGTTGCTATATCGTCTTTTGATGGATACTTAGTAGCATTTCTTAGGAATCATATTGTTGTATATGATGATCCAAATGATCCGGGTACTTTAAATATAGAACGAATTATACAAGGGGTAGGTTGTAAATCTAGAGATAGTGTACAACAAGTAGGTAATGATGTTTATTTTTTATCTGACTCTGGTATACGCTCTTTATTGACAATAATACTTAAATAAAGTTTAAAAGGCTTTCTATACGATGTCTATGAGTATGATTCTCCAGTACATGGTCGTATGTCAATGATGTCATTGATTGGACTCTCTTTGGGTCTGAAAACAAAGATAGTAAATCCTGAATATTAGAATGATCTCTTTTAAGCTCAAAGTAGTGTTGGTTTGGCTTAAGGATATCATTGTATCTGCCAGGATACATGATTTGTAAAGTGCGAGTTCCGACAGCATCAAAGTGTCTCGATGAGATGCACTTTGTGTACACGGGAGCCTTTTCAGCATCGACAAAAAACCGTTCGTATATCTCGGAAAAATCTTGTTCGGTTTCCTCGTCTAAATTTTCGAAAGTGGTATTCCCTTTCGTTCCTTTTATAAAATTTTTAATAAATTCATAGAGTGAAAAATAATCTTTTCTTGGTTGGAAGTTTTTTTTGTTTTGAACTCTGTCTGACGAATTTTTGATTAAGAACTTCTTGATTCTTCTTATCATATCGTCATTAGATTCTAGATAAAAACTACCAGCTTCGGTTGCAAGAGTGGCTTTGCAACTATCTAAAAAACTTCTCCATCCTATTCTGTCAAATCGCTGATTCACTTCATTATCCTCACCCACATCAACTATCAATCCGTATGTGTTTTGACGAAAATGATCAATAATATTGTTTCGGTCATTATCTCCCAGATAGGGACCGTATCTGGCTGATCTCGTTCCTATATCAATTGTGCGATCTTCGTAATTGGTTCCACTGAAAAATTGATTAGGATTTAGGCCATGGGGTAAGGATATCACTTTGGAATTCTTACACTCCTTGTAAAGCCACGTGCCAGCTTCCAGAAGAAGTTGCGTGATGATAACATCAACATCCAGTTCCTTGAGTAGTTGTATCTTTGGCGCCATTCCGATATTCAAAAGATTGACTTCATTACCAACGAAAGAGACCAATTTCCCTCTTCTGTTTTTGAGCGCTGAGACAAAAGGTACAGTGAACTCAATGCTATCCCCGTTCATAGAGTGATGTAAGACTATTATATCAAAGTGTTCTATTAATCTCTTAATTTCTCTGTAGGCGCTGGGGTGAATAAAAGCATCGGAAGAGAAAACGTCAACACAAGTGACATCGAGTTCGTTATGCGATTTGAAGGCATCAATCCAATCGTCGTAGTAAGACAGCTGGTCTGTATGGTAAGCATATAAAACCAGAGTTTTCACTTTGGCACCGCAGTCGCTTTAAAGACGGCGTTTAGACTCTTTATTTCCATAGACTAAAAAAGCTAGATTTAGTTTAGATGATTCTTTCATTGGAAAATATCGTTATATTCGAGCTAAAATTTCCATTATTTTTTTTGCACAATCTCCTTTCCCATAATCTTCTATTGTATTTCTTTTTTTGTATTCTTTTTCTGTCCAAAGTTTATTCCAACCGTTTTCAATAGTTTCTAGCCATTCAGTTTCGGACCTGAGGGTAATACAAGGTACCCGATGAAAATAGGCTTCCTTCTGCAATCCGCCGGAATCGGTGAGCACCGCCTGAGCCTTGCTTATTGCATGTTGCGTTTCGAGATAGCTTAAAGGCTCCATAAATATAAAGTTGGATGCATTTTGATGACCATCGATTAATTGTTTTACTCTTGGGTGCACTGGAAATAAAATTTTTAATTTATTGTCTTTTGCATAGGTATCTGCAAAATTCATGAGATTAGAAAACCTGTTGTCGTCTGCGGTCGATTCTTGCCTGTGGATTGTCATCAACGCAAACTTATTATCAACCAAGTTGGAACGTATTCTTATTCTCGAAGGGTTCCGTTCTAAAACTTCTTTCGCATAAAGTGTTGCATCATGCATTATATCACCAACGTGATAAACCCCATCTGAAATCCCTTCTTTCTCCAAATTTCTAACTGATCTTTTCGTAGGACAAAGTAATAACCTGCTGAGGTGGTCTGTTAGTACTCTATTAATTTCTTCTGGCATCTCTCTGTTGAAGGATCTTAGTCCGGCTTCTACGTGTGCAATCGGAATGTTGAGTTTCGCTGCCGCTATTGATCCGGCTAAAGTAGAGTTAGTGTCACCATAAACCAAAACGATATCCGGCTTTTCTCGAAAAAGAACTTTCTCAACTGCTTCAATCATTTTGCCTGTCATTTGTCCATGAGAACCACCATGGATATTTAAGAAGTATTTTGGTTGCGAAATTTGAAGCTCTTCAAAGAAAATATCAGACATGTTTTTGTCAAAGTGCTGTCCAGTGTGAACTAGAACTTCCTTCATTTTGTCATTCATTTCTATCGCGCGAGATAATACTGCGGCCTTCACAAACTGAGGTCTTGCGCCAATTATGGTCAGTATTCGGTTCATACTTTTTTTTCTAAATCTTGAGACATAAACTGCTCGTGTTTTTTAATGGTCTTTATTATTAGATCTTGGTTTTTTTTCGTCCAAGCGATCGTTTTTTGAAGCCCCTCTTCTAAGGTCGTGTTTGCTTTAAATCCTAGTTCTTTCTTCGATTTTTCTGTGGCTCCAAAACGTTTACCCGATCTATCCCAATCCCGAGCACCCCTATATTCAATAGGTGTTGGGTTTTCTGTAAGGTTGTTAATAGTTTCAGCCAGTGTCTTGATGTTGGTCTCCACTCCGGAAGCAAGATTATAAACGTCACCATGTTTTCCTGATTTAGCACAGGCGATTAGACCGACTACGATATCTTCAACGTAGATGAAGTCTCTTGACGCCTTGCCTCTGTTCTCTAAGGGCAAAGCTTCCTTCAGTAGTGATTTCCATATGAAAGTTGGGGTCACGTTGCGCCAAACAGTCGCGGCTGTGCCCCTCCACTCTCCTGCGCCAAGAATTTCTCTCGGACCGTAAACATTCTGAAATCGCGCCTTAACAAATGGAAGCTTGTGTTTCATCCAATAATAATTCCCATAAAACTCACCAATTATTTTCGAAATTTGATAGGGGCTGTCATGGTAAAGACTTACTTGTGCGTTCTCTTCGGTTGCTTCCGTGTTGTCGTAGGTTTTTTCTGCAACAGTGCAACCAGCCGAGCTATAAATGAACTTTTTTAGTCTACTGACGTTTTTGAAGTGCTCGCATAGTTTTAAGGTAGTTACAGTGTTGTGCTCATGATCCTTTATGGGATCATGAATGCTAGATTGGTTTCCATGAAAGGTTGCCAAATGAAAAACATAGTCGAAATCCACACCTATTTTTTTTAATACTCGTTCATCAGTGATGGAACCCTTATCAAACTGTACCCGATTATCCATGGGAATATTTTCGAATTCTGCTGAGAGCAAATTATCAACTATGTGTATACAGCCGATGTCACCTTCTAATAATTTATGACATAAGTTACTCCCCACGAAGCCGGCCCCACCTACAACTAGTATTTTTTGTCCATCAAAAGTCATTTCTAGTCCTCGACTTGTTTAAGATGTGTAAAAGTTTCTTCGATGCCATGAGTTTCATAGTATTCTATAGTTTTTTTCACGCCGTTTTTCAAAGAGAATTCTGTCTTCCATCCGAAATCCTTTTCGGTTCTTGATGGATCCAGCAGAATAGAATAGACATCATCAGGTTGACGTTCCCTCACCTCTACTGATATCTCTAAACCCAAGGCCGCTGTTGTTGCATCAAACAACTCTTGAATAGAGAAATCACTTCCTGATGAGATGTGGTAGGTCCCCGATCCCTTCCCATCAACGGCCCCCATAATACAATTAACCATATCATCGATGTAAACAAAATCTCTTCTGGTATCCATTACAAAACATTGTTGTCCGGTCGTAAGACGCTGATAGAAGGTGGGGAGAGGTCCACTGATGTTCCTGGGTCCGTAAGCATTCGCTAAACGGAAAGTTACGTAATTTAACCCAGATAATTGTATGTAGTCCTCTCCAGCGGTCTTGCTGATTGTATAGCTAGATCCCCGAGGTAGGATGGGATGTT
>MDTG01391673.1_pt1 | contig 12738 bp, 8 predicted proteins | sample 811421 | NCBI WGS metagenome assembly MDTG01 (sample SAMN05326645, study PRJNA326480) | marine metagenome | isolation source: seawater | place: Pacific Ocean: South East | collected 2011 | reverse complement strand
ATGGAGCTTCGAGGCGACTTCCGGCATGCCGTCCTTGTTGACCAGTGGGAACACGGCGGCCTTGATCGGCGCAACGCGAGGCTGGAACTTCATGAATACCTTGCTGGCTCGTTCTTCATCTGGGGTGAAGGCCTCGCAGAGAATCGCCAGTGTGCCCCGACTGAGTCCAGCCGAGGGTTCGATGACGTGCGGCGCATACCGCTCGTTTCGCTGCTGGTCGAAATACTCGAGCTTCTTCTTGCTGAATTCCTGATGACGAGTCAGATCGAAGTTGCCCCGATGGGCGACTCCTTCGAGTTCACCGTAGCCCGGGCTGGTGAATGGGAAGCGATATTCGACATCGAACGTCCCACAGCCTTCCTTTGCATAGTGTGCCAGTTCATCCGAATCATGACTGCGCATCTGCACGTTGTCGCTTGTGAGTCCCATCGATTCCCACCACTTCCGGCGGGTTTCGCACCAGAATTCGAACCATTTGGCTGAATCCGATTCATGGCAGAACCATTCGATCTCCATCTGCTCGAATTCACGGGAACGAAAGATGAAGTTGCGGGGTGTGACTTCGTTCCGGAAGGCCTTGCCCACCTGCGCGATGCCGAAAGGCACCTTGACACGCATGGTGTCGACGACATTGTTGAAGTTCAGGAAGATGCCCTGAGCCGTTTCCGGTCGCAGATAGGCGGCGCTTTCCTCGTCCTGCAGGGCGCCGACGAAGGTCTTGAACATCAGGTTGAACTGCCGGGGTTCGGTCAGCGTGCCGACCGTCTTGACGTCTGGTCCGACCGTGATCGCGATTTCATCTGCGGAGAGCGACGTGAAAGGCGAGACGTCCACTTCCTCGTCTTCGAGCTTGCGTTTGATGTACTTCTCGAGTTTCTTCCTCGCGGAGGCGAGGGATTCGTCGTCGTTCTCGACGAATGTGTAGATCTGCCCCTGGGTATCACCATTGACCCCGAGGCACAGCAGATGATCGGCTCGATATCGGCTCTTGCTTTCGCGACAGTCGACCATCGGATCGTTGAATCCACCGACATGTCCGGAAGCTTCCCAGACGCGTGGATTCTGGATGATGGATGAATCGAGACCGACGATGGAGACGGGTTCCCCGTCGGGTCCCATCGGCGGGCATCGCACCATGTCATGCCACCAGGCGTCACGAATGTTGTTCTTGAGCTCGGTTCCCAACGGCCCGTAATCCCAGAAGCCGTTGAGTCCACCGTAGATTTCAGAAGCGGGATAGATGAAGCCACGTCTCTTGCAGAGTGAGACGAGTTCCTCCATTGATATTGTTTTTTGAGCGCTCATGACGCCCATGGTAGCTGCCCGGAGAACTGGGTGGTCGAGTTCCCCGCGAGCCGGCCCGAGAACCGTTTAGATTCTCTGCCCGGAGCCGTCGGGGAGTGAGCCGGGTGTCCTGGAATGGATGGCCAGTCGGATGGCCAGACGGAGGGCGGACTGCATCGATGAGGCGTCCGCCCGGTTTCTGCCTGCGATGTCGAATGCCGTTCCATGATCCGGGCTGGTTCTGATGATCGGGGGGCCGATGGTCCAGTTGGACGATTTTCCCTGCTCCATCAACTTGATCGGGATGAGACCCTGATCGTGATACATGGCCACGACGAGATCGTAGTTGCCCCGGACGGCATCCGAGAAGATCGTGTCGGCAGGCCATGGTCCGCTTGCATTGATTCCAGCACGATTGGCCATGTCGATGGCCGGCTGGATGACCCGGGTCTCCTCATCCCCCAGTAGTCCACCTTCGCCGGCATGGGGGTTGAGTCCACAGACCGCGATACGGGGCGATTCGATTCCAAGCGCCACGCAGGCCTGATGTCCCAGATCGATTGGATCGAAGACCTGCCCGATGGTCAGATGATTGCGGACATCCATGAGTGGGATGTGTATCGTCGCCAGAACGACCTTCAGTCTGGGGGCCTCGAACATCATGCAGCTTCGACGGCAGCGTGTCCTGTGTGCGATCAGCTCCGTATGGCCTGGCCACTTGAATCCGGCCAACCGCCAGGCCTGCTTGCTGATTGGGGCCGTCACCATGGCATCGATTCTTCGCGGCGTGGGAGCATCGCTCAGGCAATCGCTGATCGCATCCTCGACGAATCGCTTGGAGGCCGCGCCGCCATATCTGTTGGGTTCCCGGGGAAGCCGGAGCAGATCGCCGAACTCCTGATAGTCATGCACGATGACCGGTTCGTCGATCGGGGATTCGATCCTGTCCGAATCCGCGGGCACGCGATACCAGAACGGTTCTATTCCAGCATGATCGGCTGCCAGCATGAGCGGAGCGTTCGCGCCGTAGATGACGAATCTGGCAAGTGATTGAAGATCCTCATCCGCCAACGCCTTCATGATGATCTCCGGGCCGATACCCGTGGGATCTCCCATCGATATGCCTATCACCGGCCTGTTGTCATCGGTTCCTCTGGACATCCCTGTATCGTAGTCCGAGTCCAGCGAAGAAGAGATCAATCCTGCATGAATACTTCACGAGAACAGATGGCTCGAAGAGCGGCGGAGATGCTTCGTGACGGCATGGCCGGCTCGATTCGTGACGCCATCGGACAGGCCAGGCGTGAACCAGGCGGGGGAGGCTGTGATCCGCCCAGCATCGAGGAGGTCCGTCGTCACATGGATGCCATGGACATGGCCCGGCTGGGGATGGAGTCGTGGTTGGAAAACCGACGGGCGAGACTCGAGGAGGTGGATCAGTTTCTGGCCACGCTCGAGTTCTATCTCGAGGGGATCGATCTTCGAATAGCCGGTAAGGCGGCTCGTGGAGAAATCGAAGCGGATGCCCGCATACATGTTCGGGCCTGGGTCGACGATGAACTCGATTCTGTCGTTCAGATACTCGAGGCGGCCGACATGGGACCGATCCATGTAGCCAGTCGAAAGGTCGATGCCGGCGTCGCCTTGGGGCTTCGGCGATTGAGCACGCTGCTGGTCACTGGTGAGCATGTGGAATTCATGATCAGCCTGTGTCCGATTCGTAGCCTCGTGGGCCTGGGGCGAAACCTGGTCACGGGCTCCGATATTCCCCTGGCAGATATCGGACAGGTTCGTGCCATGCTCGACACCCCGCGATGATCCGATCATGCGGTCTGGATGATTTGTACGTTCCTCGTCCAGCTGGAAGATGCCCACTCTGATTCATCCGCTTTCGCTCATGCCGTCATGTGCCATCCTGTGAGATGGAGAATCGGAGGTGGATTCGTGAGGGTTGTGAAGAGACATCCAGTTATCGCTCTGATAGTGGCCTGCCTTCTTGGTGAGGCGGCCAATGCCGGTGTGCAGGTACTGGATGATTCCGGCAGCAGTATTCCAGAGAGTGCCTGGTCGCTCAGCCCGGGGCAGTCCTCTGGTAGCTGGATCATCGAGCTGGACGAGCTCTGGAATCCGTGGGGAAACACCTGGTTCCGCATCATGGTGGATCCAGGAGAGGACATCGAGCAGCTGCTCATCGGAGTCGATGGCCCACCTGCGGGCTCACCAGTCACGGTGACCGTCGGTGAGGCCGGATCACCGGTTCGGCGTGTGCAGGGCATACGCCAGACCGGAACGGCAGAAGTCATTCTCCATCAATTGAACGTCATCGAATCCCTCGGATCAATCGAGGTTCAATCAATCAACTTCATCGACGTTGGCGGCCATGTGGATGGTCCGATCATCGTCACCAACTCATCCAGTGATCTGCGTGGCATCCGGCGTCTCGATGTCGCTGGGGACATTTTCGGGGACATCATCGTTTCTGATGGCACGATTCGAGAACTGATCGTTCTGGGCGATATCGGAACCACTGATGAGATGATCCGAATCGAAGTCGGGCACGGGCTGTGGAATGTCGATGTCCGGGGCGACATCAATGCCTGCATCGATCTCTGTGCATCAGGCAACACCGGATTCATCCACCGACTCAATGCGGATGATTTCAATGGAACACTATCAGTCGATCGATTGGACAGGCCATCGGGCGTGGACTCCCCGCCGAAGCTGTCCCTGACGGGTTGGTTGTCCGGGACATGGTCGATCGCCGGTTCTCTCGAGGACGACGAGGGAGTCATCGAGCTGCCTCCAGAAGGTCTGCGTGGTCAGGTGATCGTGAATGCCAATGGGGTGGATGACGGGACCTGGGAGACGCCGTTTGCGATGGGGGCGGGAAATGGAATGCCGTCCATCTCGTTGTGTGGGCCGACCTACGTAGAGCCGCCTTCGGCCATCGGTGGGGGATCGATCGGGCTTGTGCCTTATCGAGTCCATGAAAGCGCCTGTGTACCACCCTCCGGAAGTGTCGTCTCGCTGATGAACCTCGATGGAAAGGCAACGCTTCGTTTCTACGGACCGGTATCACTGGGTTGGGGGGCTCCGTTCCTGTTCGAACGAAAGTCGGCTGATTCCGATGATGACTTCGAGGAGATCGATGGAGATGGATTCGACATCGAACTTGATGCACAGGATCACTGTCTGGTGCACATCACATCCTCAGGCAGCTGGGATGGTTTCCAGGCCGGCTGGATATACCGGATTCGACCGTCATCCTCGTTGCGTTGTGCTTCGCCAGTCGACAAGCCGGTCTCCCAGGAGATTGTGTACGAGCTGGAGATCGATGCGATCGAATGCGAAGCGGATGTCGATGGTTCGGGCCACGTCGACATCGTGGATCTGCTACTGGCGCTGGCTCTCTGGGGGCAGGGCGGAACACCAGCCAGTGATTCGGCGGACATAGATGGGGATGGGATAGTCGCCGTCGACGATCTTCTGATCATCGTGGCGACTTGGGGAGTCTGCCGATAGGCAGGCTGATCAGTCGTCGAATCTTTCCTGGCCGTCCTGGACGGCATTGCCGGGAGTCTCCACTGCAGTGGCGGCAAGGCTGCCTCCGGCTTCTCCAGCTGCACCAGCGATCTTGCCTGGAGCCTGCAACGCCTCGTCGATTCCGTTGTTGACCTCTGAATGACTCGGTCCACCGCTGTTGCAACCGAATGCGATGCCTGCGGTGAGAATGGCTGCTGTTGTGATGAAAGGCTTGATGTTCATGTGGGATTTCCTATAGGGGTGTGTGATCTGTCGACGTTCTCTGAAGTTCATCCAATGCCGCCCTTGAGCGGTCCATCGCCCCATTTGGCCTTGAGTTTTCGAATCATGGGATCCTCGCCTCTGTCGAAGGAGGCGGAGTCGTCGCCTTGCGCCTGCTTGAGTGAGAGGGCTATCCGCTTCTTCTCGGGATCGATCTGGAGAACCTTGACGGAGACGACCTGGCCTTCCTTGACGACCTGTGAGACTCGTCCGACTCGTTCATGGGCCAGTTCCGAGATGTGAATCAGCCCTTCGATGCCGCTTGGCATCTTGACGAAGGCACCGAATTCAGCGAGGCGGGTGATGGTACCCTCGACTACTTCCCCTTCGGAGACGGCGCCGACCGACGCGATGAAGGGATCAGTCGTGAGCTGCTTCATGCCGAGTCCGATTCGTGGAGGATCCTGTTCGAGATCGATCTTGAGGACCTGTACCTGTATCTGATCACCAGGCTTGACCAGCAGCTCGGCGGAACCGAGTCGTTCCCATGACATGTCGGAGATATGGACAAGTCCCTCGACGCCACCGATATCGGTGAATGCTCCGTAGGACTGCACGGACGTGACGAGCCCGGTGTGCGTCTGTCCGACTTCGAGGGTTTCCATGAGCGCCTGCCGGTTTCGTTTGCGTTCCTCCTCAAGAAGATCACGCCTACTCAGCACCAGCCGATCGCCCTGCTTGTCCAGTTCGATGACCCGACATGGGAACTTCTTCCCGATCATGATGGTCAGGTCGGGGACGTGGTGGATGTCCACCTGTCCAGCGGGCATGAATGCCTTGTGGCCGGCCACATCCATCTCCAGTCCGCCCTTGTTGGTACCGGTGCATGTCGACTCGATGACCTGTCCCTGTTCGAGATGATCCCAGGAAGCTCGCATGACACCGCCGGGACGCGACAGGATGAGCATGTCGTCTGTTCGATCCCTGCGTTCAATTCGGAATTCCGCCTGTGTGCCGGGCTTCGGTGGTTCCTCGAACTGAGCCAGCGGGCAGACGCCCTGCATCTTGGGGCCGAATTCGACATAGACCTCGCTGCCACGAACGTGGACGATTGTTCCAGTGCGTTCGGGTCTATCCGATGCTTCAAGAGGATCGTCTTCGAGCAGTTCCTCGATACTTCGATCGCCCAGTGCTGATTGGATTTCAGCATCCAGATCCTGGTTGTCTTCGGGATGGGGCGTATGGGTGCTCACCAGTCTGTCTCCGGGTCATGAGTAGGGCATCAGTTGAAGTCTGTGATCAGAACTGATGATCCTAGCGGGCGTGGGGGATTCGTCGAGGTTTTCGATGAGTGTTCGAACAAGTTGGCCCTTGTGAAAATCACCTTCCACGGTAAACCTCTCATAGTGATCGCATCTGCCCAGCCATCGTCCAGGGTGGTCCGGGTCTGGCTGTTCCATGATCAGACGGTGTTCCCTGCCAACCAATTGTCGTCTGTACTTGATGGCCAATCCGTCCTGAGGGTCGTTTTCAAGCGTATGGAGCCGTTTCACCCTTGATCGAATGGTCTCATCGTGGACAAACTGGCTTTTCCAGCGAGCGGCTGCTGTTCCCTCTCTCGGGCTGAAGCGGAAGGTGTGCATGTGCAGATAGCCGACTCTTCTGGCCATTTCGACGGTACCTTGAAAATCATCTTCCGTCTCACCCGGAAAGCCGCATATGACATCCGTCGTGATGGCTGGAGGCAGTCCATCGAGAGTGAGGGCCTCTTCAGCCATCTCGATCATCTCGAGATAGGCAGAGGCGTTGTACTGACGATTCATTCGGCGAAGAATCCTGTCTGATCCACTTTGCAGGGGCAGGTGCAGATGGGGGACGACGATCCGGGGATTGGCCACCATGGCATCAAGAAGATCTTCCGTGACATCCATTGGCTCCATCGAGGAGATTCTCAGCCGCTGGACACCCGGGATGGCAGCCACGGAATCGACCAGCTCGGACAGCCGGGTCTCTGGCTGGAAGTCCTGTCTTCGATGAATCGCGGTTTCATGGCCGAAGGCTCCGATAAAAATGCCCGTGAGAACGATTTCATTGTGGCCCAGATCGACCAGCCGCCTGGCTTCCTCGATGACATCCTGAAGCCTCTTGGATCTCAGATCGGGACGAAGCTTCGGGATGATGCAGAAGGTGCAATGGGCATCACAGCCGTCCTGAATGCGGATTTCGGCTCGAGTGTGATGGGCACGCTGGTTGGGCAGTTCAACCAGAGGCAGATGGAGTGTGGCCTGCTTGACTGAAGTTGCTCTGGATGAGGGGCTGGACAACCAGGCGTCAACCTCGGATCTGAATCGTTCAATCATGGACCGTCCATCCTCATGGTGATGGCCGATGACGGTTCCCGGCGATGCAGGTTCATCAGAATTCACGAGCCTCTGAGCCACATCCGGTTCCATGGAGGCAAAGCAGCCGGTCACGATGACTTTGGAAGGCTCGTGTCCCGGGCCCCGCTTTCGGGCGGCTTGACGGATCGATTGGCGTGATTTCGCGGCCGCTCTTGACGTAACCGAGCAGGTATGAACCACTTCAAGGCTGGCTGGCATCCCGGATTCGGTGCGAATCAGCCCCTTCGCGTTCAGGATGGCTTCCATCTCACGCTGTTCGGCATGGTTGGCTCTGCAACCGAGTGTTGTCATTCTGTAGGATTTGGGGTGATCAGTCATCTCGAACGCCTCTTTGCGAAGTGAGGCATGCTATCAGGGGGGTGATAGGCCTTTTTTTCCACTGATGCGGAATGGCCCGGAAAGGGTCATGAGAGCCTTCACCCGTGTATGATTCCATTCGCTCAGGATTGTCCTGAGCGGGGTTCGAAACTTCTTGTTTCGGTCCCATTTAAATAGTTTCGAGGTGTGATCTGTCGGCCATTGCATGGCTGGAAGGTCAGACGGATTTGAGAAGGCGATCTGGCATGGCACAGGGCAAGGCAGCTTGGGGTATCGAAGTAGGTGCCTACGAGATTAAGGCCATTCGGCTGCAGGATGGTGGTGCGACCGGTGTCGAGGTGACGGACTTCGCCGTCGTGCGACACAAGAAGGTTCTGACCGAACCGGATGTGGATCAGAACGAGGTCATACGTCTGAGTCTCGGCCAGTTGATCAGTCAGAAGAATCTGCAGGGTGAAAATCTGGTGATGTCCGTACCAGGGCATTCGGCATTCGCGAGATTCGCGAAATTGCCCCCGGTCGAACCCAAGAAGGTTCCTGACATCGTCAAGTTCGAAGCCGTCCAGCAGATCCCCTTTCCAATCGATGAAGTGGAGTGGGATTACGAGACGTTCATGTCCGAAGACACGCCCGAGATTGAAGTCGGGATCTTCGCCATCACTCGTCAGCGTGTTCAGGAACGTCTGGACATGTATTCGGATGTCGGTATGAGTCCGGAAGTCCTCACGCTGTCGCCCGTCTCGTTCTTCAATGCCGTCTCGTACGACCATGATCTGGGAGAGGATTCAGATCCTGTCGTCTACATCGACATCGGGACGATGGCCACGGATGTGATCATCGCCGATCAAGGGCGTTGCTGGATCAGGACATTCCCGATCGGCGGAACCCACTTCACAGAAGCCATTATGGAGAAGTTCAAGCTCAGCTACTCCAAGGCGGAAAAGCTCAAGATGGAGACATCCACGAGCAAGTATGCCAAGAACATCATGGGCGCCATGCGGCCTGTGTTCACAGACCTTCTGCAGGAGCTGCAGCGTTCGCTGGACTACTTCCGAAGCAGTCATCCCAATCGTGAACTCAGTGACATGATCGGTGCGGGATCCACGTTCAAGATCCCCGGATTGAGAAAATTCATCGGTCAGCAGCTTCAGGTCGAAGTCAAGCGGCTGGACGAGTTCCATCGAATTTCAGTGCCCGGACGTGAAGCGGCGACCTTTGCCGAGCACAATGTCAGCATGGCAACGGCCTATGGCCTTGCGATGCAGGGCATCGGGCTCGCACCCATCGACATCAATCTTGTTCCGACCACCGTTCTTCGCGAACAGCTCTGGCATCAGAAGACCAGATGGTTCATCGGAGCCGCGGCACTGGCCATAGCGGCCGGTGGTGTCACCTTCATCCGACCGATTCTCGATCAGCAGGCTTTGGATGCGAATCCCGAGCCGGCCGTCGTGCGTCAGGTGACCGGGGTTTCGAAGAAGAACAAGACGGATCTCGACCGTGCCATCAAGGACATGAGTCTCGGAACCGATGCGAACCACATGGCGGCTCTGCTCGATTACAAGTCGGTATGGCCTCACGTTGTCAGTGATGCCGCCATGGCGGCGCTTGCGGCGGAGCCTCGAGCCGGGGAATTCTCCGCGGATGAGGAAGTGGTCCTCGAGATAGACCCGTCGGAGCGAAGGCTGATCTCAATCAGTAGTCTCACCGGTCAATACGTGCCCTCCAGCAATGGAAAGGGGCCCGGATCAATCGATGTCAGGATGGAAATCCGCCTGACCCATGATGAGCCTCGGAGATTCGCCAACGAGACCGTCATGAAATGGCTTCGTGACAACGAATCACCCTCTGGTCTGCGTGAGGGTGTTCCGTATCTCATCAAGAATCCCGCAATGGATGGAACGAACATCAGGCGTGAGAAGGTGGAGGATATTGATTCCTCCTCCTCATCCTCCGAGAACGCCGGCAGCTCTTCCTCCAGCGGTGGTTCCAGTCGTCGAACACCAGGTGGCGGTGGAGGTGGCTCCAGCCGTCGAACACCCGGCGGCGGTGGAGGTGGCTCCAGCCGCCGGACCCCAGGTGGCGGTGGCGGTGGTGGTAGCAGTCGTCGTTCACCGGGTGGTGGCGGCGGTGGTGGCAGCGCCCCTGCAGGCAGTGGCTCAGCTGGACTGGGATCCTCGGCGGATCAGGGTGACTCCTCATCAGCTGCATCAGCGGCTCAGCAAGGGGATTCGTTCAAGGAAGTGGATCTGAATGGAAGCATGGATGAAATCGCGCCACTTCCAGATCAGCCGAAGATCTATCCGCCGGGAACGACAGTCAGCATTCTCGATATCACATTCACCCTGCAGATCGTGACTGAGACGGCCGAAACGAATTCTAAGTCCGCCTCGTTGAATGTCGAGATGGATGGAGGTGCTTCATGAGCAGCAGTATCGATGCCAAGAAAATCATGGCGGTGGTCAAGTCGAACATCGTGATCGCGATCTGCGTGCTCGTCATCATCGGGTCACTTGTGGGCCTTCCATACGTATCCAACGGTCTGATGGAAGAGGTCAAGACCTCCGTGGACAAGCAGAGCAGGAGCTACAGCGGTCTCAAGAAGATCAAGGACGGCTCCATCTCCATTCCCGGAGCAAGCTCCGTCAAGGCGGTCGTCAACAGGGCGATCATCGATCGCATTCAAGACGTTGCCAATGATCGCAAGAACGAGTCGGTGAGTGTTCTGGACGCCGCCAAGTCGATCAACAGGGGCGGTCATGTCAACCTGGACGACCGGCTGTTCCCGGGACATGATCTTCCAAGTCATGAACTGCAGATCGAGGCTCCACGTTTCCAGAAGCGAGTCGTCGAGGAGTACAAGTCCTTGCTGGAGGATGTCAATGCCGGCATGCCTCCAAGCGATGAGGCTGTCATGAAAGGCCTTGACCAGGTTCGTCAGCAGTTTCTGGACAATCATCTTCGTCGTGACTCCGTCAAGGGTCTCAGCGAATCTGAAGTCAAGATGGTTCGCGCCGAACTCAGTGAACGCAGAATGGGCCTCTATCTTCGGGAGGCGGAGAAGTCGGGGGTTTATCTCGAACTGTCTCAGCTGGATCCACCCGTCTACAACGAACGGCAGAGCTACACCCCCAAGGATTTGTTTCGCTGGCAATGGCGTTTCTGGGTCCTCGAGGAGATCATTGATGCCATCAGCAAGGTCAATGGTCCCGAGGCGACCGTGATTCAGGCACCAATCAAGCGAATTCTGGACCTGCGTGTTCGGGATCTCATGTCCATGGATGATTCGGGTGGCGGCGGTTCCTCGGGTGGTCAGCCTCCTGCGGGCAGCAGTCAGCCCAGTCGTCCGACGGGGCCATCTTCAAGCCCGACGGTTGGAATGGCTTCAAGTCCGGGTGGGGGCGGGGGATCCGCCAAGCGTTCCGCTGCTGGAGGCAGTGGAGGCAGTAACGCAAGGAGTTCCGCGGGGGGCTCCAGACAGTCCGGATCGGCGGCTGGAAATCAGCTTGTCGTGGCTTCGGTACCGGCAGCTGGTGCGGAGGATTTCAGCGTTTCCCTGACAGGTCGAATAAGCAATGCGTTGTATGACGTCGTATTGGTCGAAGCCTCTCTTGTTGCCGAAACATCAAAGGTGTCGGAGATTCTCGAGTCTCTCGCGAGCAATCGATTCCTGACCGTTCGGGATCTCGCCATATCCAAGATGAATGCCTACGGCGATCTCAAGGATGGTTTTCTCTATGGGGATTCTCCGGTTGTCAGGTTGGATCTGACGCTCGAGACCATCTGGTTGAGATCATGGATTCAGGACATGATGCCAAACAGTGTTCGCGCCTTGCTGGGGATTCAACCAGTCAAGACCGAGTCCACCGATGAGTCGGATGAAGACGACTACTCCTGATATCTGTTTTTGATTTCTTTCTACTAGCTTGACATGCCTCGCCCGTAACCAAGGACACATGAAATGAAGACCAAGGGAATCACGATCTGGGAAAAGTACGCGGAATTTCTCGTGCTTGGAGTCGTGTTTATCGTCCTGGTGATTTACATCATTGGCCAGATCACGTCTCCCAACATCAAGGAATTGGCAGGTGAGAAGATAGCGCCTGGTGCTTGGCACGAGAAGCTCAAGGAGACCGGCGACGCGATCAAGCAGAAGCAGAACAAGCCTGATGTCGATGACAGAGTGGAGGCGGCCATCGCCGCTGGAGAGAAGACCTCCTCGGTTACTCTGCAGGGTTTTCGGTCCAAGGTGTCCTCCCGCATCGGTCCCGAGCAGGTCGCCGCTTTGCCGGAGTATCAGCTAGTTCCACGTATTGCAGGTGGTGACTCGGAGATCGCGGCCAATTCGAAATTCGTTGATGCCCAGTTGCCCTCGGCCTCCAAGCCGATCGTGTACCAGACCTTCGATCTGCTCTCTGATGGTGTCGTCGATGAGCATGAGACTCTTCAGCAGATCGTCATGGAGGCACCGCATGACATCAGTTGGCTGACTGTCGCGAGTGAATTCGATATCGCAGAGGCGATAAGTCGTTACACGACTGCCGGATCCAACGGCGAACTGCCCCTGCCCAGCAGGTGGCACAACGGTCGCATCGATCTGCTGGATGTTCGAATTGAAAGACAGGAACTCGTTGATGGCAATTGGACTGATTCAAAGATTGTCGATGTGATGCCGGGCCAGTTCACACTTCGCGAAAGACTCGAGAACGAGTCCGAGCTTGGTGCTGAAGACAGGGATGAGATTCTCGGGATGCTGGTCGATGACTCGGTGAGTTCCCAGATCTCGCAGCCAGGCTTCTATTCAACAACACAGAACCGATGGCTGGATCCGCCTGAATTCCTCGAGGATCAGGCCGTCAGTCAAATCCAGCAGGATGATTCCCTTGATGCGTCGGCAAGGCTTCGTCAGGTGAAGCTACGAAAGCTTGCACGTCTCGAGCGGGACCGTGACAAGCTTGTCGAGAAGTATGGAGAGGAAGCTGAGGGCGCT
>MDTG01342736.1_pt1 | contig 12739 bp, 11 predicted proteins | sample 811421 | NCBI WGS metagenome assembly MDTG01 (sample SAMN05326645, study PRJNA326480) | marine metagenome | isolation source: seawater | place: Pacific Ocean: South East | collected 2011 | reverse complement strand
CGACGAGCGGGGTCACTTCGATGTTCAATGCGCCCGCGACGTAGACCATTCCAAAGACCAGGATGATGAATTTCATGGTCTTGCGAAGAATTGGGATGAGCAGGTCATCCAGTTTGTTGGCCGACTTCTTGGCCCGGTGTCCGATGATGTCTCCCAGCAGATCGGTCAGCTTGAAGGCGGCATTGATCGAGGCCAGCACCAGCAGGACGTCGGTGATGATCAACAGCACGTTGTAGGCGACTATCGGCAGGAAGAGCGTCTGAAGGCCCCATCGCCAGACGAGTATCCCGAGCACGAATCCAATCGCTCTCGATGATTTCCTGACGTGTTCGTACTCGAAGGTTTCGCACCCCGAGATCTTCCGGATGATCCGCTTGATCGGGACCGAAAGCACGATCCCCAGGGTGAATCGCACCAGAAAATCAGTGAGCACCCCGAGGAAGATCACGATCCCGATTCCGATCCACTGTATCCAGGACATGAACAGGAACTTGTTCCACAGACTCTCGGGAGCGATGCGGAGCAGCCATGCTTGCACCGAATCGGACTGCCTGATCGTTGCCAGAAGTTCCGGATCCTCGAGTGCCAGTCTTCTTACCGCAAGCCGAAGTGTTTCGTTGTTCCTGGCGGAGACGGTCTTCTGATCGAAGCGCCATATGCCCTTCCCGTCGAGTGCGAGCGTGATCAGTCCCTGACCTCTTGAGATGGTTCGAAGTCTCTTCGAACGTTCATTCACCAGAGTGCTGACTCCATCCGGTGCGGGAAAAAGCTGGAATTCCGTCTTGTCATCCGCGGCAGCGGGGATCCCCTTGTTGGTGCCCTGCATGTAGCCCAGTGCACTCAGAGCCACGTAGAGGTCGAGGGCCCGCTGGCGGTTCGCATCGTTGATGGTGATGCCATCGCCGAGGTCAAGGCAGTCGACCGCGATCTTGTAGTTCTTGGGCTGATCGGTCATGGCCTGCATGAACGTTCCGAGGGTCTTGCCCGGACCCGACATGGCATCCCGATTGACGTTCTTCGTGACCGCGTCGCCGTCGGGCTTCGTCGGTTTTTCTGTCAAGCCTGCCAGCGGATCGTTCTGGGGGTGGGCGGTCGCGATGCCGGCTTCCGCCGGCGGGGCCATGATCAGCATCGTGCCGAGAAACATGAGCGCAAGAATCGTTCGGCAGGCTGAAAGCGTTCTTCGAGGGATGTTCATCATGCCCCAAATGCTAGCGTCAAGGATCTCGTGATGTCCCTCATTCAGCCGATGAAATTGCCGTGGCATCCTGCTAGAATGGCACTTCACGAGAATTCCCAGGTTTCGGAGCATCTTCACATGATCTTCAACGCACCATTCATCCCCGTGATGTTCACCATCGTCGTCATGGTCGGAATCATGGTTCTGTTCGGGATTCTCTTCCTTGGGCAGGCGAAAATCGACAAGTCGCGTGGGAAGTCCTACGACGACCATTCGAATCAGTGATTCGTTGGTTTGCTTTCGTCGGTGAGGCTGCGCCAGGTCGTGGGTCTGCGCCGTGAACGCATCCACCTGACCGCAAAGCAATCGATCAGACCCGGAATCGCACGATTCCACACGCCGTATTTCGCTTCACCGGCGATTCGAGGGCGGTGGTTGACCGTGGTCTCGATGACCGTGAAACCGAGTTGTCTGGCCGTCACGGGAATGAACCGGTGCATGCCCTTGAACTCCAGCGGCAGGGCCCGTCCGATTTCGGCTTTCATCACTCGAAGCGAGCATCCCGTGTCACGGATGGTGTCGGCCAGAATCATCCTTCGAAAGAATCGGCCCACGAAAGAGGATGCTTTTCTGACGATGTTGTCTCGTCTGTTCTCACTCCGGTCGCCTTGTACGAAATCGGCGCCTTCGGAATCGAGCAGGGCGACCATCCCGGGAAGATCGGCGGGGTCGTTCTGAAGGTCGGCATCCATCAGGGCGATCAGTTCACCCCGTGCGTTTTCGACTCCGGCATGGAATGCAGCGGACTGCCCGTTGCCTCGACCCGTCGGTGTCTGTGTCATGGCGATGACTCGAAGCCAGGGTCTCGATGAGGCAGCTTCAACCAGACGATGTCCGGTCTCATCGTTCGAGCCGTCGTCGATCACGATGACCTCGAAACCACCCTGCAGATCCTTGAGGGCGGCGTGGATCTCCTCGACGAGTGGCAGGACGTTTTCCTCTTCGTCGTGGGCGGGGGAGATTACGCTGAGGCGTGGGGTCGTCATGTTGAAGTGCATCGTCATCTCTCTGGATTCTACGTGAATCACGGCGTGGAGCGTTCCCGAGGCGGGTCGGAGTTCGGCCGTTGAAGGGGGTCTCGTGTGAAGAGGCCCAGTGGGCGGACCCTGACCGATGGTGAGCCAAGAGGCCCACTCACTTCGTAGCGCACCAGTCGGTCCGTGAGACTTCCGAAAGCACGACCCAAAGCGCCCATCGAACTTTGCACGCGTTCCAGTGGGCCGCCATTCATGATCATGTAGATCGTGTCGTCGAAACCGATGGTGCCTCTGGCGCGAAAGGCCATCACTCCTGCGACCAGATCCACCGATTCAAGGTAGATGGCATCAGGCTCGAGACTGAACTCGATGTCCAGACGATCATTGTTGGTCCCTTGGAGAAGAAGTGTGTCCATCGCTCTTCCGATCGCCGAGATCACCGGGATTCTTCCCAGTCGTCCATTCCGGACCTTCAGTTCGCCATCACCTTTCAGCGTGTCAGGCCATTGGGTCAGAACGCCGAGAGCCTCGATGTCGAGATCGAGGGACCCCAGCAGCTGATCCCGTGGAGCTCTTCTGGAAGTGAGCTGTTGCAATTGAATCTTGTCGAGCTGGAGGCCGCAGGCGATGCCGTATGCCTTGTTGCCCAGCAAGGGGTCGATTGCGGCCGCATCGTTCGTTGTGTTCGTGGGGTTCGCTTCGTCGGTCTCAGGCCTGGAGCCGCCGCCTGCTCCGCTGGTCAGGTCGTCGAGGAGCATCTCGAAATCACCCGCGAAGGTTCCTCCAAGCATCGTCCCTTTGATCATGTCGAATGTGAGAACGTCCGAACGTATCGTGCCCTTTGCGCCGAGTGAGGGGATGTTCAGACGTGCGGAATCCTCACCGATGCTCGCTCTGGTGAGGCTGGTATCGATCTCAAGGGGGCCTTTGTAGGGGTCGTTGCTGTCGATCGAGCCCATCAACCTGACGGAAAGATCACCTTCCACCTGTTTCTCTCGCAGGACCGGCTGGATCTGCGGGGGAAGCACGCCGATGTTCTCGTCATTCAATCTGGTGTTGATCGTGACCTCTCGAAGAATGGTCTCGAGGCTGTCGATGTTGAAGCCGACGTCGAGGGTGGCCTCGATCAGAGGGGCTCTGTCGATGACGCTTTCAAGGTGGTACCACCCTTCGGTCGTTGGAATCTCCGGATACTCGTAGTCCTCCTTCTCACTCTCCAGAATGCGTTCATGAATCTTCAGCTTGGAGGGATTTTTCGACGGCAGTGACGTGTCGATGTCCATGTTGAATCCATCGAGCGTCATCCTGTCCGTACTGGTTCTCCTGTCCTCATAGACGAAGGTGGCGTTCTTGATCCTGATCGTCTCCACCGCGAACTGGTCGCTCGCATCGGGGGAGTCGGACGAATCGTCCCTGTCATCAGGGTCGTCCTTCACGAAATCATTCCAGCCCAGGATGTCGCCATCCTCGTCCACCAGAATATTCAGAACGGGAGTCTGAAGTTCGAAGCTCCCGAATCGAACCTGGTCCGCCTTGAACGGATATCTGGTCAGTGTGATCGAGGCTTTTTCCACCGTGAGGATTTCGATGTCATCCTTCGTGAGGGTGACACCATGCAGATTGACCGTCGTCGGAAAACGATATGACGCACCTTCGAGGGTGAGTTTCGGATTGATGTTCTCCCTCGCGAGAGCTTCGATCTGGGCCACTACGAATCCAGACACGTCGATTCCAAGGAAGCGTCTCAGGCCCGGCATCGTCAGTAGCGACGTGAGGCTGAGGATGATGATGCCCAGAAAGAGGAGGATGTACTTTTTCATGACTTCAAGAGTGTATCCAACTCGACTTGAAGTCGTTCTTTCCCAAGCCCTCAGTCGGTCATCGCCGCCGAGGTCTCGGGGTAGAGAAGTGCGAGTTCTCGGCAGCAGATGGACTTGACGAGTTCATCATCAGCCCGGGTGAGCACGGTATCCGGGTCGGGAAGTTCCGAACGCATTCTGTAGGTGTCTTTCACCTGCTCGCTGCCGGGTTCGCTTCTTGAAGGGCGGTTCATCGAACGGAGAAGAGCTCTTTTTCTATCGTCGAATTCGATTCCCAGCGCGCCACAGAGCCGGGAGAATTCCTGTTCCGGATCCGCTGCGAGAGCTTCATATCGAATGAAGTTCCATGATGGATTACGGGTCTCGAGCTGCATGCCCCACAGCGCGAGGAGTCTCCACAGATGTGCTACTCTTTCGACCTTCGAGTCTCCGCATCGTCGAGCTGGTTCCAGTTCCTCGTCGGTCCAGATCTCCAGTGGTCTCATCAAGCCCACGTATCGTTTGAGATCATGGAAATCCCAGCCCCGTCTGATGAAGCTTGCGACGACGGATTCCGGTCTTCGAGTGATGACGACCACCTTCGTATCGAAGCGTCGTGCGAGAGATTCCGCCGAGAGGAACGCGAGTGGATCCTTGATCAGCGTTCGTGTCTTTCTCGGTGAGGCGAGTTGCTTGAGATACCAGAGTGAAAATCTCCTGAGACTCACTCCAGCTCTCGGGCGTGTCCACAGAAGACTCTGCCCTGTGAACAGTCTTTCCAGCGGCATCAACCTCTCATCGTCGTTTTCGGAGATGTGGTCGAATGAATGACGGCTGCGAAAGGCCGTTGCAGGACTTGGTGTTTTGAAGTTGAACGGTTCATGCACGTAGCGAATGTTCGGTGATGCAGACAGCACTCTGCCCAGCCAGGTCGTACCGGATCTGGGGCACCCCGTGATCAGTATTGTCGGGTCTCCGCCTGTCATATTTCGTCCTACGTGAGCCCACCTCACGTGTTTCCGGAAAAAAGACTTCCCGATTCTAGATCCCATCAACCTGAAAGCGAACCCCTCTACATCAGAATCATGGGTTGGTCAGTCATCCTCTGCGTTGAATGTCATGTTCAGGACCCTTCTCTGCAGTATTTTCGGTCCCAGCAAGCGTGCCGAAAAACAGAGTGTGTTCCTGCACGAAAAATGCACTGGGGTTACTTTGTCTGGTGAAGCTCTTGCTGGATTTTCGAGTGCACGTGTAGGTCGTCGTCATTTATCTGCAAATGTTCATTGTTTCTTGGCTCGGCCTTGAAAACCATTGTTATTATCCTCCTCAGGTACACCCCTCTGTACCTTTTCGGATGATTCTCTACTGAGATGTTTCAACGAATCGCATTGATCCCTCCATCAGATGCTTTTCAATGATTCGTTTCACTTCCAGTTCCAAGTCTTGTTTAGAGAGACCATGAAAAATACGACTACCGGGGTTCCTTTCGGGGGATACGTCAGGACATCCGGTCGTTTCCATGTGAAAGTCCATGACCATGACATACAGAGGCATTCTTGCTGTCACAGCAGCCATATTGGTTCAATTCTCGATCAATGAACACTCCGAGGGTTCAGTCGTCGTCTTCAATTCCGAGGACGGCTACGATCTTGTCGCTTCTACCTTCGGAATCAACACGACCGAGTATGCACTCGACGTTTACAGCGGTGTCTATGCATCGCTTGCTGGAGGTCAGGGTGAATCCGCCTGGTCGATCGACGCCAGTTCCGGTATCGAAGGCACCCTCGGCGAGTGGGTGACTTCCGCCGGAATGGGGGAGTCGTTGAACGTTCAGTTCTTCGGTGACCAGGTCTATTCCGTGGGTGGATTCTTCCACGTTCTCAATGACCAGAATGAATCGACCGCAGGCATCGTGCGCCTGACCCTCTCCGACGGGACGACCTATTTCAACGAGCTTGACAGCACTGGAAGCTACGCTGCATTTCTGAGTTCGAAAGTCAACATCACGTCCTTGACCGTCTATGCATTTCAGGATGGCGAACTTGAGTCAGCTGCGATTTCAAGTCTCAGCGTGGGCGTGATCCCTGCACCCGCGACCGTGCTCGCGTTCACGTTCGGAGCGGCCTTTCGCCGGCGTCGATCCTGAGAACGTCTGCTTCAGACAAGAGGGCCTTTGCCTCGCGACAGATGGTGAACACAGCCCCCTTTCCGCGTGGCAGGGGGGATTGTTCTTTTCTGAGTTCGATTAGTACGTGAACCGCTCGCGGGAGGATTCGAACCTCCGACCTTCGGTTTAGGAAACCGGTGCTCTATCCGACTGAGCTACGCGAACAGGAACGTTGATTGTATCGATTGGCCCGGCGAGTTGGTCACCGTGCGTTTTTCGTTCAGTTGATCGGAAGCACGATCATGGACGCCGCGCCTCTGGGGCAGTTCGGTGAGGTGACGGTCACCTGATGCGTGCCCTTGGCGACCGAATCGAATCCCGCGATCATGCGGACACCCGGATCCGTGGCCCAGGATCGAGGCACCGAAGGATCGAGATCGACCGTGGCCGGGCTGCCGTCCGGACCTCTGACCGAGAGTTCGAACGTCCACTCCGGATCGTACTGGACCGATTCATTGGGATCCAGGCTTTCAAGAACGATGAACACGACGGCTCGGCCCTCTGGGCCAAGCCCTTGCGCAACCTGCCCCGGACCCATGAAGTTTCGCTGTTGAAGATCCACAAGGGGCGCTTCGTACAGCTCCTCCTGCGAGCCATCTCCGCAGTTCGAAAGAGGTGCAAGCGCCGTGAGCAGCAGAGGCAGTGCAAGCGCCGTACTCAGGTGCTTCGAGGCTCGAGGAATGTCGGACCGTCGGATGGACATGGTGGTCAGGCTTTTTCGTTGGAGGTGTCGTGATTCATTCGTAGTTGAATCGGCCCGGCAGCATCCGGTTCTTGAACCAGTACCAATCACTGTTGGTCTCGTTCCACTGATCCGCGGAGAGCGTGGGCTCACCTGGATAGTACGCTCTGTGGTAGCCGGAGCCCGCTGCGGAATTCTCGATCAAGTGCTGGCCGAGATCCTTCTTCTTGAACTCGTAGAACAACGTCGAGCCGTCGCAGAATGACGTGGTGACGCCGTCTTCCAGCCACGGGGCGGGGTAGTCGAACCAGTGCTGGGGGGGCGGGTTTCCGTTGATCAGCCAGTTCTTGATCATGAAGCCCTGGTTGTTGTATCCGGCGCTGTCCTCTTCGCAGGTGGTCATCAGGGTGTTGTTCGGCTGCGGCAGCGCGGAGAGGCTTCGTGCGGCGCGCCAGCCACTGTTCACGATCGCGGCGTAGTCTTCGCCTGCACCGAGGTTGTCGGGGCACAATTCGCCGACGTAGGCGTTGATCGCATAACTGCGAACGCGGTCGGTCGGATCGTTGGGGGACTTGTAGGCCTTGAGGTCGCCCAGATATTCCCATGCGGCGCCCTCGGTCAATGCGGTTTCGCGCTCCGAGTTTCCGTTCATGTTCCCGCCGTATGACTTGGTGAAGAGGCGATTGGTCTCACCACCTCTCGAACAGTCGGCGAGGGCACTGTCGTTTCCAGCGCCTGACGAGAAGTTGCCTTCGGATCTCGGGCTCATGAATTCGCCATTGTTGTCCGTCGCGAAGTTGAAGTTCGCCATGTTGATCTGGCGCTGGTTGTTCATGCAGGAGGTGATGCGGGACTGTCTCAGCACGCGACCTCCGACGTAGAGAACGATGCCGATCAGGATGAAGATCAGACCCACCACCAGGAGGAGCTCGATCAAGGTGAAGCCGGCGCGCCGGATTCCCGTCTTCTGGTGTGAGTTCATCTCGCTTGATCGCTTCGCATGTTGCATTCGTCTCTCCGGGGTTCGGGCAACCAGGCCCTGTATGCCACCAGCCTAGACTGGAAACGGTTCCTCGCCAACCGAAACAGAGGGGAAACGCACTTCGAAGATCAGATCTTTTGCGACGTTCATCAGCCTCGGAGCTGTCATGACGACACGCAAAGAGGCCGCGCCCGGCTTCATCCTCTCCGGTCCGACGAGAGGACCGGCAAGGATTTCAGCCAGGATGCGGTGACTTGGATGCATGGTCGGGTCGACCATGTGTCCTACGGAGGTTCCACGACTCCACAATTGAATACGTGGAAAACGCTTCGGAGTTCGCGTGAATGTCAGTTTTTGTTCGAAGCCCCGTGGCTTCGGTCGGAGTCGTCACCCCGTGGTGGGGGACGCTCTCGCTCGTTTCAAGGCTCAATGGGAGCCTTGCACGAAGAAAAAGGGGGAATAATGGCGATACCTGGATTCGAACCAGGGACCTAGGGCTTATGAATCCCTCGCTCTAACCAACTGAGCTATATCGCCTCAAATCGTCCCGATACCGATGCAATTCCGTCGGCTCGTTTCAAGAGTGTCAGAATACCATTGCAGCCGCCACTTGCCAATGGGTGACTCAGGCGGTGCCGGCCAGAGGTTTGCCGTTCGAGGCCGAGTCTCCGCTGGCTGTTCGGCACCATCGTTCCGGGATGTCCTTCAGGGACGCGCCAGGGTCCGACATCTGGATCCCAGCAGCGACCAGTCCCATGAACATGGGATTGGGTGAGAGCGGTCTGGAAGTCAATTCCGGGTGGAACTGGGCGCCGATGAAGAACGGATGCGTCGCCTTGGGCAACTCGAGCATCTGCATTATCGGATATTCGGGATGCCGGCCGCTGAAGACCAGCCCTGCTTCGCACAGTCGGTCGATGAATTCGGGTTCGACCTCGTACCGATGTCGGAACCGTTCTCGCACCGAAGGCTCCTCGCCGTAGAGACGGGCGGCAAGTGACCCGGGTGTCACCTGGACGTCCTGCGCACCAAGTCTCATGGTGCCGCCCATGATGCCCTCGAGCTGCTTCTGTTCCGGTAGTTCAGAAATGACGGCATCACTGCACTCAGGTGCCAGCTCGGTCGAGTTGGCCTTGGTGAGTCCGAGCACGTTTCTCGCGTATTCGATGACTGCGACCTGGAAACCAAGACAGATTCCCAGATAGGGGAGGTGGTTTCTGCGGGCGTATTCCGCGCAGAAGATCTTGCCTTCGACCCCTCGGCTGCCGAAGCCGCCGGGAACGATCACCGCGTGCAGCCCATCCAGCTCTCTGGCCGCATCTTCGAGGCTGTTGATGGAGGAGGTATCGATCCATTCGATGTCGATCTCGCAGGACAGATTGGTCGCGCAATGTTCGATCGCCTTGTCGATCGAGGCATAGGCATCCCTGAGCGCCGCGTACTTGCCGGTGATGCCAAGCTTGATCCGATGTCTTCGGGGTGCGGTGATCGATTCGGCGAATGCCCGCCACTTCGCTCTGGAGCGGTCCTCCTCGATGGGATTCACTCGCTCGTGAAGATCCAGGATCGAGAGAATCTGCCGGTCGAGCCCCGCGCCTCGCATCGCTTCGGGGATCGTGTAGATCGATTTTCGATCGTGCATCGAGAAGATTCTCGACAGGGGCACGTTCGAGAACATGCCGATCTTCTCCATGACCTGGTCAGTCACGGGGTTCTCAGCCCTGCATGCGATGATCGATGGTTGGATGCCGGCTTCGAGGAGTCGTTTCATGCCCAGCTGGGCGGCCTTCGATTTCTGCTCGCCGAGAATCGGGGGCTCGATGATGTAGGTCAGTGCCACGAAGCAGCTCGACTGCGGACCTTCCTCGTAGGCGAGTTCACGAAGAGCTTCGATGTAGAAGCCGTTCTCATAGTCACCCGCGGTGCCACCGACCTCGACGAACACGACGTCGACCGGCTTACCGTCGTTGCCGGTGTGCGCGAGCTGGCGAAGCTTGTGCTTCACCTCTCCGGTGACGTGGGGGATCATCTGGACGTCGCGGCCCAGGTACCCGCCGCGTCGCTCCCGCTCCAGTACGTCCGTGTAGATCTGGCCGGCGGTGAGGAAGTTGTTCTGAGTGAGATTCTGGTCGAGCATCCGTTCATAGGTGCCCAGATCCATGTCTGTCTCGAGGCCGTCGTCCAGCACGAAGACCTCTCCGTGTCGGTACGGGTTCAGGGTGCCGGAGTCGATGTTGAGATAACCCTCGAGTTTGATCGGAGCGACCGAGAGACCCTTGTCCTTCATGAGCTTCGCGAGGGTGCTGGAAAAGATTCCCTTGCCCAGGCCGCTCATCACGGTGCCGATCACCATCACGAACTTGGTTCGACCGGGCTGGTAGCCTTCGGGAGCAGGGGAATAGCTCTCCGACATTCCACCGGATTGACCGAAACTTGCAAGGAAATCGCTTTCACCACCGGGGTTGGTGGGAGTCGCGCCGTTGTGATCGCTTTGATTGAGGGGCATAGACAAGCTTAGCACGAGGGAGTGCCGGAGCGCCAGTCGGATCGGGCACCTTGCGCCTCAGGACTGAGAATTATGGGTGGCCACGAAAGAGGCGTATTGCTCGGGAGTGTCGATCCCATGGTGGGCCCAGGGGCAGAATGACAGTGCTATCGAGTGGCCGTGTTCGAGTGCCCGGAGTTGTTCAAGACGTTCGCGCTGTTCTCCCGGCGTCGGTGGCAGCGCGGCGAAGATCGGGAGAAAGTCGCGTTCGTAGGCATAGAGACCCACGTGCCGGTGTTCTTTTGAATGTCCTTCGAGTCCGGCCTGCTCGATGGCCTGTCTGGAGAATGTGACGGCTCTGCCGTCCGGGCTTCGCACGGTCTTCACCAGATTCGGATCCGCGGGATCCTCATCGTCGGCGAAGGGGCAGGCCACGGTCGCCATCGGAGCGTCCCGGGCCTCCTGAAGCGCTCTGATCGCCAGATCGATCGTCTGCGGATCGATCATCGGTTCGTCACCTTGGACATTCACCACGATCGAGCATGGGATGCCTTGGATCGCTTCCGCGATGCGACTTGTCCCGTTGGGGTGGTCAGAGGAGGTCATGATCGCCTCGCCTCCGAAGCCAAGGACCGCATTCTGGATGGCTTCGTCATCGGTGGCGATCACGACTCGATCGACCAGAGTGGCTCGAGCGGCTTGCTCGTGGACGTGCTGGATCATCGGCTTGCCCGTCTCACAGGCCAATGGCTTGCCCGGAAATCGGGTGGACGCCATCCGTGCGGGAATGACCGCGATCACGGCTGAACTCTGGGACTGTCGAGCCTCGGCGGCGCTCAACGCATCGACTTCGAAAGGTCGTCGATTTCGCGTCGGCGGTCACGGATGTCACGGTACTTGATGTCCTTGCGGACGATCTCGGAACAGATCTCGGCGGCTTCATCAGCCATTTCGCGGGAGGTCTGCTCGCGTGCCAATTCGATCAGGGCGACCATCAGGTCGTATTTGATCGGAAGTTCGAGATCCTTGTTGGTCGCATCGATCGATTCGAGCGCTTCCAGGTACTCCGCACGCGCTTCCTGGTGCCAGCCCTCGGCGGCGAAGCAGTTGCCGAGCCGATGAGCCGAGTGGACCCGGTACTTGGGCTCGTCCTTGCATTCCTGAAAGTTGGCCATCGCGCCTTCATGATCACCAGTGGCGATCTGGACGTTGCCGAGTTGGAACTTGATGTTCCGATCGGTGGGGTATTGTTTCGAGCGCTCGCCGTATTCATCGATCTGCAGTTTGATCAACGCTGCCTCGGCGGCTTCGAGTTCCGTGGCGAGATCCCCGGCCGGGACGTCGGCGGGCGGTGTCTCGACCGCCTGCTTGGCCAGTCTCAATCGTTCTTCCGCCCTCTGCAGCATCAGGTCGCCCGCCAGCATTCGAAAACGGTACTGCTTGAGACGGTCGAATGCCTCGAGGTAGACCTGGCGGGCTTCCTCGCGCAGTTCGCTGGTGTTGGACTTGAGAAGTTCCTTGCCGAGCTTGAGCACCGCTTCGGCATTGCCTTCCTTCGTCTCGAATTCCTTGCGTGCGCTTTCAAGCGCACGGTCCGTCGACGCGCCGCCGGTCATCGAGGACTCGTCCTCGAGCTGCTGCTGTCCATCGAGGTCCTTCACCGCGCTTCTGAAACCACCTTTTTCATTCGCGGCCTCCTGGTAGCCGCCGGCGACGATCGCACGTTGTGCGGTGAGCTGCTTGAGTTCCTGGACCAGTGCCGTGTCGCTGGGATCCATCCTGGTTGCGATGGTGCCCGCTTCGAAGGCCTCGTCCCATGCGCCCGCACCGCTGAAGAGGTTGCGTGCCTTGACGTAGTCGCCTTTGTTCTGCTTCTTCGATTTCTTGAGCATGTTCAGGACCTTGGGTGCGACCCATTGTCCGAGTTGTTCCTGGCCGGCCTTGTTCGCCTGGTCGAGAAACTTCAAGGCGAGTGCGTAGTTGTTGATGTCACGCATCCAGGCCAGTTCGTACACGGCAAGCTTGTTCACCGGTCCCGGACCATCGACGTCCTTCAGTTCCTTGCGGGTGACGGGCTTGCCGCCGCTGCTGAAGTGACCGATCGCCGCTTCGAACATCGACGTGTGGATCTCGAGTCTTGCCGGATCGAGTTTGACCGCCGAGGCATAGCAGGTGAGCGCGTAGGTGTAGTTCCCGGTGTCGGCGATCTGCTTCGCCTGCGCGACCCACTGCTGGGCCTGCTGAGGCTTGGCCACGAAGCCGGTGGGCTCATCCGGCCCGTCCTCGGTCTCGTCGCTCTTCTTCTTTCCGAATAATGCCACGTTTCGCTCCTCGGTCCTCAGGCACCGCTCTCAGCCTTCGAGCCATCCTTCCATGCAACCTCTCATTCGGTCGCAGACGACTTCTT
>MDTG01328375.1_pt1 | contig 12739 bp, 13 predicted proteins | sample 811421 | NCBI WGS metagenome assembly MDTG01 (sample SAMN05326645, study PRJNA326480) | marine metagenome | isolation source: seawater | place: Pacific Ocean: South East | collected 2011 | reverse complement strand
TGTCTTAAGACAAAGTACCATCGGCGCTGAAGGGCTTGACTTCCGAGTTCGGAATGGGATCGGGTATTACACCTTCGCAAAAATCACCAGGCTCAAGACTTATATATAAAAATTAAGAATTGTAAACTGTCAATTATGTAACTTTTTTATGAATTTTAATGAAAAATTTAATGTAGTTCTTTAACATTTTTTTTCCATAAATTCGATAAACTTTGTTAGATAAATTCATACTAGAAAGAGCTGAAGCAAATCTTTCACCTTTTCTAGCTGGTAATAATTTTATTTTAGAATTAAACATTTTAGCTACATCGATTATTTCATAATTAATTTTATTAGTAATTGAATAGTGCCTACATTTATTTTTTTTCCAAGCATTAAAACATGCTTCTACCGTATCATCTATGTGTGTAAATCTTCTAGATTGATTGCCAGGTTTAACAACTGGCAATGGTTGATTTCTTAAAAAGTGATCTTCAAAAATTCCAATTACTGTGGCCATATTACCTGTTCTAATTTGCTTTGGACCATAAACGTTATAAAAATAAATAATCTCAAAATTCATTTTAAACCATTTTTTTAAATTTTCTAATAATTCTAAATTTTTAGCTTTTGAAAAAGCGTAAGGAGATAAATTTTTATCTCTACCACTATTTCCCAAACTAGCAGATGTTGCTGAATAGATTAATTTAATTTTATTTTTTAAACAAAAATTAAATACAGCATGGGTTCCGATAGAGTTTGACTCTATACATTCATTAAACTTTATAAAACTTTGATATATTCTAGAAAACTCTCCAAAATGAAATATTGAATGTATTTTTTTTTTATACCTATTTAAAATTAATGAAATATTCTTTGTGTCTCCATTAATATATTTAATTCTTAAATTTTTAATATGATTTTTCTTATATCCTGATGAGTAATTATCTAAACTAATAATTTTAAAATTTGTTCTTTTTAATAATAAAGAAATAAGATTTGAACCAACAAAACCTGCACCTCCAGTTATAACAATAATACTTCTTTTCATTTATTATTAACTTTTTTTAAATAAGAATTGTAGGTTTCAATAATTGAATCTGTAAAATCAGTTTTTGCAATCCATCCATATTTTTTTGCAAGCGAAACATCTAAAAGTTTACGTGGAGTTCCATTTGGTTTTGATAAATCAAATTTAATCTTTATCTTTCTTTCAGGAATTAAAATTTTTAGTAATTTCTCAGTATATTGCTTAATGGTTTGATCTTTGCCTGTTCCAATATTAATTAAATTATGATTAACTTTTTTATTCATAAAATAAATACAAGCTTCAGCTAAATCATCAACAAATATTAATTCCCTTTTTGCTCGACCATTTCCCCAAATTGTAATGGATTGTTGATTACTCAATTTAATTTTATGAATTTTTTTTATCAATGCAGGAAAGAAATGAGAATTCAATCCGTGATAATTATCGTTTGGACCATAAGTATTTGTTGGCATCAAACATTTATATCTAGTTTTATATTGATTGTTATAGCTTTGACACATTTTAATTCCTGCAATTTTTGCTATTGCATAGGCATCATTTGTTTCCTCTAGGGGCCCTGTAAGCAAGTATTTTTCTTTGATGGGTTGACTACATTTTTTTGGGTAAACACAACTTGAGCCTAAAAAAATTAGATCTTTTATTTTATTTAAATATGCAGAATGAATTAGGTTTGTTTGTATTGCTAAGTTTTTTTGAATAAATTCAGCTTTATATCTATTATTTGCGTATATGCCACCAACTTTAGCGGCTGCTATAAAAATAAATGAAGGCTTAGTTTTTTTTATAAAATTAAATACATGATTTTGATCAGTTAAATCTAATTTTTTACTATCAACGCAGATTATGTTTTTATATCCTTTTTCTTTTAATTTTCTTAAAATTGAACTGCCAACCAGTCCTTTGTGCCCAGCAACATAAATTTTTGATTTGTAACCAATCATTTTTTATATTTATCAAGCTCTTGGTCCACCATTTCTTTAACTAATTTATTTATGTTTATTTTAGGTTTCCACTTAAGTTCCTTTTTAGCTTTTGATGAATCTCCCAATAATGTATCAACTTCTAATGGCCTGTAGTAAGATAGATCGCACTCAACTATGCTCTTATTTTTATTATTGTAACACTTGGAATTAACTCCAGTTCCCTTCCACGTATATTTTATATTTAATTCTTTTAATACTAAATTTACAAATTCTTTAACTGAATACTGTTTTCCAGTTGAAATTACATAATCATTAGGTTTTTTTTGCTGTAACATTTTCCACATAGCTTCAACATAATCTTTTGCGTGTCCCCAATCTCTTTTTGCATTTATATTTCCTAGAAATAGTTTTTTTTGCCTACCTAATTTAATTTTACATAAACCTGTTACAATTTTTTTTGTAACAAAAGTTTCTCCTCTAACTGGACTTTCATGATTAAACAATATTCCATTGCATGCAAAAATATTATAGGATTCTCTATAATTAATCGTTATCCAATGAGCATATACTTTTGCTACACCATAAGGACTCCGTGGATAAAAAGGTGTTTTTTCATTTTGAGGTATTTCTTGTACCTTGCCAAACATTTCTGATGTGCCAGCTTGATAAAACTTTGTTTTTTTTTCTAATCCATGAAATTTTATTGCTTCTAAAATTCTTAGAGCGCCAATAGCATCAGCGTTTGCGGTATATTCAGGAACTTCAAATGATACGGCAACGTGAGACTGTGCTGCCAAGTTATATATCTCAGTCGGCATAATCTTTTTTATTATTGAAGACACTGAAATTGCATCTGTAACGTCTCCATAATGTAAAATAAATTTTCTATTTTTTTGGTGAGGATCTTGGTAAAGATGATCAACTCTACCTGTATTTAAAGAAGAAGAACGTCTTTTGACTCCATGCACTGTATAATTTTTTTTAATTAAAAATTCTGCTAGATAAGAGCCATCTTGACCAGTTATCCCAAATATTAAAGCAACTTTTTTTTTCATTATTTAAAATAATTTTTACTTAATTTTATACATTCTTTTTTAAACTCACTTAAATTATTTGAAGTTTTAATTTTATTCATTAATCTTCTGTTATTTAAAGTAAAATTATCATTATTAAAACTCTTTTTTATATTAATTTTTGTTGTTTTTCTTCTATTATAAAAATTTAGCCAACTAATTAATTCATTAAGATATATTTTTTTACCTAAAGAAACATTATAAATTCCATGTGTGTTGTATTTTAGTAAATTAAATACTATTTCGCAGAATTTTTTTATTGTTATAAAATCCTTATAATTATTTTTATTATTATAGATAAAGCCTTTTTTTACTTCATCAAAAAATATATCACTAAAAGTTTTGTGAATTTTTCTTTTATTTTTTTTTGGTGGACCTATAATATTTGCTACTCTCAAAATTAACAGTCTATTATTTAAAATTTTACTTACTAACTTTTCTGATTTGAGTTTATTTTTTGAATAATTACATTTAGGTTTGACCTGACCATTTTCACTTATATTAAATCTTGGTTTATATATTTTTCTAGTGCTAATTATAATTAATTTTGATTGAAAATTTTCTATTTTTTTTGCAACTAACAAATCATAATCATTTTTTGATTTATATTTTTTATTAACATAACTTTTATTTGATGAACAATTCATTATAATATCAAATTTGCTAAGTGAAATATTTGAAAATTTTTTAAAACTTTCAAAACTAATTGATTTAGCTTTTAAGTTTTTTTTTCTTAAAAAATTATAAAAATTTGAACCTATGAAACTTCTTTTGCCTATAATTAGTACATTTTTTTTCATTTAATAAAAAGATTAACAATAAAGGTTAAAAAAAAATCAAAATTTTTTTTGTACGGAATATTATTTTTGTTAAAAAAATATTTAACATACTCATGAGCTTGACTCCTTCTTTTCCACCAAGGTAAAGACAAAAACTTAAATTTTGATGAAACCATTTGAGGAGTTTGCCTGTAAAAAGTTAAATTTTCATTAATTATGATAGAGTTCTTGCTAATTTGCTTAGTGTATAATGCAATTCTAAAATCCATCCATATATCTGGAAACAAATTAAAATTTATTTTATTTAAAATTTTCTTAAATTCATTTCTTCTCATCACTATACAACTTTGAGGAGCAATATAAGGCCAATAATTTTCTAAAAAAGGCTTTTTAATTTTTTTATAAATATTTTTTTCGTTATTATGAAATATTGGTAGGTCAAAAATTGTAGCTATGTTTTTGTTTTCTTTGAACATTTTAACAATTTTTTTAATTTTACTTAACTTATAAAAATCGTCACTATCTAAAAAAAAAATAATATCACCTGAACTTTTTTTAAAAGCTCTTTGATATCCTTTAATTTGATTAAATGATCCTATATTAGTTCTATTTTTATTTTTTAAAATTTTAATATTTTTATATTTTCTAATTCTATTAAGAGATTCATCATTTGAACAATCATCATGAAATATTATTTCGACATTTTTATATGTTTGATGGATTAAAGAATTAATACAATGTTTAATATATTTCTCATTATTATAATTAGCAATTAAAACTGATACTTTTAAATTTTTCAATTTATCTTTCTTTTTTTTTATAAATATATTCAAATGTTTTTCTAAATGGCATTTTTGATTTATAGATTAATTTAAAATTATTTTTAACAAGAAGGCCATTAATGTCATTAAATGTATAATTTTTTTTTATCATGTTATCATAATGATGTTCAAACATTAAAATATTTACACAGTTAATTTTTTTTCCAAGGCCAATTAAAATTTCATATTCATAACCTTCAGTATCAATTTTTAAAAAATCGATATTTTCAATTTTTTTTTTTTAATATAATCGCTTAATTTTTGAACATTAATTTTAAATTTTTGATAAATTTTTTTGTTTCCCCAAAGATTTAATAACTTAAATTTTCTTTTAAAATATTTTGATTTTCTATTAATTTCTTTAATTGTTGAGGACGAACTTTCTGAAAATTGTTTAAAAATTACTTTTTTATTTTTTGCACCAAGTGCTATATTTTCTATATATATTTCAGAATTTTTAAATTTATTTTTTAAAATTTCTTCTTTATTTATTAAATAGTTATAATTAATTCTACTTGCTTCAAATGAAATTATTTTTTTAATCTTAAAATTTTTTAGAAATAAATTAATAGATTCACCTTTGTGCGCTCCAACATCAAAAAATATATCTATTTTATTAATATTTTTTTTTTTTAGAAATTCAATTATTTTTTTCTGATAGAAAAAATCGACGAAACTAATTGCTAAAAGTGTGATATTTTGAATCATTAATTTATAAATATAATTTTTCCATTAATTTTTTTAATTTTAATTTTATCACAATTTGAATTTGATTTTATGCACATAGTATAGTCTGATAATATTTTGGTCATTTTTTGTTCTATACGAAAATTCTTTTTATCTACAAAATAAAACACCTTTTGAAATGGTTCATAATTATAGATTTCGATCTCTTTTATTATTCTATCTATATTTCTGCTTAAAAAAATTGAAGTAGTTATAAATACTAAAATAAAACTATAATTTATATATTTTTTAATATCTTCTTTCCTTGTCTGAAGTTTTAATGAAATTGGAATAAACAATAAAAGCGCAATTAGTGAATAACCACCATATCTTAAAGCAGGATGATTATAAAACCATTCTAAGCCTAGAATAAAGATTATAATGTATGTCAAATATATATGATTATTTATTAGTATTGTATTTGTAGAAAAAAAATTTTTTTTGAAAAAAATAATAACAACAATTATCAAAAAAATAATTCCTAAAATAAAATCTGAAACTTTATTAAAAAAGTAATTATCAATCCAATTTGCTACCCAGTTAAAATTTTTGATATATTCTTCTGGATTTTCTACTCTAAAATTTGGTGTAGCTCCTGCTTTTGACCATAATTCATACCAATTATTCATCATTTGAACTTCTGAATTTGAGATACTCCAGCTAAGATTTGTAAAACAACTAAAGCTTATTGGATAAACTATACATCCGGTGTTAGAAAAGTAGGAAAACAAAACCAATGTAAATGACAATGAAAAAGCAAAAAAAAATTTATTAAAAATCAAAAAATAAAATGATTTAAAAATATTTTTTTTTTGTGAATAAATTATAATTATCAATGGAATGAATAAAGTTATATACAAAACATAAAAGGCTTTTAAAGAAATAATTATTGCAACAAGTAAGTAAACATAAAAAAGATCTTCGTTTTTTATTTTTTTTAAATCAATTAAACGGAAAATTTCAATTATCAATAAAAATATCAATATTTGCGCAGATCTATCTGTTCCGTGTTCTGCAATTCTATAAAAAAATATGTTTATAAAAATAAAAGACAATAAGCTTAAATAATTAATATAGTTTATTTTTTGATTTTTTATTTTTAAGAAATGTAATAAACCAATTTTTTTAATTAAAATTATATTTGCAAAACCGAGTATTAAAACTTGAGAAATATTAAATAAATAATATTCAATGTAGGGTAAATAAAATAAAGAATTTATATAGAAAATTGATGAAGGAGTTCTAAAACCATGGTTAAATTCTCCAACTCCAAAATAGAAACTATGCTGAGTAAGATAATATGTGTAAGGAAAATGATAGTAAGGAAAATCATCATGGTTTTTGAACAAAATTATAGAAATAAATAAACATAAAAATATTATTGATGAATAAATTATTTCATTTTTAAATTTTTTAATTTTTTTGCTAATAAAAAATATAAAGAAAATCAAACCAATAACTAGTATGATGCTATTATGAAATTTTGAATGTGCTAAAACTAAATTGCTTAGATATGAATAAAATATAAGTATATATATACCGAATAATCCTATATAACCTAAATTATCATAATGTAGTTTTTTATTTATTAATTTTGAAAAAAATAAACCATAACCTAGTACAGAAAAAATAATTAAAAAATAGTATGAAAAAAATAGTAAAAAATTATGCGACATTTGGTATTTATAATAGTTTTAAAGCATTAAAGCATATCTTTATATTTATTTTATAAAATTAATTCTATGCAAAAATCCAAGTATTTTATCATTTTAATTTATTTAGTTTTATTATCAGCTTTTTTTCTAAATGCAGATCCTAATGGAGGTGCTTTTAAAGATTATCAAAATCATCTGATTGTAATTAATGATTTTAAAGAAAATTTTTTTAAGACCTTATTTAATTATGATAATTATGAAACTAGACATTCTCCAGTATTATATAGTATTTTATCATTTTTTTATTATTTGGAAGTACCAGAAAAAATTATAAGATTATTTTTTGTCCATATAGGTATTTTATTACCAATAATTTTTTATAAATGTCTTAAGTTAAAATTTGTATCTTCTAATAAGGAAATATTATTTTTATTTTCATGTTTAATTTTACTATCACCTTCATTTTGGTCTTTGACTATTTGGCCAGATAGTAGAATTTTTGGTTTAATATTATTTTGCATAAGTATTTTTTATTTTTTAAAATTTAAAGAAGATAAAAAATTAAATAATTCTATCAAGTGTATTTTGAGCTATTCTGCAGCATCGTATTTAAGTCCTAATTTTGCAATTTTTGCAATTTTTTATTTTTATCATTTTTTTAAAACATTTAAAATTAGTAAAGAAATATTAATAATAATTATAATAAATATTATTTTATCATTGCCAGCTTTTTTATATTTATTTTCATTAGAAAGTATATTTTTATTTAAATCAGCTGTTCCATCAAATGAAGTCCAGAGTTCAGATTTATTTAATGTATCTAATAAAATTTTAATCATTAGTTCAATAATATTTTTTTATTCTATTCCTTTTTTAATTGTGAAAAGTTTTGAAATAAAAAAACCTAAAATAAATACAATAATCTTAAGCTTAATATTGTTAATTTTACTTTCTTATAATTTTAATTATAACTATTCTTTCACTGGAGGTGGAATTTTTTTTAAATTATCTCATTTTATTTCCAATAATAATTATTTATTTTTTTTAATATGTTTTTTTTCAATATTATTATTAATAAATTTAATTAAATTAAATTTTGAAAATTTTATAATTATCTTTTTGTTAATCTTAAGCAATCCACAGTATACAATTTATCATAAATATTATGACCCACTTATTTTGATATTATTTTCATTACTATTTAATATAAAAATCAATCAAAAAAATTTGTTCAATTTTAATAGTTTAATAATTTTCTACATACATATAGGATCCTTTTTAATATTAAATTTCATAAAATGAATAATTTAACACTAATAATACCTGCAAAAAATGAAGCAGAAAGTTTACCTAGGGTAATATCTGAATTAGAAAAATTTAATTTTAATTTAAATGTAGTATTACACAAATCAGATTTTGATACGATAAAAGCTATAGAAAAATTAAATGTAAAAATGGTTTTTCAAAAAAATTTTGGATACGGTGATGCAATAATAGAAGGTATAAATAATTGTAACACAAAATATTTTTGTATATTTAACGCTGATGGATCATTCAGACCAGAAGAAATAGAAGAGATGATCAAATCAATAGATAAAAATAGTTTAGATTTTGTTTTTGGCTCAAGGTATCAATCAAACTCAGGAAGTGAGGATGATACATTGGTCACTCTAGTAGGAAATTATTTTTTTACTTTTTTTGGTAATCTAATGTTTAAACTAGGCATAACAGATATTTTATATACTTTTGTATTAGGAAAAACTGAATTAGCAAAAAGATTAAATTTGTCACAAAAAGATTTTACTATCTGTGTAGAACTACCAATAAAAGCAAAAAAAAACGACATGAAATTAGGATCTATCAGCTGTTATGAAAGAAGAAGAATAGCTGGTAAAAAAAAAGTAAACGCCTTTAAAGATGGATTTTTAATTCTTATACACATGCTTAAATTATATTTTTAAATAATGGAAAAAATAACCAAAGTTTTTGAAGGAAATAAAAATCACTACTTGCCAATAATTATAATATCTTTCTTTCCAATATTATTTTTTTTAGGATCAGGTGTAGTAAATCTTTTCATTGTTATTTTAGATATAATATTTTTGTTTGAGATTTTTTTAAAAAAAAAAACTTACCTATTAAAAAATATTTTTTTTTATTTATTTATCATTTTTTGGCTTATTTTATTGGTAAATTTATTATACTCAATTAATATAAATAATTCGCTAGGAAGAAGTGTTGGTTTTTTAAGATTTATAATTCTTGTTTTTGCAATTAATTATTTCATTAATTTTGAAGAAAAAAAATATCAAAAAGTTATATTTAATTCTTGGACTATAATTTTTTTAATTATTTCTTTTGATTTAATTTATGAGTTTACATTGGGTAAAAATATTCTTGGTTTTGAGTCCTATATGCCTGGAAGATTATCAAGTTTTTTTAACGATGAATTAAAAATAGGTCATTTATATTCGGCATTAATTTTTTTTACGTTAAGCAATGTATTTATTTTCAAAAAAAATAATTTAAAAATAAAAAATTTTTTTTATAATTATATTGACTATTTTTTGATTTTATTTTTTTTAATAATTGCATTTATCATTGGAGAAAGATCTAATTTCTTAAAGATATTATTTGTTTTACCTGTTTTCGTAATTTTAATAAAAAAATTAAATTTAATTAAAACATTATTTTTTTTTCTTATATCAATTTCTCTGATAATTTTTACAATTTCTGTAAGCCATGAAATTTATAAAATTAGATTTTGGAATAATTTAGTAAAACCAATTATTTATAACCCAATGAATTTTATAAATAATACAAGATATGGCCAACATTACTCTGTTGCAATTGACGTATTTAATAATAACAAATTGTATGGAGTAGGTTTAAAAAATTATAGAGAAGAAGTAAAAAAAGATATTTATAAAGATGATTCTTCCAATGTAAGAATGGCATCTATACATCCTCACCAAATCCACTTCGAATTTTTATCTGAACTTGGTTTGATCGGATATATTTACTTTATAATATTTTTCTTAATAACTATTTTAATTTCACTTAAAAATTATTTAAAAAATAAAGATTATTTTCAACTTTCAGCTCTACTTTTTATAACAGCAAGTTTAATTCCTTTAATACCTAGCGGTAGCTTTTTTACAACCTATTCAGCAGCATTATTTTGGATTAATTTTTCAATAATGATGCCTTCGATAGTAAAAAATTAATAATTAATTATTTTTAAATTTTTTAATCTTGATTGATAATAATTTTACGTAAATAAAAACATAAATAATAATATTTAACAAGATTATAAGTACTTGAATTTGAGAATTGTGATAAAATTGCATAGCTAAAGTTAAAGAAAAAAAATTATAAAAGTTAATTAAAACACCTGACAATGCATTAAGATATTTTTTTTCTACATGATATTTTTTTTTGAGTGTATAAAAAATTAATTGATGTAGATGATTTGTGTCTGGATTTATTGGTGATTTAGAAAATCTTATTTTTCTAAGTATAGAAAATAGATTTTCAAAAGCTGGGTACCACAATAAGCAAACAATAAAAAAAGGAGATATATTGTAATTTATTTGATGTATTTCAATTAAAAAAAGAGAAAACAATAATCCTAATAAATAAGATCCACTGTCACCCAAATAAAGTTTATTAAAAAGATTAAATATCAACAATATTATTAATATTTGAAATAAATTTTTTATGTTTAAATAACTTCCTGTATCTATTCCATGAGAACCTAAATTAAAAATAACAAATAAAATTATTAAGAAATATCCAATATTTAAAGAATTAACACCATCAATAAAATTGCTTCCATTAACTATAATTAAGATACAAAAAGTTGTAAAAATAAGCTGAAATATTTTTTCTTTCAATAAAAAATCTAAAAAATCAATTCTAGTATAAGAAACAAATACTGATGAAGCGTAAACAGAAAAAGCAATTATAATTAGTTGCAAAATGAGCCTTAAAGTAGGTGAGTTAATTTTTTTAATATCTGAAAAAAAACCTAATAAAAAAATTAATATAAATGTAAGATATAAATAATAATTATTAGTATTTAGATAAAAATAGATTAACAAAAATAATACTAACCCTCCTGAAAGAGGTATGTTTCCATCGGAAACAAAATTTTGATGCTTAGATCCAGTTGAGTTAAAAAGAATTTTATTATTAATTAAAAAATAATTTAATAATAATACAAGAATTAAAGTATATATTAAAAAGTACATTAATTAATTTTTAAATTCATTTTTTTTATAAGATAATTAATTGATAATAGTAATAATAAAAACAACGATTTAAAAACATTAAATTTCATATAAATATAATATACTTTAAATCCATCAATTAATTTTTGTAATATTGAAGATGATAAAGAATCATTAAGCTTTCTCCAATTAGTAAGGTATTTTTTTATTGGATAAAAACTTAAATTTTTTTTTGTAATTTTAAGCCACAAAATATAATCTTCTTTAGTTTTTGTTTTACCAAATTCTATATTTTTTTTAATCAAACTTTTTCTTAATATTACAGTTGATAAGCCAATATCACACGAATATAAAAGATTTTTAAAATTTAAATATTCAGCCTCTCTATTATCAATAATTCTATTATTGTTATTAATTAAATTATATGAAGTATGTGATATTTTTATATTTTTTTTTTCCATAACATTAATTTGTTCTGATAATTTATTTTTTTTCCATAAATCATCTGAGTCTATAAATGCAATATATTTTCCTTTGCTTAATCTAATTCCTTTATTTCTAGATTGTCCGGCCCCTAAATTTTTTTTATTTACTATTAATTTAATCCTTTTATCTTTTTTCTTTATTTTTTTTATTAAAGATAAATCTTTCTTTTCTTCATCATCGTAAATTATAATAATTTCAAATTTTTTATATGTTTGATTTAAAACTGATTTAATAGAGCTCCAAATAAATTTCTTTTTTTTATAATAAGGTATGATAACACTAACTAATGCCATAATTGAAGTTTAATACAATTTTATATTTAATAAACTAAAATGAAAAAAAAACTATTAATATTTATGCCATCAATTGAGGGCGGTGGTGTTGAAAAAAATTTATTTATAATATCAAATTTTCTAGCAAAAAAAATCAGTAAAACGATGATTATTACATCAAATCTAAACCTTAAAAAAAAATTTAAAAATCAAATAATAATTACTCCAAAATACAAATTTAATAAATTTGATGGAAGATATAAAAGGTATTTTTTTTGTCTCTATGAACTTATTAAACAAATATTATATCAAAAAAGAAATTTAGTTGTTTTTGCTTTTCAGGCTAACCTTTATTGTGCAATTATATGTAAAATATTTAATGTAGATATTATAACTAGATCAAATAGCTCGCCTTCTGGATGGTCAAAAAATTTTATAAAAAAAATTTTATTTAATATATTACTACGAATACCAAAAATAATTATTGTTAACAGTATAAAATTTAAACATGAAATAAAAAAAAATTTTGGAGTAAATTCTTTATGTATTTATAATCCTTTGGATAAATTTGATGTTATTAAAAAAAGCAAGGAAAAAGTTAAAATTAGTTTTTTTGACAAGGAAAAAAAATCATTAAAAATTATATTTGTTGGTCGATTAGTTGATCAAAAAGATCCTTTAACCTTTTTAAAATCTCTAGTTATTATAAAAAAGAAAATCAATTTTAAATCACTGATATTGG
>MDTG01028850.1_pt1 | contig 12739 bp, 12 predicted proteins | sample 811421 | NCBI WGS metagenome assembly MDTG01 (sample SAMN05326645, study PRJNA326480) | marine metagenome | isolation source: seawater | place: Pacific Ocean: South East | collected 2011 | reverse complement strand
GCGATGAAAGCACCGCCCAACTCCATGACTTCTGCTAATTCCAATTGAGCTTCACGGATCAGATCAGCGGTGCGGTTTTCAACTACGTGCGATCCATCAAAAATATCGTCGTATTCGAGTAGATCGGTTTCCAGAGCCAATACTTGCTGGATACGCAGTGACCATTGTTGATCCCAAGGTCGCGGCAAACCGAGTGCTTCGTTCCAAGCGGGTAACTGGATAGAGCGGGCCCGTGCTCGCTTTGAAAGCGTCACTCCTAAAGCTTCAAGGACAATTCTTTGGACGTTGTTTTCTGGCTGGGCTTCGGTTAAGCCGAGTGAATTGACTTGAACGCCGTATCGAAACCGGCGAAGTTTCGGGTCAAGAACCCCGTAACGGTGTTCGCAGATCTCATCCCACATTTGTGTGAAGGCACGCATTTTGCATACTTCTTCTACGAATCTGATTCCGGAGTTAACAAAGAAAGAAATGCTCGCAACAACTCTCGGGAATTGATCTTCGGGAACCTGCCCGGAATCTCTTACAGCATCGAGTATGTCGATTGCATTTGCTAGCGAATATGCGATTTCCTGTACCGGTGTCGCTCCAGCCTCTTGAAGGTGGTAGCTACAAATGTTGATCGGGTTCCATAGCGGAACGTGTTGAGAGCAGTAGGCAATCATGTCAACAATGAGCCGCTTGCTTGCCTCCGGTGGAAAAATATAGGTACCTCGACTGAGGTATTCCTTAACGATGTCGTTTTGTGTAGTTCCCCTAAGCGTGCTGGACTCGATCCCTTGATCTTCGGCATTCGCGATGTAGAGACCAAGCAGCCAGGCTGCTGTCGCATTTATCGTCATGGAAGTGTTCATCTGCTCCAACGGAATTTCATCGAGCAGGATGTTCATTTGGCCCAGGTGATAAACGGGAACGCCAACTTTGCCGACTTCGCCAACGGCGAGAGGGTGGTCAGGGTCGTAGCCAGTTTGGGTCGGCAGGTCGAATGCGATTGACAGACCTGTTTGCCCTTTTTCTAGGTTGGTTCTGTAAAGCTCGTTTGAAGCCTTTGCAGTGCTGTGGCCCGAATAGGTACGCATAACCCAAGAGCGGTCCCTCTGAGATTTGGGTGCGTCGTTCACAGGGGCTCCTTGCCTTGAAGTTGAGCCTAGGGACTTTTGCTAGCTCTCAATCGTCAAGCAAACTGAAATTCATTGGTCGCGACCAGACTTCGGCCAGAGGCCGGTTTACAGCTTCCGCTAGTAACTCCAGATAATCGTCGCGACTGATTTCGACGGCTCCCATGCTTTCGAGATGGGGTGTGTTCCATTGCACATCAATCAATGCTCCGCCAGTTACTTTCATGGCGTCGACTAACGCTACGAGAGCAACTTTCGAAGCGTTAGGGACTGAGTGGAACATTGATTCGCCTGCAAAGAAAGAACCGATCGCGACGCCGTATAGACCTCCGACAAGTTCCCCATCCTGCCAAGTCTCCACACTGTGAGCCCAACCAAGGCGGTGGAGTTCTAGATACGCGTTCTTGACATTGGCATCAATCCATCCGTGAGGTCGCACTGGACTTGCGCAAGCGTCGATGACTTGGTCAAACGCGTGGTCTATCCGAATATCAAAATCTCGACACGACCGACGCAGAGATCTCCCTACTCGCAGATATGAAAGCGGAAGTACACCACGTGGGTCAGGGGACCACCAACCGATCGTGTCTCCTAGAGGCATTGGGAAAAGACCGGAACTATAGGCAGACAATAAGGTGCCAGGTTCTAAGTCGGCACCCGCACCGACAAGACCATTTTCATCATCTGTATGTGCAGGAGGAAAGGTCCAACTGCTTGCTTCTGGCTCAACAGGTCCGGTCAAAGTATCCCCACGCATACTGGTGAGCATACGCATTACTCGATGCTTCGCTCAAAGCAGAATGGCTAATCAGTCAAATCTTTATATATGTCAACTTCAGAAGAAGTGGCTTCTGAGACCGACACAGAGCTAATTGAGACTGGTTCGACGGGCAAATCGAGGCTGTCAGTTTCAACTTCCTGAACGCCTAAGACCACGTCGAGACCTTCAACTACATGCCCCATTAGCGAATAGTTCGGATCTAAAGCCGCACCAAATGATCCGGTGACGATGAAGAACTGCGAGCCATTTGTATTGGGCGTTCCCTGGTTCGCCATTGCTAGAGAGCCAACGCGATATCCCTCCTCGGGCCCATAAGCGCCAGTGAATTTGTATCCCGGTCCACCGAGTCCGTTTAAGCCTTCAACGTCTCCACCCTGAATAACAAATTGATCGATTACCCGATGGAAGATTGTTTCGTCGTAGGCATGATGACGCGCCAGAAAAATAAAGTTATTAACGCTACGAGAGTCCAAAGTGGGGTCAAGGACGACAGTGAAATCACCGACTGAGGTAGCGAAAGTCGCGGAATATAACTGACCTGCATCGATACAAAGCTTTGGTGGTGTTTCGAATTTTGTCCGTTTCGTTGACGATCCATCAACTGCGGGACATCCTTCAATCCCGAGTGCTTCTGCGCCTATTGATTCAGTTTCAATTTCTTGCGTTTCGTTGTCACTGCCAGTCAGACTCCACAAAAACGCAACCAAAAGTACGGCTGCGGCGATGGCTACCCAACGGACCACAACCTTCGTGCGCCGTGAATTCTTGTTTGCTTGTTGAGCAGCATCTGCCTGGGCTTGACGATGAGCTCGTTGACGTTCGCGTTTGTTGGTGCTCATAACTGTGGACTAATAATCCCTTGACGGTGAGGTTTAGCAATGACGGTAGCAATGCTGAACCCAGAAGCCCAAGTGAACAACCTTTAAATCGTCAAGGGCTTAGAGTCGCTGACAGGTACCCTCAGATCTCGTGGCACTCGTTGTACAGAAATTCGGTGGCACTTCCGTCGCAGATGCTGACCGCATGCGCGAGGTAGCTGATCACGTCAAACGTACTCGTAGCCGAGGCGATGACGTCGTCCTCGTTGTCAGTGCTATGGGCAAAGAAACAGACGAGCTTCTTCGATTAGCAGATGAAGTCAATAATGATCCGCCCGGACGTGAAATGGACATGCTTATTACTGCCGGTGAGCGTAAATCCATAGCTCTAATGTGCATGGCACTTCATGCTGCCGGAGTGCCGGCTGACTCTTTCACAGGAAGTCAGGCAGGATTTGAAACTGACGATAACCACCGCAATGCAAAGATTGTTTCAGTTGATCCCCACAGAGTTCGGGACTCGGTAGACAAAGGCCGCGTGGCCGTAGTTGCGGGGGCACAAGGAATGTCTGCTGATGACAACGTCACATTTTTGGGTCGAGGTGGTTCAGACACGACAGCAGTAGCGCTAGCCCACGGTCTCGGGGCTGACGCGTGCGAGTTGTATACCGATGTATCAGGAGTCTTTACGACAGATCCAAGAGTTTGTCCTACCGCAAAACGAATGGAATCTATTTCCTTCGACGAGTTACTAGAGATGACGGCTGTCGGCTGTCCCAAACCGGTTATGCGTTCGGTAGAAGTGGCCCGAGCTTTTGGTGTGCCACTTCACGTTCGATCAGCCTTTACGTGGGAACCTGGCACCTGGGTGCTTGAGGAGGACCCTGACATGGAAAGAGCAATCATCAAGGGAATTGTGCCTGACACAAGCCAAGCAAAAGTCACTCTGAGCGGAGTGCAGGATGAGCCTGGCTTAGCAGCCAAAGTATTCAGGACTCTGGCCGACGCGTCGGTCAATGTCGACATGATTGTCCAAAATGTAAGCGACAGTGAACACACAGATATCTCCTTTACTGTTCCGCTAGAAGATCTAGACACCGCAACCACAACATGTGAGGCCCTTGCTAAAGAATTAGGATTTTCCGGTGTAAAGGCTGATCCTGATCTCGGTCGCGTATCTGTTGTAGGTGCGGGTATGGCATCTAACCCGGGTGTTGCCGCCACAATGTTTGAAACTCTGGCTCAGAACGAAGTGAATATAGAAATGATCGCTACGTCGCCAATTCGTATTAGTTGCGTGATAGCTGAAGGTGACGTTGATAAAGCAACAGCCGCCCTTCACACCGCCTACGGCTTGGATTGAAATACATTCAATAAATCGCGTCGAACTACGACGCCACCATCGGTAACCTCAGAAGTTATGCGAGTAGGAATCGTAGGAGCTACAGGTCAAGTAGGTGGAGTGATGCGCGCCATCCTCTCCGAAAGAAGCTTTCCCCTGGACGAAATAAGGTTTTTTGCGTCTGCGCGGTCAGCTGGAACAACAATCAATTGGAACGGAGCTGAGATCATCGTTGAAGATGCGAGCACCGCGGACTACAGCAATGTAGATATAGCTCTTTTCTCAGCCGGTGGAGCGACGTCGCTGGCTATCGCTGAAAAAGTTGCTGCCCAAGGGGCTCTTGTCATCGATAACTCCTCTGCATGGCGGATGGATCCAGACGTCCCTCTTGTTGTCCCAGAGGTAAATGCAAACGAAGTTAATAACACTCCGAAAGGCATTATCGCTAACCCCAACTGCACGACTATGGCGGCGATGCCAGTCCTGGCGCCACTGCATGAGGAAGCTCAACTGAAGGGGATGATTGCATCTACCTACCAGGCAGTTTCCGGTGCTGGACTTGCAGGAGTCGCAGAGTTAGGCGAGCAACTTCGCGCAACAGTTACCGATGCTGAGCAATTGACCTATGACGGCGATGCAGTTACCCAAACTGATTTCAGTGCATTCCCGCAACCGATCGCTCACAATGTTCTTGCCCACGCTGGCAACTTTGTTTCCGATGGCACTGGTGAAACTGACGAAGAACAGAAGCTACGCAACGAAAGCCGCAAGATTCTCGATATCCCGGATTTGGAAGTTTCTGGAACCTGTGTGCGAGTCCCGGTTTTTACTGGCCATTCCTTAGCGTTGAATTTACGATTTGGTTCCCAAATAAGTCCGGAACGTGCGAGTGAACTCTTGGCGACGGCTCCTGGAGTTGTACTTACGGACGTTCCGACACCCCTGATGGCTGCCGGTCAGGACCCCTCCTATGTTGGGCGTATACGACGCGACCCAACGGTTGAGCATGGATTGGCCTTATTTATTGTTGGAGACAACCTCCGCAAAGGCGCCGCCCTCAACGCAATCCAGATTGCTGAAACTGCTCTAGAACTCAGATTTTCTTAAGTTCTGATCGACAGATTTGGACATTCACAGGGCGTCAACCCGCATCGAGGACAACCCTCGGCGTAACGATTCGCAGCTTCTTCTAATGACAGGTCAAGTTGAACGGCCAAGGATGCGAGCCAGGCTAAAACGTCACCTAACTCGTGAAGCTGTTGTTCCCGGCTTCCCTTGCGAACAGCTTGGGCGAGTTCACCTAGCTCTTCGGTAAGCCAAGCGACGGTTGCAGCCAGCCCCCGTTCGTTATCGCGTAAGCCGTAGGTTTCTTCCATCAGATCTTGAAGTTCGCTTAAGTGCACATCCCGACGTTAGATCTCAAAATTGCTACAAGCCGACATTCCTTTGCGAGGCATGAAACAGTGGATGCGTGCCAATCACTCTTTGCCCCGTAGTCTTGTACTTCTTGGATCGTTTCGATAGGTGTGATGACAGATGAAAAAAACTCTCACGGTCCTACTTATAACGCTGCTTAGTGTGGCGTGCGTCGTCACGATTGTTATCGGAATATCAGGTACCACGAAGAAGACTTCTAGCCCTGAGATAGCTGAGCCCCTATCCAGTCGGATTATTGAACCAGCTAAAGGTGGCGCCAAATTAGCCGATGCAGCTCAGAATGTGATTCTAGAAGGCCCCTCACAGCGTCTTAACAACGAAGCTGTGGGCACCGTCACTTGGCTTCCGAATCCTGGTGATTTCATTGAATTTGGGACAGCCCTATACGCCGTTGACAACAAGCCCGTCATATTGATGAAGGGCTCGCTGCCAATGCATCGTGATATTGCTTACAAGGTTTCAGACGGTCCAGACGTCGCTCAACTTGAGCGGAATCTGGTTAACTTTGGGCACGCGCTAGATGAGATAGATACCGGTAATGCCACCGATCTGACCGTCGATTATCATGTGACGCCCCTAACGGTTTCTTCAATCCGGTCTTGGCAACTGTCACTTGGTTTGACTTCCACGGGGATAGTCGGTCACGGGGATGTGATTTTTCGACCAGAGATTGTGCAAGTCTCAGAACTACACGTCAGGCGAGGGCAGGTCATTGACGGAGGCAGCGTTCTATCGGTGTTAATTAACTGACACCGTTTGAGACAAGACATAACGAGAAAGCGCTAGTTTCGAGTGATGGAGACAGGGGCACTGGAAACGCGATTGAGTTCCGAACTGCGGGAACTTGAACTAGAGGCTTTCATACTGCAGTTAGAAGTTGATGGCTTATGTGTTGTCCCACCAGAAAAAACTGGTGTCGACTCTGAAACGATTACAGCTATACGCGAACAGCTGCTCAGCGAAGCCGAAGCACTGGTGGGCTGTGGTTTTGACCTCGACGACGGTCCGCAAGCCGAGTTGACGATGAATCCAGAAGACAACGTTCTCGCGAGTTCAGTCGGAGACCACGGAGAACCGACTCAGTTCTTGGTGCAGCAACTATGCGCTCGGCACCGTCTCTTTCGTGACTTGGCGATTAACCCAGTAGGGCTAGCCCTGATTCGTCACCTCATTGGCCGCAATGCCACTCGCTTTAGTAGTCATAATGCGTTTATTAAATGGCAGGGAGAATTCGGTTACGGAAGCAACCTTGGATTGCACTGCGACCAGTTGGCGGTTCCGCGTCCCTGGGGACGCAATGCGTTGACTGCGAACACAAACTGGTGTCTCACTGATTACACACTTGATGGGGGAGCACTGGCATACGTTCCTGGATCGCACCGCCGAATGGAACCACCCCGTTTCCCTGAAGCTGTTGAATTAGCGGTACCGGTAGAAGCCCCAGCGGGTTCACTCATTGTTTTTCACGGCGCGACATGGCACGGCGCTTTCCCCCGACATACGGCGGGGATGCGGCTATCGATAGCCAACTACTTCCGCCATTACATGATCTTGCCGCAGGACGATATAAAAAATCTTTTCCCTCAAGACTTAGCTGAAGATTGTTCAAATCCAGAGATATTCAAATTTTTAGCTGGGTTTGCTGACGAATTCCCCTATTCAAAACAGACGGAAAGAATTCCGCGATTAACTGCGTAAAGCGCCTGATCTAGATTGGGGCGTCAGCATTGATCACTATCTTCCCGAAGAACTTTCGTTCCTCTAACGCCTGATGAGCAGCAACCCCATCGTTTAGAGGGACTCGCGAGTCGATGACAGGCGAGAATTCGTCAGTTCTCGTCAACTCCAGTAACTGATCTAGATCGCTGCGCTGCCATCCGTTTGATCCGCGGATGTCCATTTCTGCAGTCCAAATAAACCGCAGATCTGTTGGTGGGTCGAACCCAGCTGTAGCGCCACAAGTCAAAACTTGTCCACCCAGTTTCACGCACTTGAGAGACCTTGCCCAGGTATCGCCACCTGTGAAATTAACCACCACGTCATATCCACCTCCGCTGAAGAGATTTCCAGTCTTCTCTCTGCAGTACTTCACGAAATCGGTTGTCGTGTAGTTAATAGTTTCGTCAGCCCCCAACGACATAAGTTGCTTACACTTTTCATCAGTCCCCGCAGCAGCAATCACAGATGCCCCGCGCATTTTGGCCAAGAGCAAAGCACTTGTTCCGACACCACCACTAGCGCCCAGAATCAAGACCGAATCACCTGCATTGACACTGCCTCGGGTCAGCATCATCCGGTGAGCTGTGCCGTAGGCAACAGGGAGACATGAAGCATCATCAAAAGAGACATCTTCTGGAAGTTGAATGAGTTGTTCCGCAGTTACCACGACATATTCCGCGTAAGCCCCCCACAAGGTGTCTCCGATCATCCACAACTTCCCATTTTCATACCTAACCGGGTCCACGAGCACCCGGTCTCCTACTGACCAGCCAGTGACATCATCAGCTACTTCCGAAACTAAGCCTGTGCAATCGCAGCCAGGAATACCAGGCAGTGGAACTTTGATTCCCGGCATTCCTTGGCGAGTGAAAACGTCGTGGTAGTTCAAGGAGCAAGCACGAACTGCAACTCTGACCTCGCCCGGTTGAAGATCTGGTTCTTCTATATCCCTGTACTTCAGAACGTCGATCGATCCGTGTTCATCGAAGACAATTGCTTTCATGAGATATTCCGATCCAAGGCTAAGAGCTCTTCAGCCTTTTTAGTGAGGGTCGCCCGATCGATCTTGGCTGTTGACGCAAGAGGTATCTCATCAACGAACCAAACATGGCGAGGGTGGGCATAGGCAGGGCCATTTTGTAACGCATATTGCTTTACATCCTCCACAGCCAGAATTTGATCAGGTTCGGTTCGGACGAAAGCTGCTGGCAGTTGCCCTTTCAAATCGTCGTTAACAGGTACGACCACAGCCTGATGAATCGCCGCATGCTTTTCGAGCATTTGTTCAACTGAATCTGGATAAATATTTTCTCCAGCGCAAACAAACATGTCATCGACGCGACCAACGAAGAAATACCAGCCATTTTGATCACGACTCATCAAATCACCTGTGTGGTACCAACCATCCGTAAGCCGCTCAGCATTGGTTTCTGGCAGTTCGTGATATCCGAGCATCACACCTTTAGATTTGACCCACAACTCACCCTTATCGGATTCAAGACCACTAGCCGGATCGATGAGCTTGAGATGAACCTTCTCGTGTTGACACCCGAGAGAAATTTTTGGGCGAGGAAGATCTTCAGGATGCGGTCCAAATTCTAAAACAGCTTCCGTCGTCCCATACCCGTTGGTTACAAACGCAGATGGAAATAAAGCCTGAACATCGTCAAATAAGGCTTCAGTCAATGGGGCTGAACCGATAAAGACTCGCTGGACAGAGGAAAGGTCATATTCGATTGATGATTGACGAAGCTCTGCCGTTACGAGCGCATACATCGTGGGGACGCCTGAACACATCGTTACTCCGTGTTCACTAATCGCTTTCAGGTACTCAATAGCTGAAAATTGGGGCAACAAAACCACTTTCCCCCCACTTGCGAAAGCCATCTTTGAGGCCATCGAAGCGTTCTTGTGATAAAGCGGTGCGGAGACCAACATCACTTCTCCGGGAATAGTCGCGCCGAATTCCAAGACAGTAAATGTGACATTTTCATGCGACAACAGAACACCTTTCGGCCGTCCTGTTGAGCCAGACGTATAGATCTGAATCGCTATATCTGAAGGGTGAACCTCCGCAAGATCCGGCAGTGGCATCCCGCTCATCATGTCAACCCACTCCTGGGAACCTATGACGATCGTCGATACATCAGACAACAGATTGGCGTGCTCGGAATCTGTGATCAGTAATTTCAGATCCGCATCCTCTGTTATGTACTCCAGAGTTGCTTTTGGAAGTCTTGTGTTAAGAGGAACGAAAACCATGCCGGCCGCCGGCGCTCCAAACATCACCGTGTAGTACTCACCGAGATTTCCAGCGAGCAACCCAATCCGAGAACCAACTGGTATCCCCATCTCAATCAGGGCTCGTGCAAAAACCCGAACGTCGTTAGTTATTTGCGAAACCGAAATCTCAGATGCAGGGCGTCGGGAGTGGTCGACCAAAGCGACGCCATCAGGGTTGGGATTTCTGTCTAAGAGCGATGCCATATTCATTGACGTGATTATCCCAAAACTTCAGGCTCGCATGTCATCAAAATTTCAGCCACGGTCGCGGTGTTGGGAAGCCTGACGATCGTTGCCACAGTTTCGGCCAAGTCATCAGCTTGAATCATGATCGAAGGATCCACCCCGAAAGCCGACGTCATATCGGTTTCGACGTAGCCAGGACAAATAGCAGTAACCCTTATACCGTCATCGAATGTTGCATGCCGTACTGCATGATGCAAAGCAAGCAAGGCATGCTTGGTCATGGCGTAACCAGGAGCGAACGTGCCCTTAACCCTCTTACCGGAAAGTGACACCACGTTTACGATTCGCCCTTCACCCGAAACAGTTAGGAACGGAAGAGCCGTCTGGATCAGGGCTAGCGGGCCTTTGACGTTCACCGCCCACATTTCATCCAAAATGTCCTCAGATAAATCAGGCAACGATTCCATATGTCCAATTCCGGCATTGTTAGTGAGACCGTCCACACGCCCCCGCAAATCTGCCGTCGCCTGTACCCATGCAACTCCGGTTGCCGGCTCAAATGCGTCATAGATGTGACAAGAAACATTTTCATCAGCCCAATCCTCAATCGACAGTTCTAATTGATCGATATTTCTTGCACCGAGACTCACAATCCAACCCTCTGAATGAAATTGGCGGGCCAAAGCTGCCCCGATACCGCGGTTTGCACCGCTAATCATCATCACTCGACCATGTGGATCAATCACTTTAGAATTCCCTACTTTTGGTGCTGACTTACCGTAATCGAGTCATAACCAGAATGTCTCAGCATCAGGTATGAGCCGACCGAATACTGGTGGCAACGGAGCCTAATAAATGGTCGGGCAGGCGGGATTTGAACCCACGACCTCTTCGTCCCGAACGAAGCGCGCTACCAACCTGCGCCACTGCCCGTTAGACCGTTCTGGAACCAATGACGCTACCGCAAACATTAGATAATTCCCCGAAAGACAAAAAACCTCTAAGTGACTTCAGCAGGCTCTTCGGTTCCGTCATCCTCCGAAACTTGATCAAGAGGTTCCCCAGACGAATCAGCTGGTTCATCTGGCATAACTGAAGCCGATTCGGTTTGAGAGGCTTCGACAATCTCGTCCCGCATATCTTCGCCTGCCAAAAGTTTGACGGAAGCCATCTTCAAACGAAACGAATCCAAGGGTTTTACGAGCCAACCCTGAGCTCCAGCTTGTTGAGCCAAATACAGATCAGCGGAACGGTCAAGAAGCATCAGCACCGGAACGTGACTAATTCTCCCCGCACCAATCTCCAATTGAAGATCCATGCACGTTGCCATGCCACCCATGTTGCCGATCTGAAGATCCAGAATGACCAAGTCAGGACTTTCAGCAGATACTGAGTCTCGAACATCAGCCCCAGCCCTAACTACGGTTACATCCGTGCCTGGGTCGCTGAGAGCGGAACACACTTCTTCGATCAGCCAATCAGCGTCGCTTGCTAAAAGAACATTAGTCACTACCTGTTGAGGCTAGCCGCCGAGAAAGACACATAGAGGCGTCAAAGGGATCGCGCTTGAAGAGAATGGGAGAGTAAGCAGGTCTCTGTAGTCTTGGCAGGACATCGAGCGAATGACTGAACGGTGAAACTTTGACCAAATTGATCCGAATGTTCTGTTTGAGCGCGGCCTCTCTAGCTGTGTGCTCAACCGCATTTGTACTTTGCTCTTCCCCCGCAGCTGCCCACACGGGCCATGAACATTCTCGAGAAATCCAAATCGTTGAGGTCAGCGGCCTCTTAGACCCCGTAGAAATTGATTACATCAATCTTCAACTAGATAACGCTCAACGTAATTGGGCTCTAGCCATCGTTTTACAGGTCAACAGCCCAGGTGGAGCAGCAGACCAGCAGCAGATCCAAGATCTTTTGGAAAACATTGAAGGATCGTTAGTCCCCGTCGGCGCTTGGATCGGACAAAGTGGAGCTACTGCAAAGGGCGCAGCTGCTCATTTGGTCAATGCAGCGAACTACTCAGGTATTGCGCCAGGAAGCCGAATTGGTGGTTTCGCTGACTTCGAAAGATCTGAAGAAACTCCCACTCCAGGAGTTGGGAATACGATCCGTCGTGGACAAGAAGCCGTCTCGGCTGGCCTAGTCGATGTTATGGCTCCCACCTTGGGCGAATTCTTATTGACAATGGAAGATGTGGGACTGATCGAAAAGATCTCCACAGAACTAGAACGTGCTGATGGATTAATTCAACGGTCAGTCGCAGATGATGTGCGAGTTACTTTTAACAAACTTTCACTCGTAGACCAGTTATTTCACACGGTCGCAAGCCCAGCTGTTGCATACCTTTTGCTACTAGTTGGCATGTCAATGCTGTTACTCGACTTCTTCACTGGCGGTATAGGCGTAGCGGGAGGAGTTGGATGCGGTTCGCTTTTACTGGCCTGCTACGGACTGGGGATTCTTGACGTTCGCATATGGGCGCTATTGATCTTGATAATTGCGATGTTTGGATTCGCAATTGACCTGCAAACAGGAGTACCTCGATTCTGGACCGTGCTAGGTGTCGGCTGTTTAATTGCTGGATCCCTGCAGCTATTTGCTTCCCATTCGGTCAGTTGGTTGACGCTCTTGGGAGGTATCGGGCTCACACTCGCATTTGTGTTGTCGGGTATGCCCGCATTGATTCGCACTAGATACGGTACGAGCACCTTGGGTAGGGAATGGATGATCGGCCAAATGGCATCAGCATCAACAGACCTTGCCCCTGAGGGGATCGTGGAATTCGAGCAAGCACAGTGGGTAGCCAGAGTTAACAGACTGACTCCTATCAAAGAGGGGGAACCGGCCCGCATCGTGGGGCTTGAGGGACTGGTGCTAGAGGTTGAACCAGAAGAAGGTGGCGCTATCGATTATCGAGAAATGCGCCAGAGACCATCTTCAGAAGCTGATGCTTCTGAGCAGGAAACAAGTCAATAACTAAATAAAAGTTACCCATAAGCCCTGCAAGCAAGGGTTTTCAAAAATTGAATCGTTTTTCGATTTTTTCTTGCAAAGT
>MDTG01000516.1_pt1 | contig 12740 bp, 11 predicted proteins | sample 811421 | NCBI WGS metagenome assembly MDTG01 (sample SAMN05326645, study PRJNA326480) | marine metagenome | isolation source: seawater | place: Pacific Ocean: South East | collected 2011 | reverse complement strand
TTCAAAAACTAGACCCCTACATTAATGTTGATCCAGGAACTAAGAATCCATATGAACATGGAGAATGTTTTGATACAGAAGATGGAGCAGAAACAGATTTAGACTTAGGTCATTATGAACGTTTTTTAAATATTCCTACCAGTCAAGCCAATAATGTAACTACAGGTAAAATTTATCAATCTGTTATTAACAAAGAGCGTAAAGGTGCCTTTTTAGGAAAAACCGTACAAGTTATCCCTCATATAACAGACGAAATCAAACGTAGAATTCAAATTCTAGGTGATACTGGTGATTATGATATTATAATTACAGAGATTGGTGGGACCGTTGGTGATATTGAATCTTTACCTTATATAGAATCTGTAAGGCAACTATTATGGGAAAAAGGGGAAGAAAATGCCATTGTTGTTCATCTAACATTAGTACCTTATTTAGCGGCAGCTGGTGAATTAAAAACGAAACCTACTCAGCATTCTGTAAAGATGCTAATGCAAAGTGGAGTAAGTCCTAATATACTAGTATGCAGAACAGAACATGAAATTTCTGATGACATCAAACAAAAATTAGCCTTATTCTGTAATGTCAAAAAAGGAGATGTTATACAATCTATAGATGCGGAAACTATTTATGATGTTCCTAATTTAATGTTAGAAGAAGGGCTGGATGAAGTTATATTAAAAAAGTTTAAATTATCTACAAAACAACAACCTGAATTAAAAGTTTGGAATCGCTTTTTAACCAAACATAAAAACCCAACTTCTGAAGTAGAAATAGCTTTAGTTGGAAAATATATTGAGTTACAGGACTCCTATAAATCAATAACTGAAGCCTTTATACATGCAGGTTCTTCAAATGAAACCAAAGTAAAAGTACGATGGGTTCACTCTGAAAACTTAACACCTGACAATCTGGAGAATAAATTAAAAGGAGTCAATGGTATTTTAGTGGCTCCTGGTTTTGGTGATAGAGGAATTAATGGAAAAATAAAAGCAGTGCAGTTTGCAAGAGAAAATAAAATTCCTTTTTTCGGAATTTGTTTAGGAATGCAAATGGCTGTTATCGAATTTTCTAAAAACGTTTTGGGTTTAACTGATGCATTTTCAACAGAAATGAAAAAGGATTGTAAAAACCCTGTAATTAACTTAATGGAAAGCCAAAAAGAAGTAACAGAAAAAGGGGGGACTATGCGTTTAGGTGCTTGGGATTGTAGAGTTCTTAAAGATTCAAAAACCTATCATGCTTATCAAACTACAAACATTAGTGAACGACATAGGCATCGATATGAGTTCAACAATGATTATTTAGATCAAATTGAACTAAAAGGTATGAAAGCTACGGGTATCAATATGAAAACGGGGCTAGTAGAAATTATAGAAATCCCTTCACATCCATGGTTTGTTGGTGTACAATATCATCCAGAATATAAAAGTACGGTTCTAAAACCACATCCTTTGTTTGTAGATTTTATAAAAGCAGCTTTAAAACAATCAATACAATAAAGTTAATACAATAAAATTCATAACAAAAAGCAATACTATGTGAGCTCATTAATACACTGAAAATTATTATATAAAACCAATCAAAAATAACTGATTTTAGCTACATTTGTCTGCTTTTATTATTTATATATATATTCAGTAAAAAATGACTAATTGACATTTTAAAAAAACATGGAACAAAAAAAATTTGACATCAATTCTTTCATAGGAATGATCTTATTAGGAGGTATTTTATTATACTGGATAAATACAAACAAACCAGAGAACAATAATGCCCCGTCAACCAAAACAGAACAAAAAGTTGGTTCAACAAAATCTACAAAACAAACCACGAGTGAAAACAAACCCGTTTTTCAGAATGACTCTTTAAAACAAATAGCATATACCAATGCACTCGGCGCATTTGCACAAAGTGCGATCTATGGGTCAGAAGGAACTTCAATTTTGGAAAATGAATTGGTTCAGTTAACTATTGATAATAAAGGGGGGCAAATTATAAAAGCTCAAATTAAGAATTATACAACATATGATTCTTTGCCTTTATACATGATTAAAGATAATAACGCATCTTTTAATATAAATTTTGGAACCACAGACAATAGAATTTTAAATACCAAAGATTTATATTTTGAACCAACAATTTCTAAAAACGGGGAAAATACCATCGTTTCTATGAAATTAAAAGTATCTGATTCTAAATTTCTTGAATACCGATATGAAATAAAACCCAACGAATACATGATCGGCTTTGCTATTCGTTCTCAAGGTTTAAGCAATATAATTAACTCTTCAAATCCGATTCAATTAGATTGGTCTCTAAATGGTTACAGGCATGAAAAAAGTTTGAAAACCGAAAACACGATGTATTCATATTATTATTTTAAAGCAGAAGAGAAAGTTGACTATCTAAATGCTGGTGAATCTAATGTAATAAATGATGTAGATTGGGTTGCTTACAAACAACATTTCTTTACTTCTAATTTATTAACAAACACTCCCTTTAATAATGCGACTGTAACCACTACTGATTTGATAAAGAATGAAGAGATCGATACAGTTTTTACTAAAAAATATGAATTAAAAACACCGTTAGAACTATCTAATGGAGAACTAAATTATAACATGAAATGGTTCTATGGCCCTAGTGATTATAATTTATTAAAAAAATATAAGGAAACCGATTTAGAGGAAACAGCCGACCTAGGTTGGGGAATTTTTGGGTTTTTAAACAGAACTATATTCTATCCTGTTTTTAATTTTTTAAAAGGGTTTTTATCTAATTTTGGATTAATTATTATTTTAATGACTATTGTTGTTAGACTTCTCATGTCTCCATTAGTTTATAAATCCTATTTATCTAGTGCAAAAATGAAGGTTATTAGACCTGAATTAACTGCATTGAATGAAAAGTATCCTGGAAAAGAAAATGCTATGAAGCGCCAGCAAGAAACCATGGCTGTTCAACGAAAAGCTGGTGTAAGTATGATGTCTGGCTGTATTCCAGCCTTATTACAAATGCCTGTTTTTTTTGCATTATTTAAGTTTTTCCCTACAAACTTATCCCTCAGACAAGAAAGTTTTTTATGGGCTCCAGATTTATCCTCATACGATACTATTTTCTCTTTACCTTTCTATATTCCTTTTTATGGTGATCACGTCAGCTTATTTCCAATATTAGCTTCTATTGCTATTTTCTTTTATATGAAGATGAATCAGAGTCAACAAGCAAATATGCAAGCTCCCACACAAGAAGGAATGCCTATATGGGGAAGATGATGAAATACATGATATACTTCTCCCCTGTTATGATGTTATTTTTCTTTAACAATTATGCAAGTAGTCTGAGTTTGTATTACTTTATTTCAAATTTATTGACAATTGCTATTATGCTAGTTATCAAAAACTATGTGATTGATGAAGATAAGATTCACGCCCAAATTGAGGAAAATAAAAAACGTCCTGAAAAAGCAAAGAGCAAATTTCGTCAGAGAATTGATTCTGCAATGAAACAAGCACAAGAGCAACAGGCACAACAGCAAAGAAAGAAAAAATAAATAAATTCATTTTTATAAATCAAAAAATCGAAACAATTATGTTTCGATTTTTTGATTTACAACCCTAGTTTAAAGCTTATTCTTCAAGTTTAGTATCTTGGCTAGAAACATGATTTCTTTGTTTAATTTTACGAGTTCCCTCATACAGTTCGTATTTCACAAACTTACAGTTTAAATCTCCATTTTTAAGTGTAATTCTTTTAGAAGTTCGTAAACCTACAGATTTTAAAGCAGCAATATCCGATGTTATTAACCAAGCTAAAGACCCCGGATAGTTGTGTTTTAAGGTATCCCCTATCTTTTTATAAAATTCTTCTACATCTATATTTAATCGTTCTCCATAAGGAGGATTAAACAAAATTGTTGTGTTTCCAAAAACCTCTTTTTTAGAATTAAAAAAGTTTACATGATGTACTCCTATAAACTCATCTAAGTTAGCATTTTCTATATTTGCTAAGGCTTTTTGAACAGCAGATGGAGCTTTATCAAATCCCATAATTTTAAAATGAGAGGAACGAATTTTTTTTAACAAAGCGTCTTGAATTGTAAAAAACAAGTCTTCATCATAATCTTTCCAGTTTTCAAAGGCAAACAATTTTCTATTGATATTTGCAGGAATATTATTGGCAATCATGGCTGCTTCAATCAAAATCGTACCAGAACCACACATTGGATCTATAAAATTTTCTTCCCCTGTATAACCAGACAATAAAACCATTCCTGCAGCCAAAACTTCATTTATAGGGGCAATATTTGTTGCTGTTCTATACCCTCTTTTATGCAAAGAATCACCCGAAGAATCTAAGGAAACTGTTAACCAATCCTTTTGAATATGAATGTGAATTTTTACATCAGGATATTTTAAATCTACATTGGGTCTTTTATGATATTTATGACGAAAATAATCTGCAATTGCATCTTTTGATTTTAAAGAAATATAATGTGAATTTGAGGTGAAATTCTTAGAATTGACAACGGCTCCAATTGCAAATGTACCTTCAGCGTCCAGAAACTTTTCCCATTTTATTTTCTGAATAGATTCATAAAGGTCTTCTTCATCATAAACTTTACAAACTTTTATTGGTTTTAAAATCCTTACAGCCGTTCTTAGAGCAATATTTGCTTTGTACATAAAACCAATATCCCCCCTAAAAGAAACGCTTCTAACTGCTTCTTTTACTTCTTGTGCGCCTAATTTTCTCAATTCATCTGCTAAAACACTTTCTAGGCCAAAAAGTGTGGTAGCAGTCATTTTAAAATCTTTATTCATACTCATGAAATTGATTACAAAAATACATTTTATTAATAGGACTTATAGTAATTAAATTTTTCATTTTTTGAGACATAAGAATTGGTTACTTTTACAACCTCAAAGTACTTATGAAAATACAAGATTGGTTTACAGATTGGTTTAACACCCCCTATTATCATATTCTATATAAAGAAAGAGATGATGAAGATGCCCAATTCTTCATGAAAAATATTACTTCTTTTTTAAACTTACCAAAAACAGCTCATATTTTAGACCTGCCTTGTGGTAAAGGTCGTCATTCTTTATTTCTAAATTCGCTAGGCTATAAAATTACTGGAGGAGATTTATCCGAAAACAGCATTCAATCAGCTAAAAAATTTGAAAACAATACGCTAACATTTAGCGTGCATGACATGCGTCATCCCTTGAAAAACACCTATGATGCGATTTTTAATTTGTTTACAAGTTTTGGATATTTTGAAGACGATAATGAAGATCTTTTAATTCTAAAAAATTTTAAACAAGGATTGAAAAAGAAAGGTTATTTTGTTTTCGACTTTTTAAATGCTGAAAAAATAAAATTAAACCTAGTTCCCAGAGAGGCTAAAACAGTAGACCATATTACATTTCATATCAAAAGGGAAATTAAAGATGGATTTATTTTTAAATATATTTCTTTTTTTGCGGATGGTAAAGAACATTTTCACAAAGAACAGGTTAAATATTTAGATGAAGATAAAATGAGAACTTATTTTAATAAATCGGGATTTAATATTGTAACTATTTTTGGAGATTATCATCTAAACCCCTACAAAGCTGAAACCTCAGATAGATTAATTATCATTGCAAAATGAATTATATCCTTTTAATTGGCGCTGTTTTTTTGGGAGTCCTTTTAACAATTATAACACTGTAACAAGCATTGGAACCAACTTTAGTTAGCTACCTCATTGATAAATTTAATACGCATTAAACGAAGTTCTTCCTCATCATAATCGCCATCAAACTCATCTAAAGCGTCTTGAATTTTATCAGTATCAGCTTCCATGAAATAATCATAAATTTCTTCCTGCTGATCTTCATCCAATAAATCGTCAAGAGAATAGTCGATGTTCAACTTTGTTCCTGAGAAAATGATAACTTCCATCTCCTTTATCAAATCTTGCATTTCCAATCCCTTTGATTTAGCAATGTCAATTAAAGGGATTTTTTTATCCGTATTTTGAATAATAAATAATTTTAAACCAGAATTCATCCCTGTACTTTTCACAATTAAATCATCTGGTCTTAGAATATCGTATTCTTCTACATACTTAGAAATAAGTTGAATAAACTCTTTTCCAAATTTTCTTGCTTTCCCTTCTCCTACACCATGAACAGTTGAAAGCTCAGATATGGTTATTGGATACTTTGTAGCCATATCATCTATTGATGGATCTTGAAAAACTGCAAATGGAGGAACGCCCTGCTTCACTGAAACACTTTTACGTAAATCTTTTAATATATTTACCAACTTATCATCAGCAGCAGCGGCAGAGGATTTAGGGTTTGTTATAATAGAAGTATCATCTTCTTCACTGTAGGAATGATCTTCTGTCATCATAAAAGAAGTTGGGTTATTCATAAAATCTTCTCCTTTTTGAGACAACTTAATAACACCATACTCTTCAATTTCTTTTTTAATCAAATTAACAACTAAAATTTGTCTAATTAATGCCATCCAATAAAGTGGAGACTTCTCTTTACCACTCCCAAAAAACGGTTGTAAATGAGTTTTGTGAGAGGTTAAAAGAGCGTTTTCTTTTCCTACTAAAGTATTTACAATCTCTTTAGATTTATATTTTTGTAGTGTATTCTTTATAACTTTTAATAAGCAGATAACATCGTTTTTAGCTTCGTGCTTTTTCTTTGGATTTCTTGAATTATCATCCATATCAGCTCCTGCTCCTGTATCAACATCAAATTCTTCTCCAAAATAATGTAACAAGTATTTTCGTCTATTCATAGAAGTTTCTGCATAACCAACAACTTCTTGTAATAATGCATGTCCAATTTCTTGCTCTGCAACCGGCTTACTTGCCATAAATTTTTCTAATTTTTCTATGTCTTTGTATGCATAAAACGCTAAACAATAACCCTCACCATCATCTCGGCCAGCTCTCCCTGTCTCTTGATAGTAACTTTCTAAGCTTTTAGGAATATCATGATGAATTACAAAACGAACATCTGGTTTGTCTATTCCCATTCCAAAAGCAATGGTAGCTACTACAACATCACAATCTTCCATTAAAAACATATCTTGATGTTTTACTCGGGTTTTAGCATCTAAACCAGCATGATAAGGAACAGCTTTAATTCCGTTTACTTGAAGGATTTGTGAAACTTCTTCAACTTTTTTACGACTTAAACAGTATATAATTCCAGATGTACCCATTCTTTGTTTTACAAAACGAATAATATCTTTTTCTACTTCATTTGTTTTCGGTCTTACTTCATAAAATAAATTCGGCCTATTAAAAGAAGCTTTAAATCTTTTTGCATCTAAAATTCCTAATGTTTTTAAAATATCTTCCTGTACTTTTTCTGTAGCTGTTGCTGTTAAGCAAATAACAGGAACATTATCAATTGCTTTGATAATATTTTTTAGATTTCTATATTCTGGTCTAAAATCATGTCCCCATTCAGAAATACAATGTGCTTCATCAATGGCAACAAAAGAAATTTTCTGGGTTCTTAAAAAAGCTATATATTCTTCTTTTATTAAAGATTCAGGAGCCACATATAAAAGTTTTGTAATTCCACTAGAAATATCATCTTTTACCTGATTTACTTCAGTCTTATTTAATGAGGAATTTAAAACATGAGCAACCCCGTTATGTTCAGAAATCCCTCGAATAGCATCTACTTGATTTTTCATTAAAGCAATCAAAGGAGAAACCACAATAGCAGTTCCGTCAGACATTAGGGCTGGTAGTTGATAACAGAGTGATTTTCCTCCACCTGTAGGCATTATTACAAAAGTATTATTATTCGCAACAATACTTTTAATCACTTGCTCTTGTAACCCTTTAAATTTATTAAATCCAAAAAATTTTTTAAGAGGAATATATAAATTCATTTATTAAAATATTCGTTTAACTTTAAAAACAACTCACAAACCTTCTGTTATTTTTGTTCTAACTATTATTTATAGTAAATTTGCTTGTTTCTTATTTTAAAGATATAACTTATTATTTTGATATAATACAATACCATTGAAAAAAACAAATACAATTTTAAAAACTGCTAAAGAAACCATTTTAACAGAAAGTAATGCTATTGCTAATTTAGCCAAATTAATTGATGATAACTTTGAAAATGCAATTAAATTTATTTTTAATTCTAAAGGAAGAGTAATTGTAACAGGTATTGGTAAAAGTGCAAATATAGCCACAAAAATTGTTGCCACATTAAATTCTACGGGTACTCCATCAATTTTTATGCATGCAGCAGATGCTATTCATGGAGATTTAGGAAATGTTCAAAAAGAGGATGTAGTCATTTGTATTTCAAAAAGCGGAAATACACCAGAAATTAAAATTTTAGTTCCATTCATTAGAAATTATGGAAATAAGATTATAGCTATTACTGGAAATATTAATTCATATTTAGGAAAAAATGCAGATTTCACATTAAATGCTTACATAGAAAAAGAAGCTTGTCCTAATAATCTAGCCCCAACAACAAGTACCACCGCACAATTAGTTTTAGGAGATGCTTTAGCTGTTTGCTTATTAAACTTGAGAGGTTTCACTAGTAAAGATTTTGCAAAATATCATCCTGGAGGAGCTTTGGGCAAACGTTTGTATTTAAGAGTCTCTGATTTGGTTAAAAATAATCTAGTACCAAAGGTTCAATCAACAGATAGTATTGCAAAAGTAATTGTTGAGATTTCTGAAAAAAGATTAGGAGCTACGGCTGTAATGGATGCAGATAGACTAGTAGGAATTATTACCGACGGTGATATTAGAAGAATGCTTTCTAAAAAACCACAAATATTAGAAATTAAAGCAAATGATATTATGGGTAAAAACCCAAAAACGATTGCTGTTAGTGCTATGGCAATAGAGGCTTTAAGCACCATGGAAAGTAATAGTATTTCACAAATGTTAGTAGTTGATCATAAAAATAATTATGTGGGTGTTATTCACATCCATGACTTAATTAAAGAAGGTATTTTCTAATGGCAGAAAAGGAGAAAGAAATGTCTTTTTTGGGACATTTAGAAGAACTAAGATGGCATTTGGTAAGAAGTGCATCAGCTATATTCATTTTTGGAATTTTATTGTTTGTCTTTCAGAAAGAAGTGTATGAAAATTTTTTATTAGCTCACAGAAAACCTGATTTTATAACCTATCAGTTATTTTGTGATTTTTTCACATTTTTTGGTTTTGATAGCAGTTTTTGTAATGTAACCTTTAAAGACAATTTAATTAGTTTAAAGCCAACACAACAACTAATGAATTCTATTTGGTCTTCATTAATATTAGGAATTATATTATCATTTCCATATTTATTATGGGAAATTTGGAGATTTATAGCTCCCGGTTTAACAAAAAAAGAAGTGAGTAAATCAAGAGGTTTTATTTTTGTAGCTTCCTTTTTATTTTTCTGTGGAATTGCTTTTAGCTTTTATGTAATAGCACCTATCTCTATTCATTTTTTGTATAATTATCAAATTACAGATTTAATTCAGAATAATTTTACAATGGACTCTCATATAGGATTAGTTACTAATATGTTACTTGGAGTTTCAATTTTATTTGAGTTGCCGGTTTTAGTTTTCTTTCTAACAAAAATAGGTTTGGTAACCCCTTCATTTTTAAAAAAATATAGAAAACATTCCTTAGTTGTTGTATTGATCTTGGCAGCTATCATTACTCCACCTGATGTTGCGAGTCAAGTAATTGTAGCCATTCCTATTCTTATTTTATATGAAGTAAGCATTAGAGTTTCAAAAATTGTCATTAAAAATCAACAAAAAAATGCCTAATTCAGAAAATAAAAGAATTAAAAGAATTTTCAATTTAGATACAAATGCTTTTAAGAAAGACCCTCTGATAGTAAAAATAAAAGAACAACTAAATTTATTAGCTTCTACAGTATTGAGATGCGATGATTGTGTACAATATCATTTAGAAGCTTCTTATAAATTAGAGAAAAGTAGTCGAATATTGGGAAGCATTAGAGCAGAGTAATAAATAAATTAATGTAAACTTCAAATTTAATCATTTACTATATTTAACCTATGATTTTAAGAGCAGAAAATATTCAAAAAATTTACGGTAGTAGAAAAGTCGTAAAAGGAATTTCATTGGAAGTAAAGCAGGGTGAAATCGTGGGGCTTTTAGGTCCAAATGGTGCAGGTAAAACAACTTCTTTCTACATGATTGTTGGAATGATTAAACCAAATGCAGGTAACATTTTTTTAAATAATAAAGAAATTACTGAAGACCCAATGTATAAGAGGGCTCAAAAAGGAATTGGATATTTAGCACAAGAGGCATCTGTTTTTAGAAAATTATCTGTTGAAGATAATATCATGTCCGTATTACAATTTACAGACTTATCAAAAAAAGAACAAAAAATTAAGTTAGAATCGTTAATCGAAGAATTTAATATCGGTCATGTACGTAAAAATAGAGGAGATTTATTATCAGGGGGTGAAAGAAGAAGAACTGAGATTGCTCGTTGTTTAGCATCTGATCCAAGTTTTATCCTGTTAGATGAACCTTTTGCTGGAGTAGATCCAATTGCTGTTGAAGATATTCAAAGTATTGTTGCCCAATTAAAAAATAAAAATATTGGAATTTTAATTACCGATCATGATGTGCAAGCAACGTTAGCGATTACAGATAAAACCTACTTAATGTATAATGGGGGTATTTTGAAAGAAGGAACTCCAGAGGAGTTAGCAGCTGATCAAATGGTACGAAAAGTATATTTAGGAAAAGACTTTGAATTGAAAAAGAAGAAAAAAAATTAAATCGGTTGTTCCATAAAATTTCTCCACTTTTTAAGATTTTTTTTTGTAATTAATTATCATAGATAATACTACGTAAAAAAGAACGATTAACGGTATTGAAGTATAGTGTAAAAAAATTAATAATAATAAAGAAGTCGCTAAAAAGAAATACTTCGTTGCATTATTCTTTATAGAATACTCTTTAAATTTTAATGAAAATAAGGGCAACTCTGCATTCATTAAATAGGTGAGTAGAAAAGCTACTCCACATAAGAAATAATCATTAGCAATCAAATTTTGTATGAATTCAATTTCGGAAGATTGTTGAATTAAAGGTAAAGAAATAACAAACAAACTCATAGCAGGAGTTGGTAGCCCCACAAAAGATTCTAATTGTCTTGTATCAATGTTAAATTTTGCAAGTCTGTAACAAGCCCCTAAAGTTACTATTAATCCTAAAAAAGGTAAAAAGGAGGATGTAATCGAAAGGTCTAGTATATGTTGATTGTTGGCTAATAAATTAAACATGACAATTCCAGGAACAAGACCACTTGTTACCATATCGGCCAAAGAATCTAATTGTTTCCCTAAGTCTCCTTTGACATTCAATATTCGTGCTAGAAAACCATCAAAAAAATCAAGAAAAATACCTATTACCACAAATAATCCTACAAAATTAAAATTCCCTTCAACAGCGAAAATTGTCGCTATTATTCCACAAAAAAGGTTTCCAAGTGTTAATAAATTCGGGAGGTACTTTTTTAATATCATGTAATAATTATTATTTAGATTTAGCTAAAATAAGAAATCAAAATTTGTTGTTTTCATTATCCTTTATTTTTTTTAGATATTTGTAATAATTACAAACTATATGCCTGTTCTCACTTCAGACTTTTCTCCCACGATACCCTTTAGAAATGGTTATTTCAACACCATGTACAGAGCACTTTTCATGAAAAACACTCATGAGTATCAACGAAAGAGGATTACTACTTGGGATCATGATTTTATGGATTTAGATTTCTCATTCGTTGGTTCAAAAACGCTAGTATTATTAATTCATGGCTTAGAAGGAAGTTCGAAATCTACCTATATGATATCAACCTCTAAACATCTTAACAAAATAGGATTGGATACTATTTGCCTTAATTTAAGAGGTTGTTCTGGAGAAGATAATTTACTATTGGGCTCCTATCATAGTGGAAAAACAGAAGATGTAGATTTTATCATAAACCATCTTTTAAAAAATTATACCTATGAAAATATAATTATAATTGGTTTTAGTTTAGGTGGAAATTTAACCTTAAAATACTTGGGAGAGAAATCAGCAAATATTTCCCCAATCATAAAAGGAGCTGTTGCTGTTTCTGTTCCTATTGATATTACATCAGCAGAAAAAGAAATGGATAAATTAAAAAATAAGGTATACATAGAACTATTTTTTAAAACCATGAAAAATAAATTATTACAAAAAGCACACAGATTCCCAGAATACAAATTAGACAAAGACCTTTTATTCAAAGCAACAAAATTTAAACATTTAGAACAATTATACACGGTACCGGTTTTTGGTTTTAAAAGTCCTGAAGATTATTGGACAAAAGCAAGTTCTAAGCCCTATTTAAAAGCTATTAAAAAACCAACTCTATTAATAAATGCAAAAGACGATAGCTTTTTATCTAATGAATGTTTTCCATTTTATGAAGCTCAGAAATCAGAAAATTTCTTTTTTGAAAGCACAGATTATGGAGGCCATGTTGGATTTATGAATTCCTTTAATGCCGAAGAAAACAATTGGTTAGAAAAAAGAATTGAACGTTTTATAATAGAAAACATTCAGTTACATCTATTGTAAAACAATATCTTTAAAAAACTAGGGTTATTTTAGTATGTTTTTAGATATTTGTTATTGATAATTTTCATACTTGTGA
>MDTG01167496.1_pt1 | contig 12741 bp, 15 predicted proteins | sample 811421 | NCBI WGS metagenome assembly MDTG01 (sample SAMN05326645, study PRJNA326480) | marine metagenome | isolation source: seawater | place: Pacific Ocean: South East | collected 2011 | reverse complement strand
GGCGCGGTCATATTGGCCCGCAGGGATAATCCAGGTCAGCGCCGCGACAACAATGATAAGCCCGAACAGGATGGAATAGGCGGTGGGAAACCGTGCCGCAATGCCATCTGCCTCGGGCTTCGAATGGGTGTTCAGATCACTCATCGGTTTTCTCCCTCCGTGTTCATTGAGTGGGGTCTTGCATGGGTCTCAGTGCCGGAACAAAGGCAGGTACACGGGCTGCGTAGGCGTCGAATTCCTTTCCGAACGCGGCCCGTGTCTCGCGCTCTTCCGCGCGGGCCAGCCGCACATACATCCAGATAAGCACCGGATACATTGCCAGTGTCAGCAGTGTGGGCCACTGGACCAGAAAGCCGGTTAAAACCAGAACGAAGCCGACATATTGCGGATGACGCACGCGCGCATAGGGACCGCTGGTGGCCAGCCTTCCGCTCCTTTGGGCATGATAGAGCACGCGCCATGCGGCTGAGATCATCCAGAAGCCGAGACCGATGAAGACGAAACTGAGGATGTGAAACGGGCCGAAATGCGGGTTTGACTGCCAACCGAAGAGCATTTCCGGCAAATGTCCGGCGTCGTGCGAAAACCAATCAATTCCCGGGTAGGTCGTTTGCAACCAGCCGGACAACAGGAAAATCGTGAGAGGGAAGCCGTACATCTCAGCAAACAACGCCACTAGAAACGCACTGAAGGCCCCGAAACTGCGCCAGTCGCGCGACGTTTGCGGTTTGAAGAAGCTGAAGGCGAACATGATGAAAATGGCCGCATTCAGCAGGGCAAAGAACCACAGCCCATAACCGGGATCATGCATCATGACTTGTCATCCCCGCCATGACCCCCGTGTCCACCGTGCATGAAAAGATGCATGACGACACATCCCAAGAGCAGCAGCGCGAGAAACCCGTTGCCTCCGAAAATGTGGACACGGTGTTCGAATGCGAGCAGGAACGCACCGATCCCGAGAGAAATCAAAAGGTAGATGCCCGTGCGGGACTTCCAGAAACCCTTTTCGCGATTGTTTTGATGATTGTCCTGATCATGATGCTGCTCTGTCATTTAGTCTGGTCCTACTCAGGTTGAATGGTGGGATTGTCCGCGATGAGAGGTTCAGAATTTCAGTCGCCTCAACCGAAGGGAGTTCACAACGACCGATAGTGAAGACGCGCTCATTGCAAAGGCGGCGAAAATCGGTCCGATCAGGATGCCTAAGAATGGATAGAGCACGCCGGCCGCGATCGGCACGCCCGAGGCGTTGTAGATCAGTGCGAAGAACAGGTTCTGGCGGATGTTGCGCATCGTGGCTTGGCTCAGCTTCCGGGCGCGCACGATGCCGTCCAGGTTGCCTTTGACTAGGGTGAAGCCCGCGCTCTCGATGGCCACGTCCGCGCCGGTGCCCATGGCAATGCCGACATCGGCCTGTGCCAACGCGGGGGCATCATTGACCCCGTCTCCCGCCATCGCGACTTTCCGACCCTGCTCCTGCAATTCCTTGATGATCCGGGCCTTGTCCTCGGGAAGGACATCGGCACGGATTTCGTCAATGCCAAGGCGGTTTGCGACGGCCTGCGCGGTGCGCTCGTTATCGCCGGTGGCCATGATGATGCGGAACCCCAGTTCGTGCAGCGCCTTGAGTGCGGCGGGCGTGGTCTCCTTCACCGGGTCGGCCACGCAGACCAGCCCGGCGATCGTACCGTCCAGCACAATGAACATGACGGTCTCACCCTCGTCACGCCGCGTATTGGCGGCATCGACCAGCGCACCGCTGTCCAGCTTCATGTCGCGGATCAGAGCCGCATTGCCGAGTGCGACCGATTTGCCATCGACCCGCCCCTTAACTCCCTTGCCGGTGACGGCCTCGAAGTCCTCGGCCTTGGCGAAATCCACGCCGCGCTCCTTAGCGCCGCGCACGATTGCCTCGGCCAGCGGGTGTTCCGACCCGCGTTCGAGCGAGGCGGCGAGGCGCAACACCTCAGCCTCGTCATGACCGTCCTCGGGCAGCACCGCGACCAGTCTTGGCTTGCCTTCGGTAAGGGTTCCCGTCTTGTCCACAATCAGCGTGTCGATCTTCTCGAATCGCTCCAGCGCTTCAGCGTTCTTGATAAGCACACCCAACTGCGCGCCCCTACCCGTCGCAGTCATGATAGACATTGGCGTGGCAAGGCCAAGCGCGCAGGGGCACGCTATGATGAGCACCGCGACGGCCGATACAAGGCCATAGGCCATGGCCGGGTCTGGTCCCCAGATAGACCACGCAACGAAAGACACGATGGCGATCGCTATGACAGCCGGCACGAACATGCCTGCCACCTGATCGGCATATTTCTGGATTGGCGCGCGGCTGCGCTGCGCATCGGCGACCATTTGAACGATCTGGCTGAGCATTGTGTCGGCGCCGACGCGCGTGGCCTCGATCACGAGGCTGCCGGTGCCGTTGATCGTCGCGCCGGTGACGGGTTCGCCTGCGACTTTCTCGACGGGAACGGGCTCGCCGGTGATCATCGACTCGTCCACCGACGAGCGCCCTTCGACAACGACCCCATCGACCGGCACCTTGTCGCCGGGCCGGACACGCAGGTGATCGCCCAGTTGCACCTGGTCGAGTTCGATCTCTTCCTCGGTTCCATCGGGGCGGATCACCACCGCTGTCTTCGCGGCCATGTCGAGCAGGGCGCGGATCGCCTTTCCGGTCCCTTCGCGGGCGCGCAGTTCCATAACCTGGCCCAGAAGAACCAGCGTTACGATCACGGCGGCGGCTTCGAAGTAGACTCCGACATTACCGTTCTCGTCGCGAAAGCCCTCGGGGAATATCTGGGGCGCGACGACCGCGAGGATACTGAACACATAGGCCGCGCCCACGCCCATGCCGATGAGGCTGAACATGTTCAGGTTCATCGTCCGGAAGGAATGGTAGCCGCGCACAAAGAAAGGCCAGCCCGACCACAGGATGACCGGCGTCGACATTACCAGTTCCAGCCAGAGAGATGTGCGTTCCCCCAGCAGTTCCTTGAAAAAGGTGAAGCCGACGAACGGCCCCATCGCAAGGATCAGGACCGGGATGGTGAGGACGGCACCAACCCAGAACCGCCGGGTGAAGTCGACCAGTTCGGGGTTCGGGCCTTCGTCCTCTGCGCTGACGGTCGCGGGCTCCAGCCCCATACCGCAGATCGGGCAGGAGCCAGGGCCGGGATGCCTGACTTCGGCGTGCATCGGGCAGGTGTAAATCGTTCCGGTGTAGCCTTCGGGCACGGTGTCGTATTCACCCCCCTTGACCCCCACGGTCGCGGCCCCGTGGGCGTGACTGTGACCGGAGTGATCATGGCCGTGGTGGGCGTGGTCCATGGACTCGCCCTCGGGGGCCAGGAACATGCCGCATTTCGGGCAACTACCTTCTTCCGTGCTGCGTATCTCGGGGTGCATCGGGCAGGTGTAGACCGTCCCGGCGTAGCCTTCCGGAACTGTGTCCAAGGTTTCGTGGCCTTCGGTCTTCCTGGCTGGTTGGCTTTTGCTGTTGTTCATCTTGCGTCCTTTCCTGTCCCGTTCCGGCGAGATGCTGTCTATCGCCGGTCCGAGAACTCGAAAATGTGCCGGCGCCCGGCGGAAATCAGGTGTCTTCGCTGACCCGTATTCAGACAGGCGTGTCTTTCAGCTTTTCCATCTGCCGCGCCGCCACGTTCCTCGGTTGCAGTCGATGCCGGGGCGGGTCGGACAATTTCGGCACTTCACGCTCCTTTCTTTGCCGAAAAGAAATTGAATGCCGGCACGAAGATCACGGCGATATACCAGCCATAGGCAAAGCTCTCGACCAAACCCAAAAGGGCGCTTGACCAGCTGATCCAGGTCACGCCGGGCAGCAGCGGCAGCCAAGCCTGATACATTGTGGCACCGGGAAACACGAGGCCGAAGACAACGCACAGCAGGAAGCTGACCGCCAGCAGGGTCCCAAGCGCCATGCCTATGGGAACAATGCGAATAGATGCGAAATCCGACATGATTTCTCCTTTCAAACCACTTGGAGCGATCCTGTTATAGAGGTGGATGCACCCACAGACGCGCGAGTGTCACGAGGTTTTCTGTATCGTTTTGTCGCAATAACCCTCGAGGAAATCGGCCGTTTTAGGATGCCGGTCGAGGAAAATCGGGATGGCAATTTCGCTATTTCGCAGCGAGCGAGATGAGTGGATTAGAAGCAGGGTAGAGAGCCCTACAATTGCGCTTAGCGTAATCATGACTGTGATCTCCTTTCATTGCCGAATTACTGGCCTGACCTTCTCGCCATGTAAGGTTTCTTCGCGATTAGCTTCAGTTTTTGCTGCAACAGCATCCCTTGGACCGCGAAGCAGTCGCCCGGGCCACGGGTTCGAGATCGGCGGCCAAGCTGACGGAATGACTGCTACAGCAGCCGCCGGATTTTGGGTTTTCGCTTTGGGTGGTTTTCTGGTCCATCTAGGCCTCCTTGAATTAAGGTTTCAGATCGGAGACGCCCACCACGACATTCCATTACAGGGAAAACGGTAGATTTCGCGTATTTTCTGCTAGATCACGCAATTCCAACCTTCAGCAGCAGATCGGACCCGAGACTATAAGGCGGAATATCGAGGTTGCGCGGTGCGGGACCTTTTCGAATTCGGCCTGACAGATCGTAATGCGATCCGTGACACGGACAGAACCACCCGCCAAATTCTCCAACGCTGGATCCATCTTGACCGATCGGCACACAGCCAAGGTGCGTGCAGATACCTATCACGATCAACCACTCGCCTGCTTCATCGGTCGCTCGGTTCGCGTCGAGGGCAGGCAAGGGTTCATTGATATTGGGATTTCCCTCGCTGTCATCAATCGGATCGGGAAGATCATCAAGTGGAGTGGCCCTTGCCTTTGCGACGGTCTCAGGCGTGCGACGCCAAATGAAGACTGGCTTGCCAGCCCATTTGACGGTTATCCGCGACCCCAATTGTACGCCGGTCAAATCTACGGCAATCGTTGACTGACTGATCACATCGGCCGAGGGGTTCATGGAATCGGCCAATGGCCAGACAGCGGCCCCTGCGGCAACTGTTCCTGCTGCTGCGGTTGTATAGTAAAGAAAGTCGCGCCGGTTGGTAGCTTCTACACGGTCAGCAGTTTGTTGTGAAACGGGCATCGTGCTCTCCTTCGCTTGCCTTTGATCGGTTCCGCGACAATCAGAGGCCTCGTGGCGGCCCTGTTTCTTAGCTTCCAACGCGTCAATCTGGCGGCTTTGAATCGCTCTTGTGGCCTGCAAAATTCTGTTACGACGTCTGGAAATTCAGCAGCGGCTCACGAGTTCGGTCGCTATGTCGCGACGTAATCCGGCAGAGAGATACGCGCCGTCTATGGACCAGAGGCCCAGAAGCATCGTGGCTTCAACCAAGCTCCGGACTTCGCCTCCTACCCGCCGAAACAGTTCCTGTGAAATCGGCGCATCGGCATGGCGCGAACTCGCGGCGCATGTGCGACTCAAACCCTGAACAAGGCCGAGCATTTCCTCCGAGGTGACGAAGCGCTCGGGCGTTGCCGGGTCCGGCATATACCCCCTCGGCATATCATTTCGGACTATCCCGTCGTGGCACTTGAAAACGGGCTTTTCACAGGAGTGGACGCTCCCTGACGTAAACCATTACACTTAGTCGAGTCAGTACTCGCCTATTTGGCTACGTCCCTTGGAGCACAATGCAACTCGTCTTCCGGGCTTTCACAGCCGATCGGAGGGCAGTAGCAATCGTCCCATCCTGTCTTGCAGCACTTTCCACAATGGCCCGTCAACGCGTCACGTAAGGCCATGCGGGCTCGGTGAAGCCGTACTCCAAGCGCGTTCCGCGTAAGGCCCATGTCGGTGGCAACAGTGGCGCGGTCCTCCTCGCCAAGGTCAATCCGACGGATCAGGTCGGCATCCGCATCGCGCAAGGTGGGTATCAGACCGTTCACGCAACGGCAAAATTGCGCCATCTGTTCGGGGGCATCATGAGCTAGTTCCTCGGGTTCTCCGCCATATGCTTCGGTCAGGCGCCCTCGACGTGCCGCCTTGCGGAAATGATCGTTCATCGTCGAACGCAATATGGCGTAGAGCCAAGAATCCACCCGTTCCACATCGCGCAATTGTTCTTTGCGCGTAAGCACGCGGATGCAGAATTCCTGCAAAACATCCTCGGCATCCGCTTTGTTGCCCAAACGGCGCATCAGAAAGCCCCAAAAAGCCTGCCTGCCTTCTGAAAGCGCCATTCTGGCTGCGTCGTGATCATGCGTGACTCCGCACGATTTATTTTCTGTGCCCGTCATACTTCGCCGCCTCCTGATTGAGATGCAGGCGCCTCGCTATCAACTTCATTTCCAAGCATCGCTTTCCGCCGGTGAACTAGCGCTATACCCAAGAATATCATAACGATCCCGATGATCTGCAAGAGCGATAGACGCTCGCCATAGATCACGAAACCCAAGGTCAACCCGAAGACTGGAATGAGAAAGCTGAAGGCGTTGGCCCGGTTCAAGGGAACCGTTTCAAGCGCCGTAAACCATAACCAATAAACAAGAGCGGAACCTGCCAAGGCCAAGGCAAGAAGTGAAGCTATAAACGTGAACGTCCAATTTATTGTGGTAGGCTCCTCCGTGACCAAAGCCGCAATGGCCAGTGGTACGCTACCCAACAGCATCTGCAATCCCATCGCCGAAAGGCTATCAACCTTTCCTGCGATGGATTTAATCATGACGTTGCTGAACGTAACGCCCGCGGCTGCAAGAATGATGTAGAGAACGCCAATTGCATAACTCTCGTTTCGTTCCGCAAGAAAATCTGGCAACGCAATCAGCACGATTCCCGCGAAGCCCGCGAACAAACCCGAGCCACCTCGGATAGACAACTTTTCTCCCAGCCAAAGCGCCGCGAGAACAGCTGCCAGGAGAGGTTGTGTATTCGCTATCACTGTAGCAAGGCCGGGCGAGACGAACTCTGCCGCATGAAACATCCCAAGAAAGCCGAGACTTGTCGCACCTAGGCCAACTCCTGAAAGCGTCATCCAAACCCGCCATCCGCGCGGAAAGGGTCGACCCAGGACAAGCGCCAAAAGCGTAAGAATAATGCCTGCCAGGGCCGCCCTCATAGCTGCGAAGGTCAGGTGGGGCGAGTATTCGAGTCCGGCCACGATGACGGGAAAACACAACGCCCAAAGCACCATGGCAAAGACAATTTTCAAAGTCGCAACTGGTGTCATGGGTAGTCCCAACGTCAAAGAATAACACCTTCGTCCTCAGCTGCATTTACAGGATAAAGCGCCGCTTGCCGCGGAAATCTGTCACCAAATGTAACCAGTTGGGGTTTTGCGACAGAACGTTACACGACCACTCCATGAGCCCGTTGCATAGCACATCCGATTTGCCATGTTTGTCAGGCAAAAAGCCAAAAGGAGGCATTCTATGAAACGCAACACAACACTTATCCTCGCAACCTTGTTTTCCACAGCGCTCGGCGGAGCCGCACTCGCAGACATGGGGTATGTAACCGGGCATCACGAACTGCCCGACCGCGACAACAATGTTCACATGAATGACACGATGCGCGGACATTTCGATCACGCAGACCAGAACGATGACGGCAAGGTCACGCGCGCGGAAATGGAAGCGCACATGGAGGCGGCATCAGAGTTCAAGAGCATGTTCGAAGAGCGTTTTGGCAATCCGCAGATAGGCCGATGAGGCTATCGAACAGCCGCTCTGGCTGAAAATCGAGTGCCATCGTGTCTGCAAGTGGGAAATGGCTGCGGCGCTTGATATGCGTCGCAGTCAGGGCCGACATCGAGCGGATGATGACGATGATGTCTTCCAAGCATTGGCTCCGTTCGAATGGCGCACGATCAACACTGCGCGCCGGTCTTAGCGGCATACTGGGATCAACGCCGACACAGAAAAGCTAAATCCGAAAGAGAAAACGATCTTATGAGAACTCCGCTCATGACTATTGGGGCTGCATTAGTGGCTAGCAGCGCTGCAATAGCCGATGTCTACATTCCTGAGGGAGAGCTCGGAACGGTTCTTCATCTGGACGAAAATTACGAGGTGGCGGGCCGCATAGAAGGGCTTGACAATGTTCACGGGCTGGCAGGCGCACCGAAACGAGGCATTCTGGTGGCCGGCAGTCTTTCGGAAACCCGAGGCGATAAGATGGCCAAGCCCTCCCAAGTTTCCGAGGAAGATCACGAAGCCCATCACGGCGGCGGAGCAATGGCTGAGCCAACCGCGGCGAGTCTGGTCACCTTGGTCGATGCCGACAGCCACAAAATACTGCGCCGCACCGAAGTGCCCGGCATTGTTCACCATGTTGGCATTTCTATAGATGAGCGCTTTGCGGCAGTGACGCATCCCGGCCTTGATGCCGTCTCGTTGATAGACCTCGACAGCGGCGACGTAACGGGCACAATCGCTACGGGACCGATCCCCGAATATGTGGTTGCGGATCCGGAGACTGGGACATTCTTCGTTTCGAATGCGGGAAACAACACAATCAGCGAACTCGATCCAGACGACGGGATCGTAACTCGGAGCTTCAAATTGCAAGGCCCACCCAAGCACATGCTGCTGCTTGCAAAAGCCCGTCAACTGATTGTCAGCGAGTCTGATACCGGCAGGGTTTCCATAGTCGATGCCGACAATGGCGAAACTCTTGATACGTTCGAAATTGGCGGCGACCTTCATGGCGTCGCGGCCGACAACGGCGCAATCTGGTCAAGCGCACGCGAACGCGACCGGGTGGTGCGCATTGATCGCAACACAGGTGAACGCCTTGAAGTTAAAGTCGGACCTGAACCCTATCATATGGCGCGCGTCGGCGACGCGCTTATGGTGAGCAGCGCCGTCAAGAACGAGCTATGGGTTCTCGATCCGAAAACGCTTGATCTGCTCGTGATTGTCGAGACGGACAGCACCGGGCATCAATTCGTCCCTATGCCATAGACGAAGCGAACCAAGGTTGCGGGCGCAAACGTACCCGCCACCGCACCGATCAGCCGATGGGTCAAACTTCATCCGGTTAACGCATTTTTGCCTACAATTATACGCCCTTAAAGTTGACATCTTTCTCGAGTTCCAAGGACTTCTTTCGGGCACTTTCCCTTTTGCGAACTGCGCTTTTTCGTCCAGATCGGGCCACCCAAATACCAAAAACCATCAAAACCCCTCCTGGAATCAAACCCGATCCAGGGTCTTCATTTAAGATCACCATCGCTATCGCGATAGCAGCCAGTGGTGAAAAGGAAGTGGCCAACGAAACATCACCTGCCTTCGAGTGTTTCAATCCAAAGTTCCACGCAAGCTGTCCGATAATAATGATGAGAATTGCGTAAACCCATATCCACTTGAGCAGTATCGGTTGGAACATTTCGCTAAAATGGTGGTGACCAGAAAAGGTGAGCTGGAAGCTGACGTAGATTAAAGTACCCAATGCCGTTCTGAAAATGGCGAAGACTCCAAATGGAACCGTCTCGAGACTTGTCCTGGTGATGATCGTTGAAAGAGTAAACGACAAGGTAGCAGCGACGGCTGCGACCTCTCCCACACCAATCGCGTATCCAATATCGCGATCTTTGAAAGCCAGGATGACAACTGCCCCTAATAGAATGATCAGGTTTCCCGCCATCGCTTTGACATCAATCCTCTCACCCAAGAAGATTGCAGCAAGAATAAGGAAAATGGGAGGGTCAATCCGGCTAGCTATGACGACGTTCGTTACGCTGGTGTTTTCCAAGGCAAAAAAATACAGCCCAGGTGTAACGGCGGAGGACAGCACAGCGGATAAGGTCAAAAGCACCCATTCACGGGAGGAAAGGTCACGAAGCTTTTCAAGCTTCCAGTCCCTACCAAAGAATAGGAGCATTGGGATGAGCGAGATCAAAGATCCTAGAACCAAAAGGTTTGCAAAAGTGATCACATTGTGGCCGTTGATGCGGTTCGCATCTCCAATGCTCACCAACATGGTCACAACGGAATTGGATGCCGCATAAATTATCACAGCAACCCAACAAGACACTACACCCCACTTTGCTGTGGTCGACTTACGCAATCTAGTGTCCCGTACCATGACCACGACGGTCGACCCTATCAAACTGAGAATAAAACAATGGCGGTCCTACTTGGCGCTGCCGCTTGGGGGAAGCGTCCCACATCAAGTGGGGTGCCAGCATCGACCGAATTGGATCATGCTCCTATCAAACTTGCCACCCTGCCCCTTGGCCGGAAGATTTTGCAACTACAGCCCTGGATAAGAAAACTTTTCCCAGCATTGCGTGTCGTTTGAACCATTGGTTCGTTCCTTTTGTTTGGCATCGTGAGACCATAGGTCGGCGACCGGAAGCTATCGATGGTGGATATGTATCACTCTGTCGCAAAGCCTGACTGTGTTACGTTTCGTGACAAATTTTCTCGGCAACCACCCTTCGATCGCTTAGATAGAAGTCATGACGAACCCGCCCCACATACTGCTGGTCGATGACAGCGCCGAAATTCGCAAAGCTGTTGCGCGATATCTGGAAAAGAACGACATGCGCGTCACGAGTGCGGTCGATGCAGCCCAGATGGATGACCTGCTGAAGGTCGGCCGCTATGACCTCATCGTCCTGGACGTTATGATGCCTGGCGAAGACGGGATATCGGTCTGTCGCCGCTTGTCCGGCAAGGGGGTGGTACCAATCCTGATGTTGACAGCGCTTGGTGAGGAAATGGATCGTATCATCGGCTTGGAGGTCGGTGCGGATGACTACTTGCCCAAACCGTTTAATCCGCGCGAGTTGCTTGCGCGGATAAAGGCAATTCTGCGGCGGGCGCAGAAACCGGAAGTCTTGGCGGGAAGTCTTACAGGCAGCCTTGTAAGGTTCGCGGATTGGATGCTCGAAACCGACACACGTCGCCTTGTCGCGGCAGACGGCCGAGAGGACGTGCTGACAACATCAGAGTTTAAATTGCTGACAATCCTGCTGGAACGTCCGCGCATCGTGATGAGCCGCGAGCAGCTTTTTGACCTGACAATAGGCGGAACTCCCGCCGCTTTTGACCGGACCATCGACAATCAGATCAGCCGCCTGAGGCGAAAGATCGAGCACAACCCGGGGCGGCCAAGAATCATCACCACGGTTCGAAACGGCGGCTATTGCCTTGCAACGGATGTCGAGGTGCAGCAGTGATCCGCAAGCGTCTGGATAGCTTGCGTGTCCAACTTTTGCTGCTCATTATAGGCAGCCTTCTTGTGGCGCAGACAATAAGCCTGTGGCTTTTCGTGGATGAACGCGGCCTCGCCGTGCGCGCTGCGATCGGGGCAGAGGCGGCCGGACGCGCTGCGAATGTCGCGCTTCTCCTCGAACGGGCACCATCGAACCTTCATGCTTCTATCCTCCGGGCCGCTGACTCCCCGCTTGCAAGGTTTCGGGTCGACCCGCAGGCAGGTGTTGATCATCTTGATCACCGTGCAAGAGGAGCGGTTGAAGCGCGTATAAGGTCGTTGCTGGGGGACGAAGACAGCCGCGAGATTCGCGTGGAGTTGCATGAGGTAGAGCGCGCATTCCCGCCAATGAAGATGATGCCACCGCAGATGGTCGCCGAGCACAAGCAGATGATGCACGACAAGATCTCGGGGCTTGAACTAACGCTCTCAATCGCACTTGCAGATGGCACCTGGCTGAATGTCGACACGCGCTTTCAGCGCCCGCCGTTGCAATGGCCGGTCTTTTCTGCGGTGAGCTTTGGCTTAACGGCGGCCTTGCTAATTGGCGTGGCTTGCTGGTACCTGCTTGCCCGCTTGACGTGGCCGCTCAGGCGTTTAGCCCAAGCCGCCGACAGTCTGGGTCGTGGTGAGGAAAGGGAACCGCTTCCGGTCGCTGGTCCAAGCGAAGTCAGAGATTTGACGGCTACCTTCAATCGCATGCAGGAACGACTGATGCGCACGGTTGCGGACAAGACGCGTATAATGGCCGCTCTGGGTCATGATCTGCGTTCGCCACTGACCGCTTTGCGGGTTCACGCAGAAATGGTTGATGAGGAGGAGACGCGCGACGCCTTGGTGAAATCCATCGAGGAGATGCAGGATATGGTCGAACGCACGCTGGCGTTTGCTCGCGGCATGGCAATCAGTGAATCCCCGGAAACGGTAGAGCTGGGAAAATTTCTCACAGAGCTGAAACGGGACATGGTGGACGCCTTCCAACTCGAAACAGGCGCACCGCTTCAGATAAGGCTTCGACCTCAATCCATGCGCCGAGCTCTGCGGAACATCGTGGATAATGCAGTGCGCTATGGCGAAGGTGTCGAGGTCACCTATACCCGGGAGTACGACAGAGCCTCGATCTGGGTTCGCGATCATGGCCCCGGCATCCCTGATACTCAGCTTGAAGAGGTTTTCGAACCTTTTTTCCGGGTCGAGACGTCACGCTCACGCGAGACAGGTGGCACCGGTCTCGGCCTGTCAATCGCACGCACCATCTTGCGATCGCATGGTGGCGACATCACATTGCGGAACCACCCGGACGGCGGGCTTCTTGTGCGACTCGATTTGCCGTTCTCACAAAGTTCCAACCAGCAAGAAAGGACAAGATCATGAATACCTATATGACCGTCAAAACCAGCGTGGCCGCTCTGTTGGCGGGAACAGTTCCGGCGCTCGCGGATCCGGGCAGCAATGGCAATGACACCTTCGGGCACATGATGTGGGGAGGTGCCCACGGTTGGTGGGGAGGCTTGGGAATGATCCTT
>MDTG01134308.1_pt1 | contig 12741 bp, 11 predicted proteins | sample 811421 | NCBI WGS metagenome assembly MDTG01 (sample SAMN05326645, study PRJNA326480) | marine metagenome | isolation source: seawater | place: Pacific Ocean: South East | collected 2011 | reverse complement strand
CGCTGCCGGTGTCCGCGATCAGCGCCGGGGCGCCGCTCGTGGCAAGCCGGGCCAGCAGCTCCGGGCGGGGGGCGCCAAGGGCCGCGGCATCGGCCCCGGCGATCCGCGGCAGGTCGGCGGGGCCGACGCTGCGCACGCCCCCGGCCGCCTGGCCGCCGCCGGTGCCGTCCCATCGGGTCAGGCCGAACCAGGGCAGGAAGCCGAGCGGGCGGTAGACCCGTTCCCCTGCCGGCGTTGCATCCAGCACCGGCAGCAGGCCCTGTGCGCGGCAATGGTCCAGGCAGACCTTCAGGATCTGCGTGCCGAGCCCGCCGCCCCGCCGGTCGTCCCGGACCAGCACCATGCCGATCCAGGCGACCTTTGGCCCATGGGCGATCACCGCGCCGGTTGCGACCGGTATTTCGCCCTCGGTGATGCCGAAGACGATGCCCGACCGGAAGAAGGTCATCCAGTCGGCCGCGGTCTGGTTCCAGCCGGCCGCGGTCGAGAGCGCCCGGCAGTCATCGAGGGCGTCGGGCGTAAGCGGCGCCGGCTCAGTAGGTGCCATCCCGCACCTCGAACCGGGTCGGCTTGCCGAAGGCCGGCCGTTCCGCCGCCACCCAGTCCGCCACCCAGTCGATCATCCGGTTGAGCGGCACCAGCGGGTAGCCGAACAGACCGGCCGCCTGGGCGGTGTTGGTCAGCCAGGCGGTCGGCGCCTCGGTGCCGGTGATCACCGCCTCGCGGCCCAGCCGTTCGGCGAAGGTGCGCGCCAGCCAGCGCACCGCGATCGTCTCGGGCCCCGAGACGTTGATCGGGCTGGTCGGATCGGTGCAATGGGCCAGGCAGCGCAGCGCCTGGGCATTGGCATCGCCCTGCCAGATGACGTTGACATGGCCCATGGTCACGTCGACCGGCTCGCCGTCGCGGACCTTGCGGGCCACGTCGAACAGCACGCCATAGCGCAGATCCACGGCATAGTTCAGCCGGAACAGCCGGCCGGGGGTGCCGTAGCGTTCCGAGAAATGGCCGAAGATCCGTTCGCGCCCGATGCACGAGAAGGCGTATTCGCCGGGCGGGTTCAGGATGCTGTCTTCGGTCGAACCCTGGCTCGACACGTCGACGAAGGGATAGACGCAGCCGGTGGAGAAGGCGACGATCCGGCTGTCGCGGAAATGCCCGGCCACCATCGACGGCACATGGACGTTCATCGCCCAGGTGAGATTGGCCGAGCCGGTGGCGCCGAACTTCCGGCCGGCCATGAACACCACATTGCGCAGCCGCGGCAGGGTGGCGATGGCGTCGGGATCCATCAGATCGCAGGCGATGGTCTCGACGCCATGGGCCTCCAGGCCGTCGCGCAGGCCCGGCTCGCTGAACCGGGCGACGCCGATCACGCGCTTGTCGGGGGCGGCATTTCGGGCGAGGCGGGCGAGCGTCGGGCCCATCTTGCCGCCGACGCCCAGCACCATGATGTCGCCGTCGATCGAGGCGAGGTCGGCGCCGAGCGCCCGCGACGGGCGGGTCAGGAAGTCGTCCAGCGCCTCGGGGCCGTCGAAACGGTCGGGGAAGGCGGCGTCATCGAGCCAGACGGTCATTTCATCCTCGCATCCTTGGGGAGGAACAGGTGTTCGGCGGCGAGCACCGCGAGATAGAGGGCGAGGCCGAGCAGGGTCAGCATCACCACCGCCATGAACATGGCGGGCGTGTCGAGCGAGGCCTGAACCTGGATCATCAGGTAGCCGAGGCCGCGTTCCGAGGCGATGAATTCGCCCACCACCGCGCCGGCCACGGCCAGGATCGCGGCCACCTTCATGCCCGAGAACAGATAGGGCAGGGCGCCCGGCAGCTGGATGTAGCGGAAGGCCTGCCAGCGCGAGCCCTTAAGCGAGCGCACCAGGTCGAGCAGGTCGGGCTCCACTTCCTTCAGGCCGCGCGCGGTGGTCAGCAGGATCGGGAAGAAGCAGAGCAGGAAGGTGATGAGGATGTTGGTGCCGATGCCATAGCTGAACCAGACGATCACCAGCGGCCCCAGCGCCACCTTGGGGATCATGTTCAGCGTCACCAGCAGCGGAAACACCAGCAGGGTCAGCGGTTTCGACCACGAGAAGGCGAGGGCGAGCGCCACCCCCACCACCACCGACAGCGCATAGCCGCCGAAGATCTCGGCCGCGGTCACGGCGGTATTGCCCGGCCAGTCATAGCCTTCGCCGCCGAGTGTGGCGAGGACGGCCGCCGGGGACGGCAGGATGAAGGCGGGCAGGTCTGCCAGGCGAACCGTCAGCTCCCAGAGCGCGATCGCGCCCAGATGGACGGCGACGACCGCCGCCTGGCGCCGGCGTGCCGCCGCCCGTTCGGCCTTCACCTCGGCCGCCGCGCCCGCGCTGCGAGCGTCCTCCTCCACGAGGCTGGTCATGACATGGCATCCCTCTTCGAACGGCCCTGGTGAACGGGTGCCGGCCCGCGGACGGCCGGCGTCCGGTTCCCTCGGCCTCACCCTCCGGCCACAAAACAAGGCTAGGGCGGCCGGATTTCCGAGTCAACTAAACAGTTGACTTAATTTCACGCGGTCGCGCCCGCCACCGGCCGCAGGGCCGAGAGCACGAAATCGATGACATGGCGCCGCCGGCGAGAGACCTCGCGCGCCGAATCCAGGTTTGTATCAAAGATGGCGGAGAGGGTGTGATTGTTGGCAAAGAAGAAATAGGCAAGGCCTGCGATTGAGATATAGACGTTGATCGCATCCATATCGTCGCGGAACACGCCCTCGCGGGCGCCGCGGGTCAGGGTTTCCTCGATCATCACGATCAGGGGCGAATGCATCGCCTGGATCTGGGGCGAATCCTTGACATGCCGGGCCTCGTGGCGGTTCTCGTCGTTGAGCAGCGCGACCAGCTCGGGATGTTCGGCCAGATGGTCGAAGGAGAAGCCGACCAGCCGCTCCATCGCCGCCACCGCCGGCAGATCGGCCAGATGCAGGGCCTGTTCGCGTGCGCGGATTTCGCCATACACCTGTTCCAGCGCGGCGCGGAACAGGTCCTCCTTGTTGCCGAAATGATGATAAACCAACTGCTTGTTGACGCCGGCCCGCTGTGCGATCTCGTCGACCCGCGATCCGGCCAGGCCCTTGTCGGCGAATTCGGCGATCGCGGCGCCGAGCAGGGCGCGCCGTGTCGCCTCGGGATCGCGCTTCTGGCGAGCGGGGCGCTTGTCGTTCATCCGCGGGGAGTCGTTCATCGGGGCCACTTCCAAATTATCAACCAACCAGTTGATTTAACATTGCCCGGTCCCGGGGTGAAGCGCTAAGCTTTTCCGCGACAGGGCCGTAACGCCTTCCTTACCACAATGGAAGCGGCGGTGCCGATCAGGGAAAAGTCTGGCCTCACCGGGAAAAGTCAGGGAGTTGAAGGGCATGAAGATCACGGGGATCCGTGCTGCGGTGGCAGCGGCGATGGCCGCGACCGTCTGGGTGCAGCCGGCCGCGGCGGCGGAACAGGTCGATCTGGTGCTGAACTGGGTGCCGACCGCCGACCATTCGCCCTATTACTACGCCAGGGCCCAGGGCTGGTATGAAGAGTCCGGCATCGATCTCGACATCCAGACCGGCAAGGGCTCGGGCGTGTCGGCCCAGCGCGTCGGCGCCGGGGCGTCGAAGATCGGCATCGCCGACATGGCGACCGCCCTGCTGGCCAAGAGCAAGGGCGCCGACCTGACCGCGGTGATGGTGGTCTATGCCAACTCGCCGCAAGGTTTCTACTGGTTGAAGAGCCACGGCATCACCGGGCCCGCCGACTTTCCCGGCCACAAGATCGGCAACCCGCCGAGCGATGCCTCGCGGGTGATGTGGCCGGCCTTCGCGCAGAAGGTCGGGATCGATCCGGGCTCGGTCAGCTTCGTGAATGTCAGCCCGCAGGCCAAGATGGCCTCGCTCAAGAGCGGCGCGATCGACGTCACCACCGATTTCTATAACGAACACGATCTGAAGCTGCGCGAGTTCGGCGACGATCTGGGCTTCGTGGCCTGGCGCGATATCGGCATCAACCCCTATGGCAATGCGATCATCGTCAATGGCGATTTTCTGAAAGACAAGCCCGAGGTGGTGGAGGCCTTCACCCGGGTCAGCCAGCGCGCTTTCGCGGCCTGCGTCCAGGACGTCACCCCCTGCCTTCAGGCGCTACTCGCGGCCGCCTCGGGGCTGACCGAAGCCAACCAGCGCGACCAGTGGAACCGGGTGAAAGAGCTGATGCGCGACCCGACCACCACCGGCACGGCCCTCGGCGCCTTCGACCCCGAGCGGGTCGCGGCCGATTACAAGCTGGTCGAGACCTATTTCGGGATCGAGAAGCCCTTCGACGTGACCCGTGCCTATACCAACGACTTCCTGGACCCCGGGATCCGCATGACCGCGGAGTGAGTGGCCGGATTGTATCCATTTCAGACACAGTCCGGCCGAAACTGGCTGAATTGTGGGGTGGGGTGGTCGGATCTATCTTCCTCTCAACGGTCCCGCGGTGGACCTCCCGCAAGCAGGGGAACCAGGATCATGACCACCATCATCCGTCGTGCAGAAGACCGCGGCCATGTCGATTTCGGCTGGCTGAACAGCCATCACAGCTTCTCGTTCGGGCATTATTTCGACCCGAACCACATGGGCTTCGGCCCGCTGCGGGTGATCAACGACGACCGGGTCGCCCCGGCCGGCGGTTTCCCCACCCATCCGCATCGCGACATGGAGATCATCTCCTATGTGCTGGAGGGCGGGCTTGAGCATCGCGACAGCCTGGGCACCGGCTCGGTCATCCGCCCCGGCGACGTGCAGCGGATGACCGCCGGCACCGGCATCCGGCACAGCGAGTTCAACGCCTCGCGCACCGATCCGGTGCATTTCCTGCAGATCTGGATCATCCCCGAGGCCGAGGGTCTGGCCCCCGGCTACGAGCAGAAGACCTTTGCCGAGGCCGAGAAGACCGGCCGGCTGCGCCTGGTCGGCTCCCGCACCGGCCGCGAGGGCTCCATCACCATCCATCGCGATGTCGATCTCTATGCCGGCCTGCTGCCCGAGGGGGCGGCCGCCAGCCATGATCTGGCCCAGGGCCGCATCGCCTGGGTCCAGGTCGCCCGCGGCAGGGTGAAGCTGGGCGACGAGGTGCTGAAGGAAGGCGACGGCGCCGCCATCACCGGCGGCCGCATCGACCTCGCCGGGCTCGACGGCGCCGAGGTGCTGGTCTTCGACATGGCGGCGTGACGCCGGGCATATCATGGCGCCCGCTTCGGATCGCGCAATCCGGGGCGGGCGTCTTCTTGCGTATTGCGGGCCACGATCCGGACCGGGGGCTTCGAAAATCGGCCGCGACGGGTCATGAATGGAATTGAAGCGCGGCGACCCGGCTTACATAGTGTGGTATACCGTGCCCGCCGTCCCCCGGGGCCTGTCTCAGGGGCGGTACACAAGAAGCCCATATGCGCGCCGGTCTCCGCGCGCGCCGCGTCCTTGAGGATCCCCCATGCCCGCCTATCGTTCCCGCACCACCACCCATGGCCGCAACATGGCCGGCGCCCGCGGTCTGTGGCGCGCGACCGGTATGAAGGACGACGATTTCGGCAAGCCGATCATTGCCGTGGTCAACTCCTTCACCCAGTTCGTGCCGGGCCATGTGCACCTCAAGGATCTGGGGCAGATGGTGGCGCGCGAGATTGAAAGCGCGGGCGGCGTCGCCAAGGAATTCAACACCATTGCGGTCGATGACGGCATCGCCATGGGCCATGACGGCATGCTGTATTCGCTGCCCTCGCGCGAACTGATCGCCGACAGCGTCGAATACATGGTCAATGCCCATTGCGCCGATGCGATGGTCTGCATTTCCAACTGCGACAAGATCACCCCCGGCATGCTGATGGCGGCGCTGCGCCTCAACATCCCGGTGGTCTTCGTCTCGGGCGGGCCGATGGAGGCCGGCAAGGTGGTGCTGGGCGGCGAGAAGAAGGCGCTGGACCTGGTCGACGCCATGGTCGCCGCTGCCGACGACCGGATTTCGGAAGACGACGTCAAGGTCATCGAACGTTCGGCCTGCCCGACCTGCGGGTCGTGCTCGGGCATGTTCACCGCCAATTCGATGAACTGCCTGACCGAGGCGCTGGGCCTGTCGCTGCCGGGCAACGGCTCGACGCTCGCCACCCATGCCGACCGCAAGCGGCTGTTCCTGGAAGCCGGCCATCTGATCGTCGATCTGGCCCGGCGCTATTACGAGCAGGACGACGCCACCGCCCTGCCGCGCGGCATCGCCACCCGGGCGGCCTTTGCGAATGCCATGACGCTGGACATCGCCATGGGCGGGTCGACCAACACCGTGCTGCACCTTCTGGCCGCGGCGCAGGAGGGTGAGGTCGATTTCACCATGGCCGATATCGACCGGCTGTCGCGCCGGGTGCCGGTGCTGTGCAAGGTGGCGCCCGCGGTCAGCCATGTGCATATGGAAGACGTCCACCATGCCGGCGGCATCATGGCGATCCTGGGGGAGCTGGACCGCGCCGGCCTGCTGGATACCTCGGTGCCGACGGTCCATGCCGAGACGCTGGGCCATGCGCTCGACCGCTGGGACGTGAAGCGGACCAATGCCGCCTCGGTGCATGATTTCTACCGCGCCGCCCCCGGCGGCGTGCCCACCCAGACCGCCTTCAGCCAGGATCGCCGCTTCGACGCGGTCGATCTGGATCGCGAGACCGGCGTCATCCGCGATATCGACCATGCCTACTCCAAAGACGGCGGTCTGGCGGTGCTGTTCGGCAACATCGCGCTCGACGGCTGCATCGTGAAGACGGCGGGTGTGGACGACTCGATCCTCACCTTCAAGGGCCCGGCGCGGATCTTCGAAAGCCAGGATGCGGCGGTGTCCGGCATTCTGGGCGGCAAGGTTTCCGCCGGCGACGTGGTGCTGATCCGCTATGAAGGCCCGCGTGGCGGCCCGGGCATGCAGGAAATGCTCTATCCCACCAGCTATCTCAAGTCCAAGGGGCTGGGCAAGACCTGCGCGCTGGTGACCGACGGCCGCTTCTCGGGCGGGTCCTCGGGGCTGTCGATCGGCCATGTCTCGCCGGAAGCGGCCGAAGGCGGCGCCATCGGTCTGGTCGAGGAAGGTGACATCATCGAGATCGACATCCCCGGCCGCCGCATTCATCTGGCGGTCGACGACGACACCCTGGCCGCCCGCCGTGCGGCGCAGGAGGCGAAGGGCTGGAAGCCGGCCGAACCGCGCAGCCGCAAGGTGTCGAAGGCGCTGCAGGCCTATGCCATGCTGACCACCAGTGCCGCCCAGGGGGCCGTGCGCCGCATCCCGGCCGCGGACTGATCCCTCCGTCAGGTCCCGACCACTGCGAACCCCGCCATCGGCAGCGATGGCGGGGTTTCGTTCGTCCGGCGGGCGGATCATCCTGCGATATGTATAGGCAATTGACGCCGGGTGATGCGCTGTGCTGCTATGAGTTTATGCAAAGCAAAGACCCGCGGCCCGATCCGCGGGCACAGGGGTGACCGGGTCAGGACCATCAGCGTCCGTTCACATACGGGGGACCAGTTCATGAAGCTTCGTCGGAACATCGGCATGGCCGCCGCCATGGCCGGTCTTGCGGCCGTGGCGATCGCCGCGCCCGCCTCCGCCGAGACCACAAAGGTGACCATCGGCCTGTCGGGCTGGACCGGCTTCGCGCCGCTGACGCTGGCGAAAGAGGCCGGCATCTTCGAAAAGCACGGGCTGGACGTCACCCTGAAGAAGATCCCGCAGGCCAGCCGCCATCTGGCGCTCGCCTCCGGCGACATTCAGTGCGCGGCGACCACGGTCGAAACCTGGATCGTGTGGAACGCCAACGGCGTGCCGGCGAAGCAGATCTTCCAGATGGACAAGTCCTATGGCGCCGACGGCATCGCGGTGCGTAGCGACGTCAACGGCTTCGCCGATCTGAAGGGCAAGACGGTCGCGGCCTCGGCGCCCGGCACCTCGCCCTATTTCCTGCTCGCCTGGATGCTGCACAAGAACGGCATGAAGATGTCGGATGTGAAGGTGGTGAACATGGAGCCGGGGCCGGCGGCCCAGGCCTTCGTCGCCGACCAGAACGATGCGGCGATGACCTACGAGCCCTATCTCTCCACCGTCCGCAACGCCCCCGACAAGGGCAAGATCCTGGCGACCACGCTGGATTATCCGGCGGTGATGGATACTGTCGGCTGCACCCCGGCCTTCCTGTCGGAAAATCCCGCCGCCGGCAAGGCGCTGGCCGACAGCTATTTCGCGGCGCTTGAGATGATCGCGGCCGACAAGGACAAGGCCTATGGCATCATGGGCGCCGATGTGAAGCAGACCGCCGAGGCCTTCGGCAATTCGGCGCAGTATCTGCGCTGGCAGGACAAGGCGGCCAACCAGGCCTTCTTCGAGGGCGAGTTCAAGACCTTCTCGGCCGAGGCGGCCGATCTGCTGCTCGAAATCGGCGTGATCAAGCAGAAGCCGGATATCGACGCGATCGTCGACACCAGCTACATCAGGTAACACGGGGCACCTGGCCTGCGGCGGGGCGGGGCATGGCCTTCCGCCCCGCCCATGCCCGGCCTCCATCGCCTTTTCTCTCCGACCCAAAGACCTGGTTGAACCCCATGCTCCGACCTTTCGAGCCGGTCAGCCCGCGCACGCGGATCCTGCTCGGCATCGGCTTTTTCGTGCTGTTCACGGCCGGCTGGGCGGTGGCGACCTTCGGCGGCTTCGTCTCGCCGACCTTCCTTGCCGACCCGCTCACCATGCTCGCCGACGGCTGGTCGCTGCTGGCCGACCAGGGCTTCCTGTCCGATATCGGCATGACGGTCTGGCGGGTGGTCGGCGGTTTCGCCATGGCCGCCGTCATCGCCGTGCCGCTCGGCATCGCCATGGGGGCCTACAAGCCGATCGAGGCGCTGTTCGAGCCCTTCGTCTCCTTTGCCCGCTACCTGCCGGCCTCGGCCTTCGTGCCGCTGCTGATCCTCTGGGCCGGCATCGGCGAGATGCAGAAGCTGCTGGTGATCTTCATCGGCTCGGTCTTCCAGATCACTCTGATGGTGGCGGTGCAGGTCGGTGCCACCCGCCGTGACCTGGTCGAAGCGGCCTATACGCTCGGCGCCCGCGATCGCGGCATTCTCCGCCGGGTGCTGCTGCCGGCCAATGCCCCCGACATCGCCGAGACCCTGCGCCTGGTTCTGGGCTGGGCCTGGACCTATGTCATCGTGGCCGAACTGATCGGCGCCTCGTCGGGCATCGGCTATATGATCATCAATTCCCAGGCGCTGATGGCGACCGGCCAGATCATTTTCGGCATTATCGTCATCGGCGTGATCGGGCTGATTTCCGACGTGCTGTTCAAGCTGGCGAACCGCCGCCTCTTCGCATGGCGGCTGGCATGAGCGGCGGGCTGATCGTCGAGAACGTCAGCCGCACCTTCCCGGGTGTGCGCGGCGGCAAGCCGACGCTGGCGCTCCAGCCCACCGATCTGGTGGTGCCGGACAACGACTTCGTCTCGGTGCTGGGCCCGTCGGGCTGCGGCAAGTCGACCCTCCTGCGGATCATCGCCGGGCTCGACCGGCCGTCCACCGGCCGGGTGACGCTGGACGGGCGCGAGATCACCGGCCCCGGCGCCGATCGGGGCATGGTCTTTCAGTCCTACACCCTGTTCCCGTGGCTGACCGTCGCACAGAATATCGGCTTCGGCCTGCGCGAAAAGGGCATGGCCGAGGTCGAGCGGCGCGAGATCGTCGGCCGTTTCATCGATCAGGTCGGGTTGCGCGGCTTCGAGAATCACTGGCCCAAGCAGCTTTCCGGCGGCATGCAGCAGCGCACCGCCATCGCGCGGGCGCTGGCCAACGACCCCAAGATCCTGCTGCTCGACGAACCCTTCGGCGCGCTCGACAACCAGACCCGCGGCCTGATGCAGGAACTGCTTCTCGGCATCTGGGAAAGCGCCCGCAAGACCGTCATCTTCGTCACCCACGACATCGAAGAGGCGATCTTCGTGGGCTCGCGCGTCATCACCATGTCGGCGCGCCCCGGCCGGATCAAGGCGATCACGCCGGTACCGCTGGCCCATCCGCGCCACTACACCGTCAAATCCAGCCCCGAATTCAGCGAACTCCGCGCAAAGCTGACCGAGGAGATCCGGGCGGAGGCGATCCGGGCGGCTGGGGATCACTAGGAGACCAGGATGACGGAAGACAGAATGGCTGATGAGAGGCTGGCAGGCGGACGTCCCCGCCCCTCGACCCACGATGCCTGGTTCCGCGCCCGTGTGCAGGAGGCGCTCGACGACACGGCCGGCGATCTCTCTGGTGACCAGGTGAACGCCCGTCTCGCCGCCCGCCGGGAGGCAGCGCTCCGACGGGACGGCGGCGTCTGAGGATTGTCTGGTCCCGCTTCATGGGGCTCTGGCCCGACGAGCTGGAGTAACGGCCCGTCGGGCAATTGCCGCCGTCACTTCCGTCCCGCCTCGATCATCGTCCGCAGCGGCTCGGCCGCAAGGGCGGCTTCGATCTTTTCCCGGCCCGGGGTTTCGGGCAGGGCCTCGCGCAGATTGCGGGCCTGGGCCTCGGGCAGGCGCGGCGGCATCATCGGCTCGTGAGGGTCGACGATCGCATCGATGACCACCGGGCCCGCGGTGCCGAGCGCCTGGTCCAGCACCGCATCCACCTGGCCGGGGTCCGACACCGTGAAGCCGCGCCCGCCCATGGCCTCGGCGGCTTTGGCGAAATCGATCGGCTGCAGCTCGCAGGCGAATTGCGGATTGCCCAGGAACATCATCTGCTCCCAGGCGATCTGGTTGAGCATGCCGTTGCGGATCACCAGCAGCTTCAGGTTCAGCCCGTGGCGTACGGCGGTGGAGAATTCCCCCAGCTGCATGGCGAAGCCGCCATCGCCGACGATCGCGAAGACCGGCCGGTCGGGATGGGCCAGCCCGGCGGCGATCGCATAGGGCAGGCCGCAGGCCATGGAGGCGAGCGTGCCAGAGACGGCGTAATCCTGCCCGGGCCCCAGCGGCACATGCCGGGCCGCAAGCTCGGTGTTCTGGCCGCTGTCGCTGGTCAGGATCGCCTCCGGCGGCAGCCGCCGGCCCAGCGCGCCCACCACCACCTGCGGCTTCATCGGCACGTCGTCCTGGCGTTCGGCCGCGCGCATCATCTCGCGCCAGCGCGCCATGCCGTCCTGGGCGCGTTTCAGGAAGCTGCGATCCTGCTTGCGCTCCAGCTTCTGGTTCAGCAGATGCAGGCTTTCGGCCGCATCCCCCACCAGCCCGGCCTCGACCGGATAGCGCAGGCCGATGCGCTCGCCGTCGCGATCGATCTGCACCGCCCGTGCCTGGCCCGGTTCCGGATAGTATTCGATATAGGGAAAGGTCGATCCCACGATCAGCAGGGCGTCGCAGCCCTCCATCGCTTCCTCGGATGGCAGGGTGCCGAGCATGCCGATGCCGCCGGTCGAATGCGGGTGGTCTTCGGGCAGGATCGCCTTGCCCAGCAGCGCCTTGGCGACCGGGGCGGCCAGCAGGTCGGCGGTCTTTTCAAGCTCTGAAACCGCACCGGCGGCCCCCTGACCGGCCAGGATCATCACCCGTTCCGCCCGGTTCAGGATCGAGGCCGCCAGCTCCACCTGATCGGGATCCGGCAGGCTGCGGCCGTAAAAGCGCCGGTTCGGTACATGGCCCGGCCGGTTGCGCGACGAACGCGGGCTGTCTTCCAGCCTCTGCACCTGCATGTCGGCCGGGATCGACAGATGGGCCACGCCGCGCCGGGTGAGCGCCGCCCGGCAGGCGAGGCCGGCCACCGTCTCCATATGGGCGGCGCTGGCGACCTTGGTGTCGAAGACCGCGATATTGCCGATCATCCGCGAGAGGTCGATATCCTGCTGGGTGAAGCTGTCGATCAGGTCATGGACCTGCATGCCGGTGATCGCCAGCACCGGCGCCTGATCGAGTGCCGCATCGCACAGCCCGGTGATCAGATGGGTGCCGCCGGGGCCGGAGGTCGCCAGGCAGACGCCGAGCTTTCCGGTGAATCTGGCATGGGCGGCCGCCATGAAGGCGGCGCTCTCTTCATGCCGCGTCTGGATGAAGCGGATCCTGTCCTGACGGGTGCGCAGCGCCTCCATGACGCCGTTGATGCCGTCGCCCGGCAGGCCGAAGACGGTGTCGACCTCCCAGGCGATCAGGGTCTCGACCAGAATGTCGGCGGCGGTGAGAGCGGGGGAGGGGGCGGTCATCGGGCGATCTCCGATCTGCGGGGATGTCGGAAGGCGAACGCGCGGGAGTCGCGCATGTTCCTCGAAATGTTCCCTGGAAACCTTCCGGCGCACGCGGCGTTCTGCCGTCATGGCGCCGCGCCGTTGATCAGATCGCGCGCATCTCACAGGAAAGGACGACCCCCATGCCGTCTCACATCCACGGTTTTGCCGCAGCCCTCGCCGCGATGCTGATGATCGCGGCCGCCCCCGCCATCGCCGCGGAGGCCGAGACCACCAGCGCGGAGGCGCAGTTTATCGGCCTCTCGGGCGAGGAAACCGGCACCGCCACCCTCACCGGCACCGCGCGCGGCGTGCTGATCCAGGCCGAGGTCCGGGACCTGCCGGCCGGTCAGTGGGTCGCCTTTCACATCCACGAGGGCGGGACCTGCGATGCGGCCGACCACCACAAATCGGCCGGCGGCCATTTCAACCCGGGCAACACGGCCCATGGTTTCCTGGCCGAAGGCGGGCCGCATGCCGG
>MDTG01118403.1_pt1 | contig 12741 bp, 9 predicted proteins | sample 811421 | NCBI WGS metagenome assembly MDTG01 (sample SAMN05326645, study PRJNA326480) | marine metagenome | isolation source: seawater | place: Pacific Ocean: South East | collected 2011 | reverse complement strand
CTGGTCGGCACCGCTCTGGTCGGCACCGCTCTGGTCGGCACCGCTCTGGTCGGCACCGCTCGGTCCGGTGTCGTTCGGGCCAGCGTCGCTCTCGGCAGCGGGCTCTTCGGGGCGCTCGAGCGCCGAGTCCTCCATCGGGGGAGCGTGACGCGCCGCCCGGCGCTCCGCCATCAGACGACCAGGAGGAGGGCCGGCGCCGCCAGGCCCCAGACGGCGGCGAGGCCAGCGAGGTGCCAGCGCATGGCGCGCCGGCGCTCGCGGTCGACGAAGGTCGCGCGGTCGCCGACGAAGATCTCGAAGCGGGGCGGCCCGGCGTCGCGGCGGTAGCCCTCGGGCGGGGCCGCCTCGCCGGTGGCCCAGGCGAGGACCTCCCCCTCGGCGGGCGCGCGGGCCCTCCCCTCTTCGCCGTCGTAGAAGCGGATGTGCCCGGCCGCGTCGAGCCGCCCGCCCCGCGCACGGACCGCGCGCCGGAGCGCGCGCCAGGGGCCGACGCTGGCGGCGAGGGAGAGGAGGCCGAGGCCCACGCCGACGAGCGCGAGCGCGACCGGCGGGCCGGCGACGGAGACCGGCAGGGCGCCGAAGCGGAGGCGCAGAACGGAGAGCGAGAGGACGGAGCCCGCCGCGAGGACGCTGAGCGCGAGGAGCGAGGCGACGGCCGTGGGCGCCCAGCGATGCGTGCGGGTGCGCTCGACGGTGACGCCACCCAGGACCCCTCCGGCCAGGGCGGCCGCGAGCCAGCCGAGCGGGGCCTCCACGCCGAGGGCGCGCGAGAGGGCCGCGCCGAGCGCTCCGGCGGCCAGCCCCGCGAGGGAGAGCCCCGGGCCGAGGGGGGTCGTGGCGGCGGCGAGGAGCAGCGCCACCCCGGCGCCGACGCACGCGGCCCAGCTCGAGCCCATCGCGGCGTCGAGCGCGATCGCCAGCACGCCTCCTACGAGCGGAGGCGCGGCGGCGAGCAGCGGCGATGAGCGGGCCACCCGACGAGCTTAGATCCGGGCCCGCCTCGAGACGACACCCCGACCCGACGCCGATTCATGCCCCCGGAGGCTCGGGTATCCTGCGGACCCCTGCTCGGGTGTCCTGCGGACCCCGGCTCGGGTGTCCTGCGGACCCCGGCTCGGGTGTCCTGCGGACGTCCCGTTTCCCATGCGTCGTCCGGAGCTCGCGCCCCTCAGCGCGCGCCGCGCGGAGGGCGAGGCTCGCTCCGCCCGAAGCTCGGCGGAAGCCCCTGGAGCCAACGACGCACGGCCGGATCGTCCGGCCACGCCCGCCCGAACGCCACGCTCCGCCGCACGGCGTCCCGGTCGAAGCTCGTCTCCGCTCCGTTCCGCCGCGGGAAGCCCGTCTCCACGAAGAACGCCCCGGGCCGCAGCGACACGCCCCCCTCGGCCGTCTGCGCCGGGTGCGGCGCCGCCGTCCCCTCCTCGGTGATCGTGAAGCGGAACGTCCGCACCATCTCCCCCTCGTTGCGGAGCTGACAGACGTACTCCCCGGGGTGCTCGCTGATGTTGTAGCGGCTGTTCGACACGGTGCTCGGCGCCCGCGGGTTCCGCTCCGTGCCCCAGATCCACTCTGGCTTCACCCACATCAGCCGCCAGGCGTAGTGCGTCGTCTCGCGGCTCCGCCCGCGCATCTGGTCGTCCGTGACGCGGATATCCGTCAGCGACTCGACGACGTCGTCCCCGACGCTCAGCTCCGGCGCCAGCTCGCCGTCCCGGGTGCAGCGCCAGGAGGGGTCGCGGTAGTTCGTGTCGTCGTTCGCGAGCGTCGCCCAGAAGTAGAGGTAGACGTCGCCGTAGGGGTCCGTGTTGCCGGGCTCGCGGAACCAGATGTACGAGAGCCCCAGCAGATCGTCGCCTCGCACCTGGTAGCGCGGCGAGTGGATCGTGCGGCCCCGGATCGTGCGGTCCACCGCCCAGTAGCGCCCGACGGGCACCTGCAGCGTGCGGATGGTCCGCTCCTCGTCGGCCGAGTCGTCGACGAAGATCACGTCTGCCGTGATGTCCCCGTGCGCCGTGAGCTGGACCTCGTCCCGGTTCCAGCAGCGCTGGCTGAGCCCGGTCCGCCAGTCCCCGTGCCGGGACTGGAGCGGGCAGCGGATCTCCGCGAGCGTGCGGCGTCCTTTCCGCCAGCGGATCTTCACCGCGTCGCCGCTCGAGACCGGCCCGAAGAAGCGGAGCCGGATCTGCGGCCGGTAGTGCACCTCCGAGGGCTGCCGCCCGCTCCGCGCCGTCACCTCGTTCTCGAGCTGGATGACGAGGAAGGCGTCGTCGAAGATCAGCTCGTCCTGGGCCTCCGCGCCGGGCGGCGCGAGGAATCCGAGGCTGGAGAGGAGCGAAAGGACGAGGAGGGATCGGCGAACCATGGTCACACCGGAACACAGGCGTGCCGCGGACTCCACCTCCCCAATCGGGCGTCCAAGCATGGGGACGTCGGCCTCGATGAACACCGCGATCGCCGAAACCGAACGCCACCGGGCGAAGCTCGCTCCCGCCCAGCGAGGGGGGGAGGTCGGTGCGCCCTCGTTCGAGCCCCGAAAAAAGGCGCTTCACAAAGCCGGGGGGCGTTCTCTCCTCTCCCTGGAGGAGAGTGGCTTTCATGAGTGACCGACGCGGAATCGCGATGCTTTTCGGTGTGCTGGGTCTGGTCGTGGCCTGCGGCGACGACGACGGGGGCGGTGAGGACGGGGGCGCGGGAGGCGACGGCGCGGCGATCTGCACTCGCGCCTCCGACTGCGACGACGGCATGTTCTGCAACGGCGCCGAGAGCTGTGACCCCGCGGCCAGCGGCGCCGACGCCCGCGGTTGCGTGAGCGGCGCGGCGCCCTGCGAGGGCGCCTGCGACGACGACGCGGACCGCTGCCTCGAGGGCTGCGTCGACGCCGACGGAGACGGCTTCGAGGACGCGGCCTGCGGCGGCGAGGACTGCGACGACGACGACCCGGACCGCTACCCGGGGAACACCGAGGTCTGCGACGCGATGGGCCACGACGAGGACTGCGACCCGGACACGCTCGGCCCGGACCGGGACGGCGATGGCTACGTCTCCGACGAGTGCTGCAACGGCGACGTCTGCGGGGCCGACTGCGACGACGGCGACGGCGGCATCTCGCCCGACGTGCTCGACGGGTGCGGGGGCGGCGACGAGGACTGCGACGGGAGCTTCGACGAGGACCCGAACGAGATCGTCTACCGGGACCGCGACGGGGACGGCTACGGCACGCCGGACGAGACCCTCGAGGCCTGCGGCGCGCCCATGGGCTACGCGCCGCTCGACACGGACTGCAACGACGACCTCCGCAGCATCAACCCGGGCGCCGCGGAGGTCTGCGACGGCGGCACGGACCCCACGATGAGCGACGAGAACTGCGACGGCACCATCGACGAGGGCTGCGGCTGCACCCCGGTCGGCGCCGAGCGCGTCTGCGGCGAGACCATGGCCATCCGCGACGGCGTGGGCCGCTGCGCCCCGGGCGCGCAGACCTGCCAGACCGTCGCCGGCGGCACCGCGTGGAGCGGCTGCGCCGGGGCCGTCGGGCCCATCGAGGAGGTCTGCAACGACGAGGACGACGACTGCGACGGCGCCATCGACGAAGACTTCGAGTGCCGCAACGGCGCGACCGACACGGGCCTGAACGACTGCGGCCGGGAGGGCACGCGCACCTGCCTGAGCTGCACCTGGACGCCCCCCGACTTCAGCCGCGACGAGACCGCGGCGACCTGCGACTACTGCGACGACACGGGCCGCGGCTCCCTCGACACGGAGATCTCCCTCTCCATCGGCAACGACACGGAGCATCGGTTCTACCGGGAAGACGTCCCGTCCGTCGACGAGCTACAGACCTTCGGCGCACCGTCCATCCCGCTCTGCTCTTCCTCCACGTCCCAATGCGCCGTGCCCAACAACTCGACGGTCGCTGGAGCGAGCCGAACCGGGGCCGTGTATCTCCGCGAACCGGTGGAGATCGGCTACGAGGGAGTCACCTTCGAGGCCAAGGTCACCGTCTTCGAGGACCGCGACACTCCCCAGGAGCACGGCTGGGGACTGGTGGTGGTGCTCGAGGACGACACGAACCCCTCGCCGCTGCTCGGAGCGGTCGGCGAGATGGGCGTGCCCCGGGGCCGCGACGGCATGGCCGTGGAGTGGTGGTGGTACGACTTCGAGGCGGCGGGGGATGTGGACGACACGGTCGCCTTGCGACAGCTCCGGGCGAGCGGCGCGGATCCGGTGGTGTCCCGGACGACGGAGCGGGCCGAGCCCCACGCCTTCCAGACGACCCGCGGGAGCCGCCCGCGGCAGCACCTCCGTGCGCGGATCACGCCGGACAACCCCGTCACCACGACGAACGAGACCGAGGTGGTGGTGCAGTACCAATACATGGGCCTCTGGCAGCGAGCCGCCGCCTGCGGGGCCGGGGGCGAGCCGGACTGCGGCTTCGCGATCACGTCGGGCGCCACCTACCACTTCGGCATCGTCTCGAGCGCGACCAGCACGAGCACGCCGTACATCAGCTTCCGAACCGACGACTCCTCGGAGACGCTGCCCGCCCCCTCCGTGAACGTCGAGACGCTCTGCCCTTGACCAGCGAGGAGCAGAGCGCGTCGTCGCCGACTACGCGCCGTCGCTCGCGCCGCCTTCGGTCGCTTCGCGGGTGAAGGGGGTGGTGGTGCTCCACATGCGCCACATGAGGACGATGGGGATGCTGAACCAGGGGAGGTTCAGGAGGTAGACGAGGGCGAGGCTGTCGGTGGCGTGGGGGCCGACGGTCTCCTCGAAGAGGATGATGGTGACGTTGGTCATCATCACGCTGGCCCAGATGAAGCACCAGTTGCGGATGCCGTCCTTGCCCTTGATGAACGACCAGATGCCGGCCGCGTAGAAGGGGAAGAAGAAGAGCTGGTCGATCCAGATGGTCGCGCGCCACCAGGCCGGACGGGCCATGAGCGGCGGGTCGAAGTTGCTGCCGTACCAGTGGATGAGATCGACGAAGGGCTTCGGCGGCCAGACCGGGTAGTCGAAGTCGTTCGGGTCGTCGATCATGAGCTGCTCCATGTCGACGATGGGCGTGATGAAGAGCAGGTTGAGCAGGAAGAAGCCGACGAAGAGGTAGTCGAGCTTCCGCTCCCGGATGGGGACGACTTCACGCATGGCGCACGACGATAGGGGCGCCGGGAAACGCGTTCCAGGGTTTTCGCGCGAGGGGGGCGGCGGAGCGGCGGCGGAGACGCGGCGGAGACGCGACCGCCGGTGGGGTGCGGGCAGGGGGTCGTTGGGGCGTCTGGTCTGCCCGTGGGCTTCGGGGACCTGCGGGCAGGGGCACGGGCAGGGGCACGGGCACGGGTTCTCAGCCGGGTCTCATAGGCGGATCCAGAGGCGTTTGGGGGCCGACCCGGGGAAGTCGCTCGGCTCGGGGAGCTCTTTCACCTGCCGGAGCTTCACGCCCGCCTCCCGCGCGCCCTCGTGCACGAAGCGGCGGAAGCGGCCCATGCTCATGCGCCCGTCGTTGCTGCTCAGAAGCACGATGGCCCCCGGCGCGGCCACGGCGAAGCAGCTCGCCGCGAGCCCCACCCACTGCTTGCCGCTCTTCCAGCGCGTCTTCTTCGTCGTCGCGTAGGTCGGCGGATCGGCGATGACGAGGTCGAAGCGCTCCCCGCGCCGCCCGAGCTTCTTCAGGTACGCGAAGCAGTCCTCGCGCACGACCCGCTGACCCTCGAGGCCGTTCGCCGCGAAGGCCTCCCGCGCCCGCTGGAGCGCCGGCGCCGAGACGTCGACGGTCGCCACCTCGCGCGCCCCGCCGGCCGCCGCCGCCACGCTGAAAGGGCCCGTGTACGCGAAGAGGTTGAGCACGCGCCGTCCCCCGGCCTCGGCCCGCACCCGCGCCCGCGCGTCCCGCTGATCGAGGAAGACGCCGGTGCTCAGCCCGTCCCCGAGCCGCACGGGGAAGCGGAGCCCGTTCTCGCGCACTTCGAATTCCTCCGGCGCCGCCCGCCCCCGCACGGGGCCCGCGGGCGCGATCTCGCACCGCGTCGGGTCGACGATCTCGTTGGCCTGCCGCGGCCGCCGCTTCACGTAGACGCCGGCGAAGCCGAGCCCGGCGAGCGCGTCGAGGATCCCGTCCTCCGCGCGGAGCGCCTCGGCGCCGTAGAGGTGCGCGACGAGGTGCTCGCCGTACACGTCCACGGCCAGGCCGGGCACACCCTCGCCCTCCCCGTTCAGGAGCCGAAACGCGGTCGTCGGCGCCGGCGCCTCCGCGGCGCGCCCCAGCCCCCAGCGCCCCTGCATGGCCCGCGCGAGCGCGTCGTCCAGGGCCCCCGCGTCCTCGAGCGACACCGCGTCCTGCCCCGCGAGCCAGGCGTCGAAGGCACGCGGCGTCGGCGCCTCGAAGCGCGGCCCGCCCTCGAGCCCGAGCGCAGCCGCGTGCAGCATCAGCCGCGGCGCCGCCGGGCCCTCGTAGATCGCGTCCCCCGCCACCGGGCAGCCCACGGCGGCGAGCTGCGCGCGGATCTGATGCGTCCGCCCGGTCTCGATGCGGAGCGCCAGGAGCGCCCGATCGCCGCGCCGCGCCGCCACCTCCACGTGCGTCACGGCCCGCTTGCCGCGCCGATCGCCCTTCCCCACCGGCTGGACGCGCCCCTTCACCTTCGCGAGCCGGTGTCGCAGCGTCTTGGCCCCGCCCTTCCAGCCGCGCACGCAGGCGAGGTAGCGCTTGTCGACCCGGCGCCCCTCGAACTGGTCCGCGAGCGCCGGGTTCTTCGCCTTGTCCCGCGCGAAGACGAGCACCCCCGAGGTGTCCCGGTCGAGCCGCTGGTGCACGCCGAGGTAGCCGTCCTCGCCCCGCGCCTCGAGGAAGCGCCCCAGCCGCGTCACCACGTCGTCGGGCCAGCTCGGATCCGCCGCCTGGCTCGGCACGCCCGCCGGCTTGTCGACGGCGATCAGCCCGCCCTTCTCCGCGAGGATCCACGCCTCCTCGAAGTCGGGGAAGAGCACGCGCCGCCGCGCCCCCAGCGTGTCCGGCTCGCCCTCGCCGGCCCCGGCCCGCTTCACCGCGCCGAGCGCCGCGCGGACCAGCTCGTCGTCCCGGCTCACGCCTGCTGGCGCAGCTCGTCGGGCATCATCAGCGAAGGCGTCCCGGTCGTCAGGACCCAGAGCTGGTGCGCCGCGCGCGTCGCCGCGATGTGCATGAGGTGCCGCGCCTCCTCGTCCTCCGGGAAGGTCGCCGTGTTCGCCTCGACGATGATCACGTAGTCGAACTCGAGGCCCTTCACCTGCTTGACGTCGGTCACGTCGATGCCCGGCCGGAAGGGGAAGTCCTGCTCGGCGATGCGCCGCATGTTCGGCACCTCGCCCTGCTTCAACCCCTTGAACCAGAGGTCCGCCTGCTCCGGGTAGCGCGCGATCACGGCCACGCTCGAGAGCGGCTCCATGCGCACGAGCTCGCGCAGCGCCTCGCTCAGGAAGGCCACGCCCTCGCCACTCGTGGAGAAGCGGAAGAGCTCCACCGGCGCGCCGTGGCGCACGGCCTTGCCGCCCTCGTCGCGCTGGAGCGGCCCGAGCACGAAGTTCGCGAAGTCGAGGATCTCGTGCGTCGAGCGGTAGCTCAGGCGGAGCGGCTCGATCTCCACGTGGTCGAGCTCGAGCTCGTGGAGCACGTCGCGCCAGTCGCTGAAGCCGTTGTCGAGGTAGAGCTTCTGGGCCACGTCGCCGGCGAGCGTGACGCTCTTCCGATCGCTGATCGTGTCGAGCACGACGGCGAGCTCGAGCGGCGAGAGGTCCTGCGTCTCGTCGACGAAGACGTGCTCGTAGGCCAGCCGGCCGCGCTTGCCCTGGCGGAGCGGGCCGCGGAGCCGCTGATGGAGGCGCAGGAGGATCGCGTCGTCCTCGCGGTCGAGGGTCGGCAGCACGTCCTCGTCGAGCCCGTCGATGCCGACGGTCTTCGCCTTCGGCGCCTTCTCCCCGTCGCGGATCTCCTCGAAGCGCTCGTCCCGCCAGGCCGTGGCCTCGGGCACCTTCCGCGCGCACCAGGCGTGCGCCGTGTCGAGCTCCACCTTCGCCATCGCGTCCGGCGCGTGCTTCGCGAAGGCCTCCCCGAGCCGGTCCCGATCCGTGAGCAGCTCGGCCCAGGCGCCCACCACGTCGCGGCAGCGCTCCTGCGCCTCGTCGAGCGCCCGATCGATGGCATGCCGCGCGTCGACGGCGAGCGCCTTCGCGCCCTTCTCGGGATCCTTCAGCCACGCGCGGAGCGCCTCGATGCGCTGCTCGGGCGCCTCGCTCTTGGTCGCCCGCCACTCGCGGAGGGCCTTGGCGCCGCCCTCCTGCTTCTTGCCGACGGCGACGATGCGCGCCTCGACCTCGCCGGCGATGCGATCGGCCCAGCCCTCGATGAGCCGCAGCATCACCGGGTGCTTCTTCATGCGCGTCACGACCGAGGGCGTGTCGTCCGTGTAGCCCTTCGGCAGGTGCTTCACGTGCTTGGCGCGGAGCTTCGCGGCCCAGCTCTCGTAGGTGAGCACGGGCACGCCCTCGACGCCGAGGGCCGGGAGCACGCGCGAGATGTAGCGGACGAGCGCGTCGTTGAAGACGACGACGAGCATCTTGTCCGGGCGGAAGCGGCGCCGATCCTGGAAGGCGAGGTAGGCGAGGCGGTGGAGGCCGATGGTGGTCTTGCCGCTGCCGGCGCCGCCCTGGATCACGACCAGGCCCGAGGTGGGCTTGGTGATCAGCTCGAACTGGCGCGGGTCGATGAGCGCCGTGATCTCCGAGAGGCTCGTGTCCTCGCGGCCCTCGAGGTCGCCCGTGCCGAGCTGGCCGGGGGCGTGGTGCTTCTCGGGGCGCATGGCCGCGCCCTGGCCGCCGCTGAGTCGCACGGCGCTCGAGCCCGCGCGGCGCCAGCTGCCGTCGGCCTTGCGGACGAAGGTGCCCTGCGGCGCGCCGATGCGCTTGAGGCGGCCGGAGCCGATCGAGAGGGAGCGGCGGACGAGCACCTCGCCCTCGACCTCGCGCGTGCCGAAGAGCTCCTCGTAGTCGTCGCCCTCCTCGTAGCGGTAGTAGATCCGGCTCACGGGCGCGTCGCGCCAGTCGACGATGCGCACGCCGGTCTTGCTGTCGAGGAAGGTGCTGCGGCCGATCAGGACCTCGCGCTTGCGGCTGTCCTCCTCGAGGACGAGGCGACCGAAGTAGGGGGCCATCGGGTCGACGACGCCGGCCGTGACCTTGGCGCGGCGCGCGGCCACGCCCTGGAGCCGGGCCATCTCCTCGATGAGCGGCGGGATGTCCTCCGTGCGGGCGGCGCGGATCTGATCGCGGAGGGCGACGAGCTCGGCGTCGTAGTCGATGAGCGTGCCCGTGCGCTGCACGCGGCGCTGCGAGATGGTGCGCGCGACGCGGCCGAGGACCTTCTCCTCTTCGCCGACGATCTGCGTCAGCTCGGCGTCCTGCTCGGTCTCGGTCTTCGTCGCCTCGGGAGGAGGCTCGATGCCCCGGGCCGGGGTGGCCATGCGATCCGATGCCATGCGCGTCTCTCTTCCGGGCCGCGGCCAGAGCCCCCGGGAACCGGGCGCTCCGCGCGCGCAGCGCAATCGAACCGGATTAGCACCCCGGCCCGGGCGCGCCAGCGTTTGTTGCCGATCGGGCACCCCGGGGGCAGACCTGTCCCCAAGCTGGGTCAAAGCCGGGCCATTTTGCTTCCCAGCGGGCCCCTGGGGCCCTCGGCGCTCGCTCCGCTCGCGTCACACGGGTCGGTTCTTCGTGGGAACACGAAAGCGGCTCCGTGGGGCCGGCCACGGGGCAGAGGTGGGAGCGCTCCCCTCCGCAGTGGCCTGACTTCGCCGACGTCGCGGCCGGACCGCTCGCGTCTTCCGCTCGCTGCGCTCGCCATCTTTGGCCGACCAGCGGGCCCGTGACGTGGGCGCGGGTGCGGGCGGGGGGTCGAGCGCCTCAGGGTGCGGCGGAGTCGCCGCGCCGGGCGGCCTGCTCGACGGCGAAGAGCGCGTCGACGAGGGCCTCGGTGCGGCCGGGCAGGTGGAGCGAGGCCCGGTGGACGACGTGGAGGGTGGTGGCCGCCTCGGCGTCGAGCGGGTGGGCGACGAAGCCGTGGGCGGCGCCGACCCGGGTCGGGAGGTAGGCGACGTAGCGACCGGTGCGGACGGCGTCGATGGCGGCCTGCATGCGGTCCACGCGGAGCCGGACCGAGCGCGGGAGGTGGCTCGGGTAGCCGTCGACCTCGCGGCCCCGGACGCGCGGCGGCGCCACGAAGGCGGCGTCCGTGGGGAGGGCCGGGTCGCCCGCGAGGGGGTGCGCGGGCGCGGCGAAGACGGCGTGGGGGAGGCGGGTGAGGGCGCGGACGGCGAGGTCCGGCGCGTCCGGGGCGTCCTCGAGGAGGGCGACGTCGAGCTCGCCGCGCTGGAGGGCGCCGATGGCGGCGGAGGCGTCCAGGGCGTGGAGGTGGGGGACGAGGTCCGGGTGCGCGTCGGCCAGGCGGGCGAAAGCCGGGAGCACGACGAGGGGCACGAAGGGGCCGGGCGCGGAGACGTGGACCGGGCCGCGGAAGCGCTCGTCCTCGAGGGCGAGGAGGGCCTCGTGGACCGTGCGCATGGCGACGCGGACGGCGCGGAGGAAGCGGCGGCCGTCGTCGTTGAGGACCAGGGCGCGGCCGCGGCGGTCGAAGAGGGAGTGACCGAGCTGATCCTCGAGCTGGCGCACGGCCCGGGAGAGGGCCGAGGGGGTGAGGTGGAGCGCCTTGCCGGCGGTGGGGAGGTGCTCGGTCTCGGCGACGGCCCGGAAGGCCGGCAGGACGCTCCAGAAGTCGACGAGGCGGCGGGTGCGCTCCATGGGCGCAGCGTGGCGCGGTCGTGGAGCGGAGCGCAACGACGGGCGGGGGCCGTCGCGGAAGGCACGACGGCGAGCGGTGCGGACGCGCGGGAGACGTGCGCCAGAGAGAGGGGCGGAGCCGAGCGCGGTGCCGGCCAGGTCGGACGGACGGGCGGAGGCGAACGCGCGGCGTCGACGGAGCGGAGGCGAACGCGCGGGGTCGAACGCGCGGCGCGGAGGCCCTACTCGAGCTTCTCGCGAATGGCCTGGTTCAGGGCGCCGTGGGCGCGCCGGTACTCGTACCAGCCGCGCGCGATCGGCGCGACGCGCTCGCTCGCCAGCTCGCGATCGTAGGCGCCCTCGAGCCCCTCGAGATAGGCGAGGTAGTCGGACCAGGCGCCGCGGAGCAGCTCGGTGGCGGCGATGAGCTCGTTCACACCCGAGACCATGTCGTCCGGCGGGATGAGGTCGCGCAGCCGCGGCTCGAGCTGCTCGAGCCGATCGAGGCAGCGCTCCCGCACCATGCGCGCGTAGGCCGCGTGCCCCCGCTCGGAGCGCGAGTGGATCTCGACGGCGAGCTCCTCGTTGTTGCGGAGGTCCTTCTCGCCCTGGAAGGCGCAGGTCCAGAAGGCGTCGAAGTGCCGCGCCTTCAGCCCGTTCACGTTGCGCCCGAGCGTCTCGTAGGCCTCGTTCGCGTCGCCGCTCTGCAGCACGAAGAAGGCGAGCCCGCCGCCGATGAGGAGCACGATGCCGCCGAGGATGGCCACGAGCCCGCCGCGGCCGCCGCGCATGGCGCGCTCCTCGGCCTCGAGCGAGGGACCCGGCACGAGGGGCGGCGCCGGGTCGCCGATGCGCAGGTCGTCGTCGCTCATCGTCCGCGCACGCTACACCGCGCGAGCGGGTCCGAAAAGCGTGGGACCTCTCACATTCCGCGCGCATCCGAGGGGGTCGGATGGCCCGCGCGGAAAACTTCCACGGCCGTGAAGCGTCCCACCGCCCCGAGGGGCCACCGAAGCTCGGTGGGCGCTCTCGAGGAGGAGGAGAGACGAAGATGGATCGAGCACTCGCCGTGGCCGCGCTGGCCGCCGTGGTCCTGGGCTCCGGAGCGCTCGGCGGCTCCGTCGCCCGGGCCGACACCCTCGCCCTGGGCATCGAGCCGGACGAGCCGAGCACGCTGACCGGCCTCGAGCTCTCGCTCGGCCTCGGCGTCCTGGGCCAGAGCACCTCGGGGACGCCGCTGGACGACCACGGCTACGACCGGGCGCCGGGCCCGGTGACCGACCTCCAGGCGCGGCTGATCTTCGGGCGGGACCGCTACGTGCGCCACGGGCTGCTCCTGCGCGGGGCCTACACGGCCGGGCGGGGCTTCGGCCGGCAGGGCTACGGCTTCCGCTTCGGCATCGCCGACCTCGGCTACTCGATGCGAGCGCTCCTGCCGTGCATGTCGAGCGCCGCACGCCAGGTCTTCCTCACGGGCACGCTCGGCCTGAGCGGCGGCTGGGCGGACGCGGGCACCGGGCGCGGGCCGATGGGGATCGACGAGAACGAGCGGCGCCTGGCCGCGGACGAGCTCGACCACGCCGCGCTCGGCTGGCTCTTCGGGGTCGAGGGGAGCGTGCACTTCGGGCGCTTCCTCGTCGGCGCGAGCCTCGACCTGCGTCAGCACTTCGGCATCGACACGGAGGCGGACCGCACCTTCCTCGCGCAGGCCATGCTGCGCGTCGGCGGCGCCTTCGACTGGCGCGACTGAGCCGGTCGACCGACCGGGGCGACCGACTGGCGCGACGGCCCGGGCGACTCCGGCGGGCTCGCCGCGCCCCGACCATGGGACCGGGGACGCGGGGCTCGGGGACGCGGGACTCGGGGACGCGGGGCTCGGGGACGCGGGGCTCGGGGACGCGGGGCTCGGGGACGCGGGGCTCGGGGACGCGGGGCTCG
>MDTG01038458.1_pt1 | contig 12741 bp, 11 predicted proteins | sample 811421 | NCBI WGS metagenome assembly MDTG01 (sample SAMN05326645, study PRJNA326480) | marine metagenome | isolation source: seawater | place: Pacific Ocean: South East | collected 2011 | reverse complement strand
TTGCGTTTCCATCGCTATGGGAAGAATTAAAACATGTTTAGAAAATAATAATAATAAATATTATGGAGATGAAAATAATATATACTTTAATCATCTCAATGGAGATCATTATCCAGTATTTTTATATTTTGTAAGTAACAATGCTTTTAATTTTAATGATGAAATTTTAGCAACGAAAGTATTTATGTTAAATAAAATGATGTTTGGAGTAGATGCCTTTTATAAAGTAAAATTACCAAAACATTTTATGTTGGTTCATGCTACAGGAACAATTTTAGGAAATGCTTCTTATGGAGAAAATCTTGTTGTTTATCAAGGAGTTACTATAGGATCTGCATTAGTTGGTGGGAAATATCCAATAATTGGTGAAAACGCAATATTATATTCAAATTCATCAATTCTTGGAGATTGTTCAATAAAAGAAAATTTTGTTTTAGGCGCAAACTCTAGTATAATTAATACCAATATTGAAAGCAATAAAATTGTACTGGGATACTACCCACATAATAAAATTTTAGATAATGAAAATAATTTTATCAGAAAATATTTCAATAAAACCCAAATATTTTAATGAAAAATATTGTTTTTTTAGTAATATGTCCTTTAACTAAAAGAGATTACAAACGATTTGGTATAGATACTTTAAAAAACAACTTCAAGGTTTATGTGTTTGATATGACAGAACTTTATAGGCCTGAGTATTCAATTAATAATAATGAAAAAGTTCAATATTTTGACGGTTATTATTCAATAAATAATTTAAAACAGTATTATAATAAAATTGATGAATTAAATATTTATGCAGCAATTGATTTTTTAGATATAAGTACACTCTCTTTTAAAATAAGAAATAAATTAAAAAAAAATAAAATTTTTTTAACTAAAACTCAATCAGGCCTTCAGCCTAAAATTCCTAATTTACAAAAGAGATCAAAGTTGATAAGTCATATTTTTAGTATTTCAAAATGGAAAAAATTATTTTTTACTATTCATAAGTTGTTTTTTCCTGAAATTTATTTTAGTTCTGATAGTATTTTATCAGGTGGACTTTCTGGTGAAAAATTAATAGCAGCTAAGTTTTCAAAAATAATAATACCTGCTCATTCTTATGATTATGAAACTTATTTATCTTTAAAAAAAAACCAAAATATAAATCAAAAACCATATGCTGTTTTTATAGACCAATATATTGCACATCACCCAGATATTGATTATTTAGGTTTAGACAACCCTATTAATCCTAAGACATATTTTAATTTGTTGGAGAGTTTTTTTTTAAATTTTGAATCAAAATTTAATATTGAAGTTAAGATTGCAGCTCATCCTCGTTCTGATTATGAACTCCATCCTAAAATTTTTAAAAATAGAAAAATATATAAAGGTAAAACAGCTGAGTTAATAAGAGATTCTAAATATGTTTTTCTGCATAATAGTAATTCTGTTTCTTTTGCTGTTCTATGGGAAAAACCTTTAATTTTTATAACCTCTGATCAAATTAATAAATTAGTACCATCATTAAAATTTTTCGCAGAGTTTTTTTATTTAAATCCTTTAGATTTAAATAGTTATTCAGAAAATGAACTAAAAAAATGTTTAAATACAAAAATTGACAAATCAGTTTATAAGAATTATAGAAATCAATTTTTAAAACATCCTTTATCAATTAATAAACCTTTTTGGGATATATACTCGGATTTTTTATTAAATAGAATAAATAAATGAAAAAAAATTCAAATAATTTTTATGAAATTTTAGATAATTGTAAAAAAAATTTGCTTTGTCCAAAATGTAATAAGTCAGATTTTTTGATAAACGACACTAATTTATCATGTAAAAATTGTAAAACTAATTATCCAATCGATATAAACTCTAGGGTATGTTCATTTTCTCCATCATTCACAATGAATAAGACTAAAAATGAAATAATGGATTGGTGGGGGGATCTGTATGAACAATGTTATGCTAATGATGATTCTATTATAAATGAAAATTCATTATCTAAAAGTCTTATTGAATTAGAAGATATGTTTAAGAAACGTAATCACTTAGCTTATATTGAAATGCTCCCTTTATTAACAAATAGTGATCAAAAAGTTTTAGAAATTGGCCCTGGTTCAGGTGGACATTCTGCTCTATTTGCATCTAAGGGGATTGATATTACAACTATTGATATTACATTATCAAGAGCTATTTCAACAGCAATGAAACTTTCTTTAACAGGAAATAAAAAAGGTTTATCATTTCAAGGAGATTCTGAAACTTTACCTTTTAATGATAATACTTTTGATATAGTGTATTCCAATGGTGTTCTTCATCACACTATAAGTACTGAAAAAGCAATAAGTGAGGTTTACCGGGTATTAAAACCAGGTGGAAAAGCCGTTCTAATGTTATACAGTAGGCATTCATCTCAATATTGGTTAAATATAGTTCCTAGAGCAATAATTGATGGAGGAATATTTCACCTTTCTGAAGAAAATTGGATTGGCAGAGTAACTGAAGGTTCTCCAAAATTTGGAAAAGTAAAAAACCCTATAACCAGGGTTTATTCTGCGAAACAAATTAAAGAATTATTAACAAATTTTAAATTGTGTTCATTGAGAAAGTCTAGTTTTCAATTTGATAATTTTATGTTACCAAGATTTAATACGATTCGAAACTCTTTTTTAAACTTATTAGGATATAATCCTCACGAGGGTTGTAAAATTGTTTATGGAGAACCAAGGTTTATTGATACTGGCTTAGAATTAAAACTAGGCAAGTATTTTGGTTGGGACTGGAATATTGTAGCAAAAAAACCATTATAAAATATAAATTACTATGAATTATAAAAAATCTATACATAAGCATACAATCGGATCTTGGATTACACTTAATCATCCCTCAATTGTAGAAATAATTGCCGAAGCTGGTTTTGATTGGCTTTGCGTTGATTTAGAACATTCTGTGACTGACTATAAAGAAGCTCAACAGTTAATATCAATTATTCAAAGTAAAGGAATATTAGCTTATGTTAGAGTCGGGGAAAATAATTCTTTAATTATTAAAAGAGTTCTTGATGCAGGAGCTGATGGTATAATTATCCCAAGCATTAACTCTAAAAAAGAAGCTTTAAAAGCAGTAGAATCTATTTTTTACCCACCTATTGGAAAAAGAGGTGTTGGATTAGCTAGAGCACAAAAGTATGGTTTTGATTTTGAAAATTATAGAGACGATAAGGCAAAAAAAATAAAAATTATAGTTCAAATAGAACATATTGATGCCATTAACGAATTAGAATCTATATTAAAAATAGATGAAATAGATGGCACATTTATAGGTCCTTATGATTTGTCAGGATCAATGGGTAAACCTGGTCAATATGATGATAAAGATGTTAAAGAAGTACTTTTGAAATATGAAAAAATTGTTAAAAATTATGATAAACTTATAGGCTATCATGTCATTGAACCAGATCACACAAAAGTGATTGATAAAATAAATAAGGGATATAATTTTATAGCCTTTAGTTTAGATACTATTTTTTTAGGTTCAGCAGTTAGAAACGAAATGAAATTTTTAAGAAAAAACCTGTAACCTTTTGATATGAAAATATTAGGAATAATTCCTGCTAGAATGGCATCATCTAGATTTCCGGGAAAACCCATGAAAGATATATTGGGAATGCCTATGATTGGCCATTGTTATAAAAGAGCAAAAATGTCTTCTGTTTTAAATGATGTTTATGTTGCAACATGTGATTTAGAGATTTTTGAATATATAAAAAGTATTGGAGGAAAGGTTGTAATGACCTCTAGTTCTCATGAAAGAGCCTCAGACAGAATTGCAGAAGCATTATTAATAATTGAAAAAATTAATAAAGTAAAATCTAAAATAGTGGTTTTATTACAAGGGGACGAACCAATGACAAATTCATCAATGATTGAAGCTGCAGTTAATCCTTTAATCTATTCGGAAAACATTAAAATATCTAATTTATATACTAAAATAAAAACTATAAATGAATTTGAGAATCCAAATGAAGTTAAGGTAGTGGTAGATAAAAATAATTTTGCAATGTATTTTTCAAGAGAGCCTATTCCCTCAAGGAGAATGAATTTTTCAAATGTCCCAATGTATAAGCAAGTTTGTGTTATTCCTTTTAAAAGAGATTTTTTGCTTGAATATAATAAAATGGAACAAACTCCTTTGGAGATTATTGAATCTGTAGATATGATGAGAGTTTTAGAAAATGGGATTAAAATTAAAATGGTTAATATTTTTGAAGAAAATTATTCTGTTGATACGAAAGATGATTTGAAAAACGTTATAAAAATCATGAAAAATGATAACTTAATAAAAGATTATATTTAAAATGAAAATCCTTTTAACAACAACTTCTTTTATTGATACACCAGGAATTCACCAAAAAAAATTGTATAACTCGAGATATAAAATAGATGCATTAAGAGGTCCTCTTAAAGAAGAAGTTTTATTACCAATAATTTCTAATTATGATGGTATAATTTGTGGAGATGATGATATTAGTTTTAAAGTAATAAGTAATGGATCTAAGGGAAAACTTAAAGTTATTTCTAAATATGGGATTGGGCTTGATAAAGTTGATTTAAATGCAGCTAAAGAATTTGGAATTCCAGTTTTTAATACTCCTGGTGTTAACCATATAACAGTGTCTGAGCATATAATCGCATTAATTTTTACTTTTTATAAAAATATTCATTTAGAATATCAGATTACTAAAAATGGAAAATGGAAAAGATTAATAGGAAATGAAGTTTTTGGTAAAAAAATTGGAATACTTGGTTTAGGGAGAATTGGAAAGGAATTACATAATAGAGTTAAAGCTTTGGGAATGAAAGTTACAGTATTTGATCCTAATATAGACTCACAATTTGTTTCTAAAAATAATATAGATGTCGTAGAATCAATTGAAAAATTGGTTGAAGATATTGATATTTTAGCATTAACCCTTCCATTAACTAAAATCTCTAAAGGAATTATTAATAAGGATCTGATAGAAAAAACAAAAAATAATATAATAATAGTTAATACATCAAGAGCTTTAATTATAGATCAAAATTCTCTAATTTCTTTATTAAAAGAAAAAAAAATAAAAGCATATTTAACTGATGTCTTAGAGGAAGAACCAATGACTGAAAATCATCCATTACTTGAGTTTGATAATGTTATAATTACTCCTCATATAGGGTCTAGAACTTTTGAAAGTGTTCAAAGACAAGGTTTAATGGCTGTGGAAAACTTATTTAAATTTTTAAACAAATGGCAAAAATAATAGTATTTGGAGGATCAGGATTTTTAGGTAGTCATGTTTCAGACGAATTGACTAATAAAGGTCATGACGTTGTGATTTTTGATAAAGTAAAATCTAAATATCTTAAATCAAATCAAAAAATGGTATTAGGAGATATTTTAAATCAAAATAGTGTAAAAAAAGTAATTAAAGGAGTAGATTATGTTTATCATTTTGCTGCTATTGCTGATATACATGAGGCAAAAGAAAATCCTATCGATACAGCAAACTTTAATATAATGGGAACAATGTATTTGCTTGATGCATGTAAAGAGTTTAAGGTCAAAAGGTTTATATACTCTAGTACGGTATATGTTTACAGTGAGCATGGATCATTTTATAGAAGTTCAAAACAATCTTGTGAATTATTCATTGAAAATTATAAAAAGGAATACAATTTAAATTTTACAATTTTAAGATATGGATCTTTGTATGGCCCTAGAGCAAATCATTTTAATTTTATTAAAAAAACAATTGAACAAGCGTTAATTGAGAATAAAATCCAGAGAAAAGGGGATGGTAATGAAGTCAGAGATTATATAAATGTTTTAGATGCTGCTATTGCTAGTGTAGATGTATTAGATAAAGAATATTTAAACAAATACGTTATGATTACAGGCCCTCAAACTATGAAAGTAAAAGAAATATTGGAGATGATCAAAGAAATTCTTAATGATGAAATTAAAATAGAATATTTAAGTGATCTCGTTGAAGGACACTACCAAATAACTCCTTATTCTTTTAAGCCTAAGGTAGCTTTAAAATTAATTCCTAAAAATTATCATGATTTAGGTCAAGGAATTTTGGATTTAATTTATGAGATCTATGCAGATTTAATTAAAAAAGGAAAAAAAATAAAGTATGATAAACATAATAATAAATGAGTAAAAAATATATATATCTTTCCTATTTTTTAGATCATAAAACCCCCATTTATGGTGGTGACAAGGGTATTAGTATTTCTGAAAACAGTTCAATTAAAAAGGGCGATACAGCCAATACGAAAATATTATCTTTTCATAACCATTCAGGAACTCATATTGACTTTCCAAATCATTTCATCGATGAGGGAAAAAAATCAGATGATTATGAAGCAGGATTTTGGATATTTGAAAACCCGTATTTAATTAATATTAATGTTTTAGAAAACGAGTTAATCAATATCAATAAAAAAAAATTAAACAGTATCCCCAAAAATACGGACTTTTTAATTTTTAATACCGGATTCCATATTTATAGAGATGATGAAAGATTTTGGAAATATAATCCGGGTTTTGCTCCAGAAATGGCTGAAAAATTAAAAAATCATTGTCCAAATCTTAAAATAATTGCAATGGATACAATTTCTTTAACCTCATTTCAAAATCGAGAAATAGGAAGAATATCTCACAAAAATTTTCTTGGCGAAAGTAACTTGTTAATTGTTGAAGATATAGATTTAAGGTTTTTAAAAACTCATCCAAAAAAAATAATGTGTTTTCCATTATTAGTCAAAAGTGTGGATGGTAGTCCTGTAACTATTATAGCTCAAGTTTAAAATGAATTATAAAGCAATAGTATATGATTTTGATGGAGTAATTTGTGATTCGGTTGATGTAAAAACAGAAGCATTTGCTCATATTTATAAAAAATATGGATTAGAAATTGTCGAAAATGTTAAAAAATATCATATTGAAAATGGTGGCATATCAAGATTTGAAAAATTTAAACACTATCATTCTGATTTTTTAGGAATAAAGTTATCTAATAAACAATTGATCTCTTTGGGAAATACTTTTTCAAAATTAGTAAAGAAAAAGGTTATTGAATCACCTTTTATAAATGGAGCATCAGATTTTATATCAACTAATTCTAAATTTTTTTTACAATTTATTTGTACCGGAACACCAGAAAATGAAATTCTAGAAATTGCACAAAAAAAAAAGATATCGCTATTTTTCAATGAAATTTATGGATCTCCAAAAAGTAAGGTAGAAATCATCCACTTAATAAAAAAAAAGTATAATCTGCAACCTGAAGAAATAGTTTTTTTTGGAGATGCTATGACAGATTACAATTCCTCAAAAAAATGTAATATTTCATTTATTGGAATTGAAAATGATTTAAACTCTTTTCCTCAGGATACTTTTTTAATAAAAGATTTTCAAGATAAAAAACTTTTAAATAAAATATTTAATGATTAATAAAGAATTAGTCTGGACTTTACCAAAATCTTTTTTAAGGTTCTGTTATGGTTCTGTAATTATTTGTGCTTTTTTAATCTTTACAACAAATTTTCTCGGCTTTACATCAAATCCGTTCTATTCTAATGCATCATTATTTCTTTTTTTTATTTCAACAGTTCTAGTTTATAAGATTGCACTTCAGAACACAGCCTTAACTTTCTGTCTTAGCTTTACTTTGTTAACTGCTTTTTCTCAAAGAATAATCGTTACTTATTTTTTCCCTGAATCTATTGATTATCAAATAGGATCATCAACTGGAAGTAATAGATTAGTTTTTACAGATTTAGAGGTAGATTTTGGATTGTTTTTTTATACTATTTGTGTAGGAAGTGCTTTGTTCGGGTTTTTACTTGCTGGAAATAAAAGTATTAAAATACCAAATACAAAAAAAATAAAGAATATTTTTGATTTTAAATACATAAATTTTTTTGTGTTTAAGTTTAAAACTATAGATTTTATAAAAACAATTATTTGGTTTTATATTATTACAGTATTAGTTAAAATAGGGATAATACTAATTACGGGGATTGGCTTAACTGGAGCGACACATTCAGATGATCAAGCTTTACTACATTTTATTTCAACTAGATCGATAGTAATCAAAAATTTTGCTTTTTTTGGAGTTATTTTATTAATGCATTATGAGAAAAAAAACAAACTAACTAAATTATTTTTTAGCTTATATTTTATTGAAAGTTTAGTCGCTGCTTCAAGAGCTTTTCTACTTTCATTAGCTCAAACCTTTATAATAATTTATTATATTTTAAGAAAAAAAATAAAATTAAAATACTTAATAATTTCTATTGCTATTATTGTCGGTTTTGGAGCAATATATTATGTCTTATTAACTGTATTAAGAAATTATTTTTTAACTGGAGAATTATATTTTACCTCAATAAACGTTTTTTTATATATTTCAAGAGCTTTTTCTCAATTTGATACTTTATTACTTTGGATTGAAATGCCAAGTCAACTTTATGAAAAAAGTGTTGGTTTTTTTCCTGATTTAATATTATTTATTAATTCATTCGTTGTTGGAGATCTTATTGCTGATCCAGACAGAGTTAATTTAGGTAAATTGATGGTTCAATATGGGAGACAAAGTGATTTTGATATTTTTTCATTAGCAGGTCATTCAGAAAATCCAGGTGCATTTGCTACCACTTATATTTATTTGGGATTGTACGGAGGAATGATTTATTGGTTTCTTCACGGGTTTGTATTAACAGTTTTTATGAATTCAAAAATTCATACATTTTGGAAGTTTGCAATTATTAGTAGTTTTGCTTTTGGTCCAAATTATGTTGTTTATACTACCTTCGCATCCCTTGTACAGCCCTTATTAGTAATTGGTTTAGGGATTATAATTTTTGATTTTATAAAATCAATTTTAGGACATAAAAAATATTTAAACATCAAATAAAATAAATCATTTTATGGATGACTCACCTATTTATTTTTATGAAAAATAAATTTTTACTTTTAAATATTTCTGATAATGTTTGGACTTACAGAATTAGTTCTGATCATAGTCCAAGATATTTAAGCGATTATATCGATCTAAATTCAGAAAACATAAAATCCAAGTATATTTTATTTATAAATACATTGTCTAATTATAAAATTAACGGCAAAAATATTTCAGAACATTTTTACTTAAAATCAGGCTATAATATTTGGTGGATGTCTAAAATTACCGAGAAAAGTTCTTATAAATCCCCTCAAATTTCTAACTGTATTAAGTTGATTGCATTAGAAGAAATTATTCTTTTTAATAAATGTGATAAAATTGTTTTAACAGGTGGAAATTTTGAGTTAATAGAGTCAATAAAAAAAATATCAAAAAATTTAAAAATTAAGATAGTCATAAATGATTATACATTTAATTATTTTTTAGATTTTATAAAAAAAAATATTTGTCACTTCACTTTTTTTTTTAATTTAATAAAGGCAATGATTTTTTTATTTTTAAGCTATATTTCGCTATGGTTTAGAACAAAAGTATCTAATAATTGGTTCAAGGGTGAAAAATCAATTATGATTTTTTCTTATTTCATACATTTAGATTTAAATAAAAGTAAAAAAGGAATTTTTTATTCAAGACAATGGGAACAATTACCCAAATTAATTAATTCTTTTGGAGTTAAATGTAACTGGGTTCATCATTTTCTCTCTAGTGAAGCAGCTTCAAGTCCCAAACAAGCAATTGATCTACTTAAAAAATTTAATTTATCTCAAAATCATCGTCATGCTTTATTAAATTCATATTTAGATTTTAGTATTATAAAAAAAGTATTTTTTAATTATTTGTACATAATAAAAAAAACAATTCATACTATTTCCGTCAGAAATCATTTCAAATTTGATAAATCTTCAATAGATTTTTGGCCATTATTAATGGAAGATTGGTATTCTTCCTTTATTGGTGCAGCATCTATTGAAAATTTAATAGTTATTTTTCAGATGGACAAGATTTTTAAAGAAATACCATATCAAAAATTGGGTTTGTATTTAAATGAAAATCAGGGTTGGGAACGAGCAATGTTACAAGCTTGGCGAAAATATAAACACGGAGAAATAATTGGAGTTCAACATTCTTCCTTAAGATATTGGGATTTGAGATATTTTGACCACAAAGAGATTTTAATTTCTAAAGAAAAGTTTTCACAACCTAAGCCAGATTATATTGCAGTTAATGGTCCAATTCCTTTAAAAATTTACTTAGATGCTAAATACGATAAGGAATCTTTTATAAAAGTTGAGGCTGTTCGTTACTTATTTCATTTAAATAATACGTTTTTAAAAAATGAATCATCATCAATTAAAAATGAATCAAAAAAAATACTTATCCTAGGAAATATTATAAAAGATTCAACAATAGCTCTTTTATCGTCATTAAATAAAATTTATTTGGACGGTTCAGTAAAATTTGTAATTAAAGCTCATCCTGGAGCTCTTATTAATGTGAAAAAATATCCTAAATTAAATTTAGAAGTAAATAACACTCCCCTGGTTGATCTTCTAAAAGAGTTTGATAATTGTATTGCAGTGGGAGATACAACTGCGGCATTAGATGCTCATTTATCAGGACTTAACGTTATTGTATTTTTAGCTAAAGGAGAACTGAATTTAAGTCCTCTAAAAGGATTTACTGGAGTTGATTTTGTAAGGAATTCGGATCAATTAAATAAAATGATGGAATTACATAAGAACAAAAGAAAAAAGATAAAGACAAAACAATCATATTATTGGTTAGATAAATCTTTACCTAAATGGAATTCTTTTTTAAATAAATATTACTAATTTTTAAATTATGGATAGTGATTTTAAAAATTATTTGAAAAGATTAAGATATCCAAAGTTTGCTTTTTTTAGCTTATTATATTTCACTAGAGCAATTTATAGAAAAGTTAAACGATCAATTTCATTCATTGATAATCTTAAAGAATTTAAGTCAATTAAAAAATATCAATTAAAGATTTTAAATGATTTAGATGTTAGAATTGATATTAAATCTCCAAAATTCACAAAGCAGTTCAAATTAAAAATTGTTTCTGGAATTAAAGAAATAAAAAATTCAGATGATTGGCATATAAGATTTATTGATGCAGAAATGAATGTATCAATTGATAGGTGGAGTTGGTTATTGTTAGGTCAAGAAAATAAATTATTTCCTTTTAGTTATGAAGATGGACTTTTTTTAATTCGTTCTTGGTCTTCACAATTTATAAACGATGAAATTTTAGCAAAAAAAGAACCATACAGTATAGGCGAAAGAATTTCAAATGGCATTCTTTTTTTTAAATTAAATAAATATATTATTCCAAATGATATTTTATTGATATTTAAAAAATTAACTTCTCAATTGGTTAAAAATTTAGAATACTATCCAAATGGTTTGACTGGAAATCATGCATTTAATAATGCAAGAGCACTTTATTTAATATCAAATATAATACCCAATGACAACATTAAACTTTTAGCTTTAGAAATTGTAGATGAACGGTTAAATTCTTTAGTTTCTGATGATGGTTTTATGAGAGAGGGCAGTAGTAACTATCAGTTTATTTTTACAAGATGGGTGTTAGAAATGATATGGAATGCTCAAGAGTTGAAAGATTATAAAACTTTGAATATTTTACTCCCATTTGCTGAAAAATTGCTGAAACAGTGTTGGTTTTTTCTTATACAGAATAAAATTAATAAAAAATGGAATTATCCATTATTTGGTGATGTTTCTCCTGACTGTCCACCTGAATGGTTAATTTCATTAACATGGTCTAAAATAGCTATTAATATTTACCAACCAAAAAATATTCCATTAGCTCCAAAAAATATCGGATGGGCGAAACTATTTGGAGGAATTACTAACAAAAATAGTTCAAAGAATAAGTTAAAAATAAATTTTTCATCAGTTTGTGGTTGGCATAGAATTGAATTTTTTGATTGGACTATTTTTACATATACCCCATTAAAAGAAACTCAATTAAGAGCAACTCATTCGCATTTAGATCTATGTAGCTTTGTATTGTATTTAAAAGGAAAGCCAATTATCATTGACATTGGGAGATATGATTATACTAATTCAGATCTAAGTAAACATTGTAAATCTGCTAAAGCACATAATAGTCTAATTATAAATGATATTGGGCCAGAGACAGAGTTATTTTCTTGGACTAATCCAGCTTATTCAGAAATCAAAACAAAATTAAGTATTAAAAAATCAGACTCTAAAATTTTTATTAAAATAGATCATAATGGTTACAAGCGAGTTGTTGCACAAAAAGTTAACCACCAAAGAACTATAATATTAAATAAAAAAAATGTATCTGTAAAGGATATTATAAAAGGGAATGGTAATGTTACAGTAAATAATTTTTTTAATTTTGCCCCAGGTTTAAATCTGCTAGAAATCGACAATAAAATTTTGAAATTATCAGATAAATTAAATTTTAAAACTAATAGTAATTCTATCAAAACAAATAAATTCAACAAAAAAACATCTGGGTGGTTATTTCCCTCTTATGGAGTAAAAGTACCTATTCTTCATTTGGAAATTAAAACAGAAAAATCTCTACCAGTAACAATAATAAATAAAATTACTTTAAATAAATAATTTATGTGTGGAATAGCGGGTTTGTTATACTTTAATAATAAAAAAGTTTGTATTCATGACTTAAAAGATATGACAAATGCTATGGTGCA
>MDTG01122242.1_pt1 | contig 12742 bp, 11 predicted proteins | sample 811421 | NCBI WGS metagenome assembly MDTG01 (sample SAMN05326645, study PRJNA326480) | marine metagenome | isolation source: seawater | place: Pacific Ocean: South East | collected 2011 | reverse complement strand
TCTAAATCAAGAGGGAACAGTGCTATCTGAGCCCAATAATAGTGGTGAGTTGACGGTTCAGGCTGGTATTATGAAGATCAACGTAAATATTTCAAACCTTAGGCTTCTTAAGGGGCAGAAGGATGATGCAAAGAAAACAAACGTTGGGAAAATAATGAAGTCAAAAACGCAAAACATCAGAAATGAAATAGACCTAAGGGGAATGAATATAGAGGAAGCCGCCATTGACCTTGATAAGTATTTGGACGACGCATATCTAGCAAAGCTAGAGCAGGTTACTGTTATTCATGGTAAAGGAACAGGAGCATTAAGAAAAGGAATCAAGGGATTTTTAAGAAGACATTCCCACGTTAAATCCTTTCGAGATGGGATTCATGGTGAAGGCGGTTCTGGAGTAACAGTTGTGGATTTGAAATAAGTTTTAACTTGCGAGGTGACATATATGATTCTCGTTAGCGCATGTCTAGTTGGAGTAGACTGTAGGTATAATGGAGGAAGTAATCTAGATAAAGATTTATTAGATTTCTTAAAGAACAAGCAGTATATTTTAGTCTGTCCAGAGCAGCTAGGGGGACTACCCACTCCTAGATACCCTAGCGAAATAGTTGGAGGCGATGGAGGGGATGTTTTAGCTGGCCTTTGCCGGGTAAAAGATAACCAAGGCAATGATGTCACTGAGCCCTTTGTTAAAGGGGCTAAGGAAACCCTAAAAATTGCAGAACTCTATAAGGCTAGGACCGCAATCCTAAAGAAACGAAGCCCTTCTTGTGGTAGTATAGATATATATGATGGAAAATTCCATGGCAAGATTAAAAGGGGAAAGGGAGTTACTGCAGCTCTATTGGAGGAAAATGATATAACTGTAGCCAATGAAGACAATTATGCAACTATAATTTAGCACTAAACCAAAATTTTGTGTAAGGGGGAAAAACTAATGAAAAAGATATTAATTTATTTACTTATGCTTACTTTAGCCTTTACAATGCTGACAGGTTGTAAAAAGAAGGATGAAGCAGCTGAACTAGACCTTGGAGAAGTATCTCAAGATAGTGAAGAGCAGGTGGTTGAAGCTGGTAATGAAACCCAAGAAGAAACTGCAACTGAAGTAGACTATATTCTATATTTAAGATATAAGGACAAGCCATTCCTATATGATGAGTTTTTCACAGTAGATATTAATGATGAAAGCTTTAAAGGTAAGTCAATTGAAGAGTTTATATTAGAACAGCTTATAAACTATGGAGAACAAGGCGATCTAATAAGCCCTGTTCCAGAGGGTACAAAGGTTTTATCAGTTAAGAGAGATGGTAAAAACGTTATAGTTGATTTATCTAAAGAATTTCTAGAAAAAGAAATGTCAAGTCATGATGCTACATTAACTGTAAGTGGAATAATTAACTCTATAGTAGCTATTCCAGGCAATGAGACTGCACAGATAATGGTTGAAGGAAAGCTTTTAGAAAGCTATAATGGAATGAAAACTGCTGATCCAATGTATTTCTTTGAAGGGGTGTTCCCGGATAAGTAAAAAGGCGTATGACGCTTTTTAGGTGCAAGGTTCGAGGTTTAAGTCGGGTTTTAGAGCCTTGAGATAGAAAGTGAATTGTATAAAAAAGTAGCCAGAATTGGCTACTTTTTTTATGGTGGCTGTATTACAGAGCTAAAGAGTAGTCAGATGTGGAGTGGATATCACTAAAAAGATAGCTTTGCCATGGGCACTGTCCTCGTGGCAAAGCTTAAATCGTAACCTTTTCAGTAAACTCAACAATGGCTATTTTTTATTACTCTTCTAATTCATCTAACACTTCCCTAGCCTCAGTAAATCCAGGAGATAATTCTACTGCTTTTTGAAAATGATATTTGGCATTTTCGTTATCTCCCTTTGCTAAGCTTATATGTCCTAGATAATAGTGAAAAATTTCCGTGTGTTCATTTGTAGAAAGCCCATTTTTAAACTGTTCCTCAGCAGCATCAATATCATTTTTCTGTAAATAGTCTTCACCTTTATCCAGGTAATATACAGCGCTGTTCTGAGTGAGTTTGATACCTGTAAAAAGGGATGTAAATATTATTACTACAACTAAAATTTGTACTAATACCCTTTTAGGAGTCAGAACCTTTTCGCCTCTAACACCAACTGCCCAGCTAATGATAAAACCACCCACTAGGCCAGATACGTGGGCCCAGTTATCGATATTTGGAACAACTATCCCGAAGACTAGGTTTATACCAAGAATCGCTAACAGGTTTTTAAGGAAACCACTATTAAATGCTTTGGGCTTACTAAGATAAAGATAAAAATATGATCCCAGCAAACCGAAAATTGCACCGGAAGCTCCTACCGCAACCGAACTGCTAAAGATAAAACTTCCAAGGGTTCCAAAAATCCCAGCGATTAGATATATAACAATAAACTTAGACTTTCCATAAATAAGCTCTATGTTTCTACCGAATATATTTAAAGCATACATGTTAAATAAGAGATGGGTTAGATCTGAATGCAAAAACATAGGAGTGACTAATCTATAGTACTGACCATCGGCAATCAATGGATTATACTTAGCACCAAAGTCTATCAACGTACCTACACTAAAGTCTAAGGACTTATCGATTAAAAACATCAAGATGCAAATTGAAACATTAATGGCTGTTATGACATAGGTTAAATATATTTTCTTATCTCTAAACATAATTTTCTGAATACCTCCTACAGCGAAAATGCTATATTATATCTATAATAATAGCTTAAAATTGTTATAATAATTTTAACAGATAAGTTTAAGAATTAAAAGTTAAACCGAAACAGCTTCAAGATTAAATATGTTTCAAATAAAAAATACAAAAGTGTTCACTATTTTCTTTGAAATATATTTTGGGTTTTAATGTTGTTTATCTATACAATAATCTAAAAAACTCTTGATTTACATCGCATAATATGTTAAATTATATTTCAAAATCATGTATTTTTAAAACTATAAATTTGAATGGTCTGTGAAAAGGAAAGTAAGCTTTTATAGGATTTATAGAGAATCGGGGATGGTGGAAGCCTGATATACCTTTTTTAGCTGAAACGCACCTTTGAGATTTTAGCGAGCTATAAACTAAGCTAAATGGTTTTCCTCCATTAAAGGGAAAAAAAGAGGGTACGTATAGTACCAATAAGAGTGGTAACGCGGGTAGTAGACTCGTCTCTTAAGTTTATTAAGGGGCGAGTTTTATTTTTTTTGATAAGTGAGCAAATTGAATAATTATCTAGGAGGTAATGAAATGATTGATTTTAAGAAAGAAATCACAAATATTTTAGATGAAAAAATATCTGAAATGAACTTTGAAGAAATTCAAAGTATGATTGAAATCCCACCTAACTCTGATATGGGAGACTTTGCATTTCCATGTTTTAAACTTGCTAAAGTTTTTAGAAAAGCACCAAACATGATAGCTAATGATATTGTAGAGGCAATAGGAGAAAATAGTTTATTTGAAAAGGTTGATACAGCTGGAGCCTATATAAACTTTACTATTGATAAGAAAACTTTTGCCAAAACAGTTATTGATGAAGTAATGGAAAAAGGAGATATGTTTGGGTCAGTTGATTTAGGGGAAGGAAAAAATGTAATAGTAGAATTTTCTTCACCTAATATAGCAAAGCCATTTCATATAGGACATATTAGAACTACTGTTATAGGAAGTGCTCTTAACAACATTTATAAATTTTTAGGTTATAATACCATCGCTATTAATCATCTTGGAGACTATGGGACTCAGTTTGGTAAGCTGATAGTTGCAATTAAAGCATGGGGAGATAGGGATGTTATTGAATTAAATCCTATTCCAGAACTATTAAAGCTTTATATTAAATTCCATGAAGTTGCCGAAGAAAAAACTGAGCTTGAAGACGAAGCTAGAATGTGGTTTAAAAAGCTAGAGGATGAAGATAAAGAAGCAACTGAGCTTTGGCAGTGGATTAGAGATGTAAGTTTAATGGAATTCAATAGGGTTTATGGTATGCTTGGTATTGAGTTTGATTCCTATGCAGGTGAGAGCTTCTATTCAGATAAGATGCCTTCAGTTTTAGAACAAATGAGGGAAAAGAACATTATGAAGAAGTCTGAAGGTGCAGAAATAGTGGATCTAGAGCCGTTTGGAATGCCTCCTGCATTGATAACGAAAAAAGATGGATCTTCTTTATATATAACAAGGGATATTGCAGCTGCTATATATAGAAAGAATCACTATGATTTCTATAAAAATATCTACGTTGTTGGTTCTCAGCAAAACCTTCACTTTAATCAATGGATAAAGATTATTGAGCTGATGGGTAATGAATGGGCAAATGATTGTATACATGTTCCATTTGGAATGATAAGCTTAGAAGAAGGAACTATGTCTACTAGAAAGGGTAGGGTAGTATTCTTAGAAGATGTTCTTAATAAAGCTGTTGAAAAAACTAAAGAGATCATTGGTAATAAAAACCCAAATCTTGAAGATAAAGAAAAGGTTGCTAAAGATGTTGGTATTGGAGCAGTAGTATTCCAGGAGTTATCAAACAACAGAATTAAAGACTATACATTCTCTTGGGAGAGAACATTAAACTTTGATGGTGAGTCGGGACCATACGTTCAATATACCCATGCAAGGGCATCAAGTTTACTTAGAAAAACTGAATTAGATTATAAAAATGATATAAAATTTGATCTATTATCTGAAAAAGAAGCCATGGAGTTAATTAGAATTTTAAATAAATTCCCAGATGTTGTTGTTGACTCTGCAAGAAAAAATGAGCCTTCTGTGGTTACTAGATATACAATTGACCTTGCACAGGCATTTAACAAGTTCTATCATGATCATCCTATTTTGGTTGAGGATAAAGAGCTTCAAAAATCAAGACTCGCACTAGTTGATGCTTGCAGACAAACAATCAAAAACGGACTTAAGCTTATAGGAGTTGCAGCTCCGGAAAGAATGTAGGGGAGCAAAGACGTCTAGCGGCGCTTTGCTAGGTACGAGATACAAGATACAAGGTACAAGGGAAAGACATAAAAAAGCAGTAGCTTTAAAAGCTACTGCTTAAATACTTTATAGAATATAAAGTAGGGGCCTGTAGAAATACAAAATCTACCTAAAAGATCTACCCAAGCCCTTGTATCTTGAACCTCGTATCTCGTACCTGAAAAGCGTCTCCGACGCTTTTTATTTAAAGCTTTCAGGCTCTTTCTTATGATAAACCCTTTCGCTTCTGTTTTTGATTTCTAATATCTTATCTAGAAGAATATTGACCTCATCCTTTATGATGCCAAGGTCTTCTTTTTTTACATTATAGTATAGATATAGATCTTCAAAGTATCTAACTAGTTTTGTAATACTCTGATCGATGCCGATAAACTCATTGAAATTCTTACTATTCATCGCATTTTTAAACTGCTCTAGATCGATCTTTATTATATCTATTACATCTTCTTCAGTATGATAATCTCCTAAAGACATAAAGTATGGCTTTATTCTTTCGAGATAATATGTATTATCGGTTTTTACATGGTACATATAGGATATCTTAGTATCCTTAACTTTAAACTTTACATAAAACATTATACCTTGAATTGAGATTACCTTAGCACCTAACTGTCTTAATTCCTCGATACATATCTGGTGTCTTATTAAACGAGAAGACATTATTGCCATATGCATTCCTCCCATGGAAAAAAAATCTATTTTATAATATAATACCACACTTATGATGGCTTAAGACATAAAATTATAAATTTATAAAGCTTTATTTTCAGAGGTTTAAGTAATAATTATGAATAATCTAGGATTACTCTCATATAACTTTACAAAAAAGGTAAAGGAGAATGTTTATGATTCGTAGTTATGATAGACTGAGTGCAGTAAATTATGCAAGAAAATGGGCTTTAAAGAGAAATCCAAGCTACACTAACTTTGATGAAATGGGTGGAGACTGTACTAATTTTGCTTCCCAGGTTCTACACGCTGGAGGATGCCCAATGAACCATGATAAATATGGCTGGTATTTTCATAATATAAACAATAGAGCTCCTGCCTGGACCAGTGTAAAATATCTACATAGATTTTTGACAAAAAATCAAGGTATAGGCCCCGTTGCTGCTGAAGTTGATATCAAGGATATACAGCTGGGAGATTTAGTTCAGCTTAGATTCGACCCGGATGAAGAATTTGCACATTCACTTGTTGTTGTGGATATAAAGTTCCCTAAAACAATAAACAATATTTTTATTGCAACCCATACCATAGATAGATTAGATTACAGAGTATCAAACTACTATTTTCATGAGCTTAGATTTTTGCATATTTCGGGCTTTAGGAGAAAAAAATAGGTTTTATAGAAATCGCAATAAATCTTTTACATTTTGCTTATTTGACTATCCTTAAGCTACTGGCTATTCAAAAAATCAAAATGTAGATTTATAAGTGAGTTCTATATATAACAGAGATAAATATTTCCTATCTATAGTATATATTTTGGTCTCTTATGTTATAATTATTAATGATTTTGAAATGTTTTATATTATAGGCTATAGCAAGGAAGTGAACTAATGAAGATACTTTTAACGACTCTTAACTCCAAGTTTATACATTCATCACTGGCCCTTAGATATTTAAAGAGTTATAATAAAGACCATTTTTCAGATATACATATTGAAGAATATACAGTCAATAATGATTTAGATTATATTTTAAGGGAAATATACCTAAAAGATTATGATATAGTTTGTTTTTCATGCTATATCTGGAATATAGATGAGACTTTGGAAATAGCTAAGAACCTCAGAAAGGTTAATAAGAAAGTGAAAATTCTTTTAGGCGGTCCCGAGGTTAGCTATAATCCAATAGAGATATTAGAAGAACATAGATATATTGATTATATAAGCTTTGGAGAAGGAGAAGAAACACTAGGAGAGCTTTTTGATTTTATAGTTAATAAAAAGGGTAATATTAATAACATAAGAGGACTAGCCTTTATAGGGGATGAAAAGATCCATATGAATGAAGCAAGAGCTTCGTTTATGGATTTAGATGATATACCATTTCCATATGAAGATTTAAGCGAGCTTGATAATAGAATCATTTACTATGAGAGCTCTAGAGGCTGTCCCTTCAATTGTCAATACTGCCTATCCTCAACCTTTAAAGGGGTAAGATATCTATCCATAGAGAGGATTAAAAAGGACTTAAAGAAATTCGTGGATGCAGATGTAAAGCAAGTTAAGTTTGTTGACAGAACCTTTAATGCCGATAAAAAGCACTGTTTAGATATAATGAAATATATCGAAAGCATAGATAATGGAAAAATTAATTTCCACTTTGAAATCACAGCTACTTTAATAGATGACGAAATTTTAAGCTATTTAAAGAACGTCAGAAAAGGACTTTTCCAATTTGAAGTAGGTGTCCAAAGTACATCGGAAAAAACTTTAAAAGAAATAGGCAGAAACATGGATTTTAGGAAAATAGAGTACGTTACTAATAAAATAGCATCCTATAATAATATCCATCTTCATTTAGACTTAATAGCAGGTTTGCCCTATGAAGATTATAAGACCTTCCTATTATCCTTTGACGATGTTTATAGATTAAAGCCAAATAAAATACAATTAGGTTTTTTAAAGCTTCTTAAGGGGGCTGGCGTTAGGATAAACAAGGATAAATATGGGTATATTTATAGAGATAACCCACCCTACGAAGTAATGTGCAATGATTATATTACATATAGAGAAATGCTAAGACTTAAGCTTATCGAAGAGATGGTGGATGAATATTATAATTCCCACAGCTTTGATTACAGTATAGAATTTATAATAGTAAATTATTTTGAAAGACCTTCAGACTTTTTTGAAGCATTGGCAATATACTGGGAAGAATCAGGCTTACAGCATGTATCCCATAAAAAAGAACGACTATATGATGTTCTACTTAAATTCTATAGAGATAATAAGTTTGATAGAGAAGATATCTTTAAAGAGGTATTAAAGTTTGACTATCTTAGAATCAAGAGGAGAAGCATACCAGAGATTTTTGATGCAGTTACACCACAGGATTTTAAAAATCGATGTCATAAATTCTTACAAGATGAAGAGAATATTGAAAACTACCTACCAAAGCAAAGAAATATGGCAGCAAAAAAAATTATCAATAAAGTTCATTTTGAAACCTTTAAATATGATATGTTATACTTGATTACAAATCCCCTTGAAAAAATTCATCAACAAGAAGTAACGATTTTATTTGATTACGATGTAGAAAATAAAGATTTTGGAAGATCAAGATATTTTAAGGTGGATATTTAATATTAGTACTACGAGCTAAACAAAAGAGAGGAGAGTTAAATTGAATTTCATCGATGATATAATTCAAACTAATAAAAGCATAGTTGTAAAAAGCTCTAAGCTGGCAATTAATAACTGGAAGATATTTTTAGTAGGTATTGCCTATACAATCTTAAGCCTTGTAGTATGGACGGTAGCTTCATATGCATGGATACTAGGAGGAATAATAGCCGCCATAGGACAAAGTGCTATTATATCTAACTATCTTTATTTGATCGAGAATATTATCAATTATGGGAAGTTCTCCATAGAAGACTTTAAGAGTGGTTTTCAAGTATATCTATGGAGAATTTATAGCATATTTATCATATTCTATATAGTAAACCTAGGAATGAGCCTGTTTATTGACCCAATCCTGTCATCAATAGGAGTTTTCGGCGTATCTTTGAGATTGTTAATCAATATAGCAGCCTTCATAATGTTAAATACTATCCCGGAGGTAATTTATCAAAAACATTATGATAGATTGGATGTAATAACCTATAGCTTTGAATTTACAAAGGAAAATTGGATTGAATGGTTTATTCCAAATGCATTTATAGCTGCCATAGCATATCTAGTACATATCTTGACAAGCAATGCTCTGTTTTCGATTGGACTAGGTTACAACCTTGTTGTATCTACTCTGGTAAGAGCTATAATCTATCAACTAGTATTGGCCTATGCAATGATTTATAGAGGTCAGCTGTTTAATATTCTTAGTACTTCAACTAGAAGAAAAAGAATGTTCATGAGAAATATGTATAAGTAGTTTTTTTACCTGGGTTATCTAAGTTTTTTATGAATAATCTGGGTTGTAAATAATAGTTTGGGAGGGGTAGGCATGGGTATTAGATTTAGAGAACTTAAGGAAAAGGATATACGAAAGGTAATATCTATGTTTTCAAACTTAAATAAAGAAAGAGTGGAGGTCTCCTTTGTGGAAATAGCTTCAATGGAGGAGATACGCAATTGGATTACGAATCCAGACACATTCGTTTATGTAGCCGCAGATGGAGATGTTATTTCTGCGGTGCTGAGAGCCAAAAGAGGTTCTGGAAACAAGAAACACTCCTGTAATCTTACAGTAGCTGTGGACTATAGCTTTAGAGGCAATAGTATAGCTAAGGATTTGACTGAATATGGATTACAGCAGCTAAAAAATGAAGGAATAAGTATAGTAAGGGCTTATATCTATAGCAATAATAAATCTTCTATAAATACCATACTATCATGTGGATTCAACTTCGCAGGTAATGTCCATATGCACCATTTTGATGAAAAAGCAGAAAGGTATGTAGATGATTTGATTTTTCATAAGGTATTATAATAATAAAGAAACCTATGCATGATACAAAAAGAGTGGGGAAATTAGGTATATCTATTTCCCACTTTTATTTATGCTAAGGAATTCAAACTTTTTTTGAAAGGAATTACATTTGATAAATCTAGCAAAAACAATTATTACAAAGGGTTTCAAACTATTGCTAGCAAAATATTGAACTAGAGTTATTTCGTCATAAAACCCGTTAGAAAGACCCTAATACTTGCAACTTAGAACTTACAACTAACAAAGCGTCGCCAGATGCCTTTGTCCATGAAGGAGGAAAAAATGTTCTCAAGAATTGAAAAACACTTAAAGGAAAGAGTAAATGATGTAGTATTTATAAATCTAAAGGATGAAAAACGTTTAGAGGTGAAGGGCTTTGTGCTGGATGATTCGATTCCACTGCCATTACCACTAAATGAAGTAGTAAATAGGGTAAAGAATGAAGATGAAACAAAGGATATATCCATCGGAAAGATTGTACAGGGGATGGTATATATGATTGGAGTCGATGAGGATTTTAGATATAATGAAACCTATAGGGACTTCTTAAAAAACTTTGATGAAAATATAATTAAGGTTGTCTTGCAGCAAGGATTTGATCTAATTGAAGCTAATAATAAAATGGATGCACTAATATGCTTTAAAGCTTGCTTATACATAGATAAAAATGACTTAGATGCACTTTATAACTATGGTAGATGTTTAGAAGAGATAGCAAAGGAATGCACAGATAATACAGCAAAGGATTTTGAGGAAGAAGCCCTTGAGGTTTTCGAGAGTCTTGTAGAGTCGTATCATGATTTTCCTTTATCATATTATCACTTAGGCTTCCATTATGCCAATAAAAGACTGTATAAAAAAGCTGCAATTACATGGGAAAAGTACTTAGAATTAAGTAAAGATAAAAATAAAGAAGCTGAAATCATGAATAGTTTATCTGAAATCAGTCATAAAATACAGTTTGAGGAAGGCTATAACCTAGTCTTCGATGGAAGGCCAAATGAAGCTTTGGATAAGCTTTTACCACTTGAGGAAAAGTATCCGGAGTGGTGGAACCTAGAATTTTTTGTGGGACTGGCATACAGACAGCTTCAGAATTTCGAAGAAGGGCTAAAGCATTTTGAGAAGGCCTATAGAATAAAGCCAAGTCAAACAGAGATACTTAATGAAATGGGTTTATGCAATATTTCCTTAGGGAAAAATAATGATGCAATTAAGTATTTCAAGAAGGCCTTAGAGATAAAGCCAAATGATGCTGAGATACTCTGTAATATAGGGATTGCATATATTCAAAATGACGAACTGGAACTAGCGAAGGAACATATAAATAAGTCTGTAGAAGTTAATCCCCATGATGAAATCACAAAAGCTTGGATGAAAAAGGTAGATTCCATGATTTAAGTCAATGTTGTAAGAGATAAAAAAATGCCATGAAATATATTGAATGACAATGCAAATTATTGTAAAATAACATTATATTCAATAATTTGTAGAGGGGTTACACAAAAAATTGAAGTTTTTTTCAAAAAGTGATTGCTACAATAAACTAAGAAAGCAAAATACATAAAGAGAATAGGATGTGACAAAGTGATTAAGAATTTTCAAGAGCTTATTAACGCTGCCAAAGATCAAACTACTATGAAATTGGCTGTAGCAGCTGCTCAGGATGAAGACGTATTAATAGCTGTTTGTGGTGCAGCTGAAATGGGAATCGTTGAGCCAATTTTAGTAGGGGAAACATCAAAAATCAAAGAAATTGCTGAAAAAAATGGTTTAGATATCAGTAAATATCAAATGATAGAAAAAGCTGATTTGACTGAGGCAGCAAGGGCATCTGTTGAGCTGGTAAGCAGCGGAAAAGCTGACTTTGTTATGAAGGGATTAATCGATACTTCAATATTACTAAAGGCTGTACTAGATAAAGAAATAGGACTCCGTACAGACAGCCTCTTAAGCCATGTTATGGTATATCAAGTACCAAGTTATCATAAGCTTTTATTCCTATCGGACGGTGGAATGAACATAGCTCCAGGGTTAGAAGAAAAATCTATGATCCTAAAGAATTCTGCACAGGTTGCAAAAGCAATGGGAATTGAAAACGTTAAGGTTGCATGCTTAACTGCAAAGGAAAAGGTTAGCCCTAAAATGTTAGCAACTGTAGATGCAGATAAATTAAAGGAAATAGGAAGTAAAGGTGAATATGGAGAAGGTGTAATAGTAGAAGGACCAATAGCCTTTGACTTAGCTATATCCAAGGAAGCAGCAAAAATCAAGAAGTTTGAGAGTGAAGTAGCAGGAGATACAGACGTTATTTTAGTTCCTACAATTGAAGTTGGAAATGGTATCGGTAAAGCATTAACTTATATGGCAAATGCAGAATCAGCTGGAATAATTATGGGAGCCAAGGCCCCTGTAGTATTAGTTTCACGTGCTGACAGTCATGAAGCTAAATTAAATTCCATCGCTTTAGGAAGTGTTATAGCCGCTTATAAATAAAAATCTAACTAAAAGAATTTAGTTGATTTAAGGGGTCTCGTTTGAGATCCCTTTAAATGAATAAAATAATTTGTTAGGGACATAATAGATACAGTCAGTATTATTCAAGGAAAGCTTAAAACGCTTCAGTTTTCTACTTATAATTGAATATACAGTTTTATAAAAAGTAATATGAACACAAAATCCCTAGTTGACATATTATATTCTACATGGTAATATATACATTGTCGCTAAAAGACATAGATATTATATGATCTTCAATAGCGTTTAGTAGATTAGAATATAGGATTTATGAAAAACAATGGCTTGTGATTGACATTGATTTTCATAAAAAACCTAAAAAGTATTGACAATAACAATGAAACATGATAATATATATTTTGTCGCTACGAAATACAAAGTAGCAAATTGAAGTAAACAAGTAAATGAAATTTATTTAATTTATGGCGTAAATTAATGGAATTTATTTACCTTACAGTAAAAAATCTGGTAGCAATAGCGAAGGGGATACACCTGTTCCCATATCGAACACAGAAGTTAAGCCCTTCAGCGCCGATGGTACTTGGCGGGCAGC
>MDTG01073258.1_pt1 | contig 12742 bp, 13 predicted proteins | sample 811421 | NCBI WGS metagenome assembly MDTG01 (sample SAMN05326645, study PRJNA326480) | marine metagenome | isolation source: seawater | place: Pacific Ocean: South East | collected 2011 | reverse complement strand
TTTATTCATAGTAATTTTTTTATATTTCTTTTTATTTTTGAGAATTTCTTTGATTGTAATTGATAGGTTTTTTTTTAATGAATAGTTGCATACGTTATGATCTGTATTTATTTTACGAGGCTTATTAGAATTGTTTATTCTCATTGGCCAATCATTACAACTTAATGACGGTAAATTAAACAGTAAAGCCTCATATATGACACTGGACTCATCAGTAACGAGAAGGTCAGCTTTTCCGTAAAACTTCATTATATTTTCTTTAGAGCTAATTATTTTTACATTTTTTCCAAGTTTGTATTTAGCATACTTGGTCATTTTTTTAATATTTTTTCTAACATCATTAAATTTGATAACATCTCTTTTTTGATCCCAAGGTAAATGTTTAATTAGCAATTTAATTTTAGTATTTACTATTGCATCGACTACCTCTTTTCCTTTATCATCAGTTTCAAAACACGGTGCATATAGAATTGTATCTACTTTTTTATTTTTTTTTATTTTATATTTATGAAGTTTCGAAGTTTTTGGCCAGCCAGTTAACAACATTCCTAATTTTGGTCTGGATTTATAATACCATGAGGATTGTTTCCACATGTTAGCCCAGTTTTGGCCTGGTAAAATTCCAAAATCAAACCTTGACCAACTTTCTTTCAACCATAAATTTGGCCAAAATAGTTTACCCTGATCCATCCCTCCTAAGCAAATGAATGAAATCTTGCAATTAATATTTTTAATATTGTTTGAATTTTCAGCATAAAATCCAACGTCACTTTTTAAATTTAAGTTTTTTGTAAAAACAATATCAAATTTTTTTTTGTTAAAATTTATTGCTATATATTGAAATAAATGCTTTTGATTTAAATCCATGTAATAAAAAGTAACTTTAGTTTTCATAAAAAATTTAAGAAGTGAAATTAAATTTTATAACTATACTCTAGGCCCTGTTTTCTCTCATTGTTTGGGGGGTACGATTTTCTCTTCTCTTCAATGTATTTTTTTCTAAAATCGCCCGCTGAATAGGCATTGTATGTCAAATAAATTTGTATTCGACTTTTTTTACTTTTATTTGGCATCGATTTGTGAGGAATGTAATTGTTAAAAAAAACAATATCTCCCTCAGAGAGTTCAAATTTTTTAAATTTGGGTTTTTTTAATTCTTTATATTTTAGAGGAGACATATCTTTTTTGCATAATTTAGAACAATTATTTCCAGATACATCAAATTGCAAACAACCGTTTTTTTTATCACTTTTTTCTATAGATATTAATATATTAACAAATTTTTTACTAAATTTATTCCAACCAGCCTGTGAGTCTTGATGAAGTGCGTCAGCCCTAGATCCAGATGGTTTGAAATTAATCTTTTCTTTAAAAAGAATAGGTTTTTCATTGAATAATTTTTTAAGAGAAGAATTAATATCTTTATTATTAATTAATTTTGTTAAAGTTTTATCTTTTTTATAAAAGTTTTCAGCTCTCATTAAAATTTTTTTATTTTGATTTAAAAGACTCTTTTCAAAATATCTCAAAATATTTTTATTAATATTATTTCCTTTTTGAATTTTTTTTATTGATTTGAGAAATTTGGAAACTTCTTTTTTTTCAAAAAATTTTTTTTTTAAAAAAAAACCATACTTTTTGAACGACTTTAAATCTTTTGTATTTAGATTATACATTAAAATGAGCTATAAATAAAAAAATATATAACTACAATATTTTTATTGTTTGTAAAGCTATAAAATGTATCTTAAGTGAATGATAAAATTACCTAAATTAAATGAACAATCTATGTTTGATTATGAAACATACTTTCATTTAACAATGAATGAAGAAAGATTAGGAAAATTTCTTGTACATTACGAAGCAATGAAAATAGCAAAAAATATTCCAGGTGAAGTTCTTGAATGTGGTGTTTTTAAAGGGACTTCTTTTATGAGATTTGCACTTTTAAGAAATTTGATGGGTGGAGAAAGATCCACTAGACTTTTGGCATTTGATACTTTTTCAAATAATTATCCAAATTCAAAATATAAAGAAGATACGATACAAAGAAAATATTGGATAAAAACTGCAGGTGCAGCATCAATTGGCAAAAACCAACTAGAGTATCTTTTAAAGAAGAAAAAAATTTCAAATTTTTCTATAATTAAAGGTGATGTTTTAAAGTCTATTCCTAAATTTCTTAAAAAAAACCCTGGTTTAAAAATTTCTTTACTTAACATTGATATAGATTTTGTTGAACCAACACTAGTTGTTTTAAATAATTTTTATTCTAAAGTGTCCAAAGGTGGTGTAATTTTATTTGATAATTATGCAGGCAGAGGGAACTCTGGAAAATATCTTCATGGTGATACTAAGGGTATAGATGATTTTTTTAAAAATAAAAAACAAAAAATTAGAAGATTCAATTTTTCTTCAAGACCTTGTTATATTGTGAAAGATTAAAAATCTTATTTATTTTAAATAAATTTTTTCAATTTGTGCATTAACTCATTTGAAATTTTATTGAGACTTCTGTCAAAATTATTGTTTATTATAATATGAGGTTTTTTGGGAATATCTGGCTTAATATCTAAGCCCACAACATTTTTATTATTTTTATATAATTTAGTTTTTTTTCCAAATTTTATAATTTTATCAACATCTGTTTTAATATAAACATAAGTTAAATTTTTAATATTTTTTTTCCAAGTATTATATGCTTTTTTATTTAAACAAACGTTATTGAATAAAACATTTATTCCACTATTTAATAAAAAGTTAATAATATGCTGAGATGGCAAAATACTTCTGGTTCTCTCTTTTTTTGTGTATCCAAAGTGAAGACCTAAATTTTTAAATAACATTCTTAGATTATCACCATCAATTAATATTGTTTTACCAATTTTCTTCTCCAAGTCCTGATAAATAATTTTAGATATAGAGGATTTTCCTGATCCAGAAAGCCCAAAAATAATTATACATTTTGTTTTTTTAATTTTCATATTTTTTCTACAAAAGCATTAAATCGAAATTTACTATTTGGTTTTTTAATAAGTTTTTGATCAAAAATTTTAACTTTAAAATTTTCTTTTTGGATAATATTTTTTAGAGTTTTTCTATTATACCAGAAGTGTTTAAGATTACCATATTGTGCCATATAACTTCTATAGCCAATCACCTCCTTTATATATTTTATCCACCTATTTTGTTTATTAGTATCTGGTACATCTAAAATAAAAATTTTTGTATTTTGCTTAGAAATAAATTTAAGTTGTTTAATTACTTTTTTAGCATATGCCAAATTAGGAAAATATTGGAAAACAGAAGATATGAATATAAAATCAAAATTATATTTTTTTAATTTTTTAAGATTTGAGGCTTCACTTGCATAAAAATTTCCTTTTGGCATATTTTTTTTACAAATTTTTATTAACGAGCTAGAATAGTCTAAACCGTAACATGAAATGTTTTTTTTATAAAAAGGATATAAAAAAGCACCAGATCCACAACCAATATCTAAAATACTATTGGGTGGTTTAAGTTTAAACTTATTTACAAAAAAATTGGTATATTTATACCATTCTTTTGTAGAGATTTTAGCTGAATGACTATCATAACCATTTAAGTTTATTAAATCCTTCAAACTAGATTTTTTTTTTGAATTCTCAATTTTTGAGTTCCAGATAATTTTCCAACTGTCTTGTTTTTTCATTATTTTTTTTTAATATTAATTTCAAGGATTACTACTAGTTTTTTTTATATTGAGCAATTCATTAAAATTTTCATTTAATTGTTTTTCTTTCACAATATCGTTAACAAAGTTTTCAATTTTATTTTTAATAATCTTTTTTTGATCTTGATTTGTAAATCTTAGCATATCATCAGTTTTGTAAAAATTTTTAATAAAATCTGTAGAATTGTATTCAGCAGATTTTTTAATAATTTCATTATCGATATTTTCATATTTAAAAAAATCTAAAACTTTAAATATTGTATTATGAGTATCATTAACTAAATCTTTATAATCAAGAATTAAAAATTGTTTTTTCATTTTAATATTTTCGATCCAGTATTTGAAAAAAAAATTCAGTCTTGATAGTTCGTCATTAATTATCTTAAAATTTATCCCATCAGTACCATTGTTAAATTGCTTATAATATCTGTTATTTATCAAATATATATATCTAGATAAAATCCAATCATTTGGGTTTCTAATTAAAATCAATGGATTTATATTCTGATTATCTAAATTAAATAAATCACATTTCATAAGTGGGTGTCTTGTAAATACCACTCTTTGTGAAAAAAAATTTTTTTTTATTTTCTTATCTAATTTTTCAAAATGGATATTTCTATCAAAGTTTACCGATCTCCACATATCACCAAAAATAATTGCAGGACCGCTATTCATCCATCTATCTTTTAATTTGTCATGGAAAGGAATTCCATTGCCTAAATTATTTGATATCTCAAAATAACTATTTATACACTGTCTTAGAAAATTACTACCACTTGATTGTGGAGAGATTAGAAAATTAATGTTGTTTGTTTTATATTCACTCATTAATTTGATAAAATTATAAAGATTTTTTCTCTTATCTAAAATTTTATTCAAAAATATTAAATCAAATATAATTGATGAATGTATCTTATTTATAAAATTAAATTTAAATTGTAATGGATAGATATTTATACGAGTTAATTTGCTAATTTTTTTTAACTTCCATCTTATATCATAATCTTTATAAAAATTAATTAATTTTCTAAACATAAGATTGTGATTTTAACATAAATAAATAATAAATTTGAATTTAGTTTATATACATTAAAAATTAATAATTTATATATCAAAAATGAATAATAATGACTTTTTCTAAAAATTAGTCGTTTATAAATTCTTTAATTAATTATAAATATAAATAAGATAAATCTAAGATGATAAAAAAAAATTTAAAAAAAAAAAAACCTCGTGTATATTGTGCAATGAGTGCAGACATAATTCACCCTGGCCATATAAATATTCTTAAAATTGCTAATAGATATGGCAAAGTTATCGTGGGACTATTGACTGATAAGGCGGTACAGTCTTACAAAAATAAACCCACTTTGAAATATTTATTGAGAAAAGAAGTTATGCAATCGATTAAATATGTCACAAAAGTTATTCCTCAAAAAACCTTAGATTATTCTTATAATTTAAAAAAAATAAAACCTAAGTATGTAGTTCACGGAGATGATTGGAAAAGAGGCCCTCAAAAACAGACAAGAGAAAAAGTAATTAAATTAATAAGGGAATGGAGAGGAAAATTAATAGAGCCAAAATATACTGAAAATGTCTCATCAACATTGATTAAAAAGAAAATCAAAAGATAGATAGATGGAATTAATTGAAAAATATAATTTAAAAGAACTAAAAAAAATTGTATTATTTAAAAAGTATTCAAAGATACTTATCGTTGCGGGAAAAAAATCTTTTTTTGTTTCAAAAGCAAATTTGATCATTGAAAAATTAATGAAAAATAAAGAAACTTTTTTTTTCTTTAAAAAAAATAAAATACCAGAAATTAATGAACTCAATTCCCTTATTCAAGTAATAAAAAAAAAACAACCCAATTTAATAATAGCAATCGGAGGAGGTGCCGTACTAGACTTAGCTAAAACTGCTAATTCTCTAGTTTTTGAAAAAAATATTGAAAATAAAATTAAAAATAATTTATATAAAATAAAAAACTTTTGTGAACTCCTTGCAATTCCAATGACTGCTGGAACTGGAGCGGAAGTCACTTCCAATGCGGTAATTTATATTGAAAATAAAAAATATAGTGTCGAAGGAAATCTTATTAAACCAGCTCATATGGCTCTTTTGCCAGAATTAATTATAAGAAATAATAAAAAAAATATAATTAGATCCTCTGCCTTCGATTGTTTTGCTCAGGCAGCAGAATCTATGTTTTCAAAAAAATCAAATTTAAAAAGTGTCAATTATTCAAAAAAATCTATTAAACTTTTTTTAGATAATTATAAAAGTTTTATTGATAAAAATTCTATAAACAAAGCATATTCAATGTCTTTAGCTTCATATTATTCTGGTAAAGCAATATCGATCTCTAAAACTATAGCTCCGCACGCTGTTTCTTACCCATTTACATCATATTACGGTGTCGAACATGGATATGCAGTATCATTAACATTTGAGTCTTTTTTAATGCACAATTATAATAAAATTGATTATTCAACTTCTGATTTTAATTTAAAAGATAGATATGAAACATTATTTAATTTGTTAGATGTTAAAAATATTTTTGAATTTGAAAAAAAAATTATTAGCATAAAAAAAGATTTATCCTTGAAAAGCAAATTATCATCAATTAATAAAAATATACCAAATAACTTAAATTTGATTTTAAGAGATGTTAATTTGCAAAGACTTAACAATAATCCAGTACAAATAAAAAAAAGTGATATACATAATATTTTAAAAAAGATATCTTAGTTAATTTATAGAATTTTAAATTTTAAAATAATGTATTGAATTAATAAAAATAAATATAATAAAATATAAATAATGTTTAAAAAAATAGAATTATGGATTTTTATTCTTGTTGCTTTAATACTAATAGTATTTTCATTTTTTTTTGGAGCTTTAGTAAGGCAAGAGCTTGAAGGAAGTACTAAATTTGGTTTAATTTCAAGATCTGCTTTAGAAATAAGCCGAATACCAGCAAGATTAAAGTGGATTTTTTCAAGTAAAAACACAAATCCTCAATATTTAGAAGAAACATATGAAAAAAAAATTGTATTAAGCGAAAAAAAACTTTTATCAGATGATTTGTATCTTTTATCAAGATATAGCAATAAGTATAGACAAGGAATAGTGGAATTAAGAAGATTAAAAGACTTAGAATTAATTCATACTTATATCCCCAACCAAGAAAACTTTTTTTTAGAGTTGAAAGATAAAGAAAACTTTCAAGTAATCAAAAATAATTCTTTAAATAAAAGATTCCAAATAGACTCACCAATATTAAATAGTGATGGTAGTATTACTGCTGTATCAGCAAATTCATTATTTACGATAGATTTGTGTAATAATTTAAAGATATTAAATTTAGATAAACATTCACATCAATCTTTAAATATAGATTCTAACGGAAATTTTGTTTTTCCTATGAAGATTGAAGGTAGAAATAAATACAGTAATTATTTCGATATAGATGAAAATTTTGAAAATAATGGTATAGGTATTTTTTCAAAAAGTGGTGAAATGATATTTTCAAAATCAATTAGTGAAATTTTAATTGATAATGGATATATTGGCTTTTTACTAGGCATAAATAGAAAATTATACGATGATCCTATTCATTTAAATGATGTTGAGCCAGCTAAATTCGATTCAAATTTTTTTAAAAAAGACGATTTATTTTTAAGTTTGAGACACAGATCGGCAATTATTCATTATAGGCCCAAAACAAATAAGATTATTGAAATCATTATGGGACCATTTTCACATCAGCACGATGTAGATATACTGGATGATAAAACTTTATCATTTTTTAACAATAATAGTATCAACGAATTGGTTGTTAGTCCAACAATTCCAGTTGGTGAAAAACTTGTGGGCTATAATGAAATTTTAAAATACGATCTTGAAAATAAAAAATTTATTAAATTCATTAGTTCAATAATGGAAAGCAAAAATGTAAGTACCCCAACTCAAGGATTGGTAGAAATAAAAAAAAAATACGTTTTAGTTGAGGAACATGATAATGGCAATATTTATCTTTTTAGTCCCAAAAATGAAATTTTTTGGCAGTTTAAAAATATTGATGAAAATAAGAAATTTAGAGTCAATTGGGGTCGTGTTGAAAGCGATGAAAATAAAATTAATGAAATATTAGAAATCATAAGTTTAAATAAATGTTTAAATTAATCTTTAAAATTATTCTAATAAATATCTTTTTTACTACAAAAGTATTTTCTTATGTTGGACCAGGACTTGGAGGCGGAATCATTGCTGCAACATTAGGAATAGTTATTGCAATTATAGCTGCAATATTTGGAATAATTTGGTTTCCACTTAAAAGATTTTTTAAAAAAAAAAAGAAAAAAAAAATTGACTGAAATTATTTCGATTATAATTATTTCTATTATTATTTATGAAATATTAATCTTTTTTTCCTTAAAAAAATTGATCGTTGAAAATTTAATTATTTATAAAAAATTTTTTAAAATATTGTCTAATAAAAATTTAGATGATGACAAAAAAGAATTTCATTTTTTAAATACTTCAAAATCTTTATTTGTAAAATCTTTCAAACTTTTACTAATTTTGTTAATATTGATAAGTTTTTTATTAGGATTAAAATTTATCAATCCAACTTTGTTTGAAATGTTTTTTCATATCGAGAACTTTTTAAAAATTACAATTATTATCGTAATTTATAACTTTTTAAGAAATAAATTTATCGATGAGAGATTATAATTTTTTAGAAAAAACACTTCATAATTTAGTTTTTAAATATAAATTTATTAACCTTTCACTATTTGAAATTGAAAAAATGTTCTTTAATAAGAATTTAGATTTTGAAAATAATATGCATGTATTTATAACAGGCTTGCCAAGATCGGGTACCACAACTATTCTCAATCTTATTTATTCCTCAAATCAATTTGCATCTCTTAGATATCGTAATATGCCATTTATTATGTCACCAAATTTAACAAAATTGATTAAGAAAAAAAATATTTTATCGAAAGAAAGAGCTCATAAAGATGGAATAACCTTTAATTTAGATAGTCCAGAAGCGTTTGATGAATTATTTTTTTTGTCTTTTGATAAAAAAAATATGAATATAAAATATGAATTTAAAAAATTTATAAAATTAATTTTAATTTCAGAAAATAAAAAATTTTACTTAAGTAAAAATAACTCTAATTATAAAAGAATAGATTTTATCAATACAATTTTTTGTAATTCACAATTTTTAATATCTTTTCGAAACCCACTACAACACGCATACTCTCTTTATTTACAACATTTAAATTTTATAGAACTTCAAAAAAAAGATGTTTTTGTAAAAAATTATATGAATTATTTAGGGCATTATGAGTTTGGTTTAAACCACAAAAGCTGGAATAATCCAAAAAAATATTTTGATACTTTAACTTTAAATTATTGGTTAGAACAATGGATATTATTTTATAATAAGATTTTTGAAAATTATAAAGATAATCCAAATTGCAAATTTATTCCTTTTGAAAATTTAAAAGAAAGATCTTTCGTAGAAAATCTAATTGATATGCTCAAAATTAAAAGTGTAGACTACAACTTAATAAAAGAAATAAAAATAAAAGATGTTGAATTAAATTATGATAAAAAAGTTTTGGATGAAGCTTTATCACTTTACGATAAATTTTATTCTTCTAGAGACTTATGGTAAATCAAAAGATTTTAATTTTGTCCAAAATAAAGATATATAAAAGATATAGTTAATATTTTGAAAAAAATTATGAAAATATATTTTTTTTCAAATTTTTTGTAATATAAGATTTTTATATATATTTATATATTTTTATTTTATATAAACATTGTCTATTAAAAATATGTCTAAAATTTTACCTGCGGTCATTGGATTAGGATATGTGGGTTTACCAATATTCGCTAGATTAAATGCTAAGCTAAAAACCACTGGATTTGATATAAATTTAAAAAGAGTTAAACAATTAAAAAAACTTGAAGATATAAATTCAGAAATAAAAAAAAATGAACTTATTTTAAAAAATAACTCAATATTAACAAATAATATAAATGAATTAAAAAAGAATAATTTTTTTATTATAACTGTACCAACACCAATACACAAAAGTAAAAAACCTGATTTAAAACATTTATATTCAGCATGCAAAATTTTATCAAAGTGTCTTAAAAATAACGATATTGTTTTTTTTGAGTCCACTGTTTATCCGGGTTTAACAAAACAATTAAAAAATAAATTTTTTAAAAATAAAAAGATTTGGCTGGGGTATAGTCCAGAAAGAATTAATCCTGGGGATAAAATAAACAATTTAAAAAATATTAAAAAAATCGTTGCTTTTGAAAAATGTCCAAAATTAATTAAAAAAAAAATATTGTATACCTATAATATTATTTCAAAAAATTTAGTTCTTTCAAAATCTCTTGAAAATGCAGAGATGTCAAAAGTTATAGAGAATGTTCAAAGAGATATAAATATTGCATTTATGAACGAAATTTTAATGATTTGTAAAAAATTAGATTTAAACTTTAATGAAGTGATGAGTTTAGCAAAAACAAAATGGAATTTTTTAAATTTTTCCCCTGGACTTGTGGGTGGACATTGTTTGCCTGTTGATCCTTTTTATTTATATTATTTATCGAAAAATAAAGGATATAATGCAAATTTCATACTTGCAGGAAGAACAGTTAATGATCACTTATATAAATTTGTAGAATATCAAGTTAAAAAAAAAATAATTCAAAATAAATGTAAAAAAATTCTTATTTGTGGTGTTTCTTATAAACCAAATGTTTCAGATTTAAGAAATTCATTAGCATTCAAAATTTTTAAAAATTTAAAAGGAAATAAAAATTTAAAAGTTAATGCTTATGACCCAGTTGTAAACAAGGATGTGCAAAAAAAGTATAAAATAATGAAAAATGTGAGCAATTTATCAAATTTTGATTTAATTGTGATTTTAGTAAATCATAAGATTTATTTAAAAAAACTTAAAATAAATAAAAGAAAATTTGAAGAAAAATATTTAGATTTATTTAATTATCTCAAATAAATGAAAAAAAAAAACTTAATTTTTTTTTTACCCGAGTTTATTAAAGGAGGTGCAGGAAATTCTATTTTATCTCTGTGTCAAAATCTCAGCAAAAACAAATTTCATATACACATTTTATGTCTTGGGCGATGTCAATATAAATATGAATTTAGAAATATAGCTAAAATATTTGAACTAAAAGCAAAAAAAACATTGCTGGCTCAAAATGAAATAAGAAAAATTATTAATAAGGTTTTAGTAAATGATGAGAAAACATTGTTTATTTCAAATTTATTTCATGCCAATGTTTTAACAGGATTATTACAACCTAAAAAAAAAAATTTAAAATTTATTTTTACCGATAGAACCACTTTAAGTGAACTTTTCACATATTTTGGTTTTATAGATTTTATAAAAAAAAGTGTTTTGAAAACATTAGTTAAGATCACTTACAGAAAAGCAGATTTGATAATTGCAAATTCGAAAAAAGTGGCAAAAGATTTAGGTTTTTTTTCTAAATGCAAAACAACATCAGTATACCCAGGATCATTCAATAAATTCAAAAAAAAAGTTAGACAGAACAACAAAAGTCCGAAGCAAATTATATGGATTGGAAGACTTGCTAAAGAAAAAGGTGTAGAAATATTATTAGAGACTTTTAATAAAATTAATAAAAAAAAATATATACTTAAAATCGTAGGAGATGGACCTTTAAGAAAAAAAGTTGAGTCCAAAATAAACGCTTATGGTCTTAGAAATAATATAAAATTATTAGGTTTTCAAAAAAAAATTTTTCGCTACTTAAAAAAAAGCGACTTATTAATAAACACATCTTTTTTTGAAGGTTTTCCAAATGTTGTTATTGAGGCATTAAGTCATTCTGTTCCAGTAATTTGTTCAAAAAGTAACGGAGGTATTAATGAAATCTTAGCAAACGGAAAATATGGAGATTTATTTAATATTAGCTCCAAAAATAATTTGGATATTAAAGTCAATAATTTTTTAAAAAATCCAAGCAGATTAAGAAAGATGGCATTATCCTCAAAAAATCATTTACATAGGTTTGAAAAAAAAAAAAGTGCAAGAATTTATGAAAAAATTTTTGATAATCTTTAATTTTTTAAATCTTTCTTATACCAATCTGTTAAAAATTTAAATTTAATCGTTAAAGATGTAAACTTACAAACGCCTAATAATAAGCCGATATATACACAGAAAAAAGATATAACCGATATTTTAAAAAAAATATCATAAAAGGCTACTTTTTTGTATTTACATATTTTATTTAAGAAAAATCAAATTCATGTAATGTATGATTTATTATAACAAATAAATATAAAATGAATTTTATTAAAATATTAAATAGTTTTAAAAAAACTAAATTGTGGTTCATATTTTTGAAATATCTTATAGCCCCAGTTTATAATTTTATTTGGGAATATTTAATTAATTTTAAAGGCAAATTATTATATAAAAAATTCAAAAAAAAAAAAATCAAATCAGTTTATAAAATCTATGATGATATACCTAGTCTAACAGTGCAAAATGATAATGATTTTTATCAGATTGCTTCAAAAATATCTAAATCTATTGATTTAGATTTTCTAAAAAAAAAGATGGAGGACTTAAAAAAAGATGATTCTGTCACAAGAAATAGAAATTACATCTTTGAGTTTTTTCCATTCTTAAAAGATGATTTAAAAAAGGAAATAATAAATTTTGCAAAGTCAGAAAAAAATCTTGCAATAGCAAGTGATTATTTAAAAGTTTTTCCGGTAATAGGAAAAATTCATCTCTATTTAAATTTTCCCATTGATAATGAGTCTGAAAGGGCATCTATGTTGTGGCACAAAGATGATTTTGGATATAAAAGTCTCGATTTTTTTATTCCCATAACGGAACTAACATCAGAAAATGGATCAATGTTTTTTTTAAATGAAAAGGATAATTTGAATATATTTAGAAGAGTCCCTGA
>MDTG01175670.1_pt1 | contig 12743 bp, 16 predicted proteins | sample 811421 | NCBI WGS metagenome assembly MDTG01 (sample SAMN05326645, study PRJNA326480) | marine metagenome | isolation source: seawater | place: Pacific Ocean: South East | collected 2011 | reverse complement strand
TAAGTGGCTTAAAAATACTAAGAAAATGAATTAACTAAATTAGTAAAATCATTCATGAATTTGAATGAAAGAGTGTCTTTGCCAGTTCTGAATTGAATATTATCAATTGATTTAATTGGAGTAATTTCTGCTGCAGTACCTGTTAAAAATGCTTCATCATAGTGATTAATTTCATTAGGTAAGATGTGTTTTTCAACAATATTAAAACCTTGTTTATTTAACATTTCAATTACTGTTTGTCTTGTTATCCCGTTAAGAAAACAATCAGGTATTGGGGTATCTATATTTTTATCTTTAACAAAAAAAATATTTGCTCCTGTTCCTTCTGCAATGTAATTCCTATAATCTAACATCAATGCATCATGATATCCTTTTTTTTCAGCATATTCTTTCGACATAGTGCAAATTACATAAGGGCCAGAAGCTTTTGCTTCACTAGGAGCAGTGTCAGGTGAAGGCCTTTTCCAAGGAGATGTAATTAATTTTAAACCATCAAGTCTGTCTTCAATTTTAAAGTAACTGGCCCAATCATCCCATATTGCTATTGCCACGTGTATATCTGCATTATTAGTAGAAAGACCCATCTGATTTGATCCTCTCCAAACAATTGGACGCACATAACAATTTTTTAAATTCATTTTTTTCAATAAGTCATTTTTTCCTTTATTAATTTCATCTTGAGTAAAAGGTATTTCAATTCCAACTATTTCTGCTGATTTAAATAACCTTCTTGTATGTTGCTCTGACTTAAAAATTTTCCCATTGTATGCTCTCTCTCCTTCAAAAACTGAACTTGCATAGTGAAGTCCCTGATTAACAACATGAGTTTGAGCATCTCTCCAAGGAATTAATTTCCCATCATACCATATCCACCCTTCTCGATTTTCAAAAGATTTAGCCATTTTTATCCAATATATATAATTAAAATTTTAATGACAATGGACTATCAGTGATGCATAATTAAGTCAATATGACTGACTCAAATAATTTAACAACTCCTCTATTTTTATCTGACAAAGAAGTAAGAAAGATAATAGAAATGATGTTTTTTTCATATAGAGATTTTACATCTGGTCCTGATAAAATATTAGAAAATATAAAATTTGGAAGAGCCCATCACAGAATAATATACTTTGTTGGAAGAAGACCAGATATAACTATTAAGGATCTTCTTTCAATTCTTCAAATAACTAAGCAAAGTCTTTCAAGAGTATTAAATCAATTAGTAAAGCAGAAGTATATAGTTCTTTCAGTAGGGAATGATAAAAGATCAAAAAAATTATCTTTGACCATTAAAGGAAAAAAATTAGAAAATAAACTATCAGATATCCAAATAAATAAGATTAAGAAAATAATTAAAAACTTTAATGAAAATGATATTAATTCTTTTAAATTAATTTTATACAAAATGATCGATAAAGAAAATAGAATTAAATTTGATGATTTAAATAGATAAATAAATGTTAAAAAGTATTTTAATAGTTGATGATGATAAAAAACTTAGAGAATTATTGGCAGATTATTTAAAAGAAAAAAAATATGATATTTATCAATGTGATGATTTTTCTTCTGCTAAAGATGTGCTCCAATATTTTATTTTTGATCTTGTAATTATAGATAGAATGATGCCTTCCGGAGATGGAATTAATTTAATAAAAATAATTAAAGAAAATAATAACACGCCTGTAATATTACTTACAGCTCTGGGAGAGTTTCATAATAGAATTGAGGGATTAAAATTTGGAGCAGATGATTACTTATCTAAACCTTTTGAGCCAGAAGAATTGTTTTTGCGTACTCAAAAATTATTAAACTTATTTGAAAACAGTATTATCGAGTTTAAGAAAATTTCTTTCGGAAATTTTATTTATGATATTTCTTCTTCAGAATTAAAAAAGAATTCTAAAACTATATATTTAACTGGAGGTGAAAATGAACTTTTGTTAAAATTAATTGATAAAAAAAATGAAATAGTATTAAGAGAAGAATTAGCTGAAAAAGAAAATGATTTAAGTGAACTGAGAAAAGTAGATGTTCAAATCACTCGTTTAAGACATAAAATTGAACAAAATCCCAGACAACCCCTTTTTATAAAAACAGTCCGAGGAAAAGGATATAAATTAATTTGTAATGAAAAATGATTTATAGAAAATTAATTCCTTCTTCCTTATTAGGTCGTTCACTAATAATAGTTTTTATACCAGTGATAACTTTAGTAATTATTACAGCATCTATTTTTTATCAAACATCTTGGAATATAATTTCAAAAAGACTGAGTCAATCAGTGGTAGCCGACATAAATGTAATAGTAAAATTAATTGATTCTGATTTAAAATTTAAAGCTTTCAGAGTTGCAAAAGAAGATTTTAAAATGAAATTAGTTTACAAAAAAGATACAGATTTAAACCCTTTTTCTTTTAGAACAGAAAGGGGCATTCTTACAAGAAGATTAAGACAAGCTCTTGAAGAATTAAACAAACCTTTTTTTTATGATTTAAGTAATCTTGACCAAGGAGCCAAAATTGCAATTCAATTAAACCAGGATCTATTAATAATTAGTGTAGATAAAGATAGATTATATAGTGAGTCAGCTTTTGTTTTTTTATTATGGATGATTTTTTCTTCTTTAATTTTATTAATCTTAGCATATTTTTTTATGAAAGGACAAATTAAACCTCTAAAAAGATTAGCAATTATTGCGGAAACTTTTGGTAGAGGATTAGATGCCCCCGAATTAAAAGCATCAGGAGCTCTTGAAATTCGTCAAACTACTACTGCATTTAATCAAATGAGAACACGTATAAAAAGATTCTTAAAACAAAGAACTGACATGCTAGCTGGAGTAAGTCATGATTTAAGAACTCCTTTAACAAGAATGAAATTACAACTAAGCTTAATGAAAGATGATAAGGCCAAAAAAGAATTAGAAAATGATATTGTAGAAATGACAGCAATGTTAGATAGTTATGTAAGTTTTGTAAGAGGAGAAGCTCCTGAACCAATTGAACAAATTAATCTCAAAGATTTTATTCATGAGATATCTAAAAATGTGAAAATTAAAAATCATAAATTAACTACTGAAATTAAAAATAATATTTTAACTTCTGGACGTCCCTTACAACTTAAAAGATCAATAATGAATATTATTGAAAATTCCTTAAGATATGCAGATATAATTGATGTTGAAGTTTCTAACGATGAAGAAAATTGCTATATATCAATATCTGATAATGGCACTGGAATACCTGAAAAAAATTATGAGGATGTTTTTAAGCCTTTTTTTACTTTAGATCCATCTAGAAATAAATTGAAAGGAGAAAGTGGGCTTGGATTAACTATAGCTAGAGATATAGTGAGATCACACGGTGGTGAAATTAAATTAACAAAATCAATATCAGGAGGATTAAAAACTATTATAAATTTACCATTATAAATTAAAATAGCTTTCCTCCATTTTTTATAGTGTGATCAGGAATAATTAATATAGGCTCTCCTTCATTATCAGGAAAACCAACAACTAAAACTTCTGACATAATAGTGCCGATTTGCTTTGGTGGAAAATTTACCACTGCAGCAACTTGTTTATTAATTAAATTGTTAATATTATAGTTAGCTTTAAGTTGTGCTGAACTTTTTTTTATGCCAATTTGACTACCAAAATCAATTTCCATAACTATAGATGGCTTTTTTAAAGAATTGTTTTCTGTGGCACTCAAAACTGTACCAACTCTAATGTCTACTTTTAAAAATTCACTAAATTTTAAATATTCCATTTCTAAAAAATCTTTAATATTTTATTTACTCTATCTAAATATATATCTAATGATGTCATAGTTTTTTCTAAAGAATCATTTTTTTCTTTTCTCCAAATCAAAAAACCACTAAAATAAACAATCAAAAGTCCCTTTATCTTTAAATTTCCCTTTAATCCATTAGTTTTCAAGTTAATTAAGTTTGTCATCAAAATCATACTTTCTATAAAACTTGGTATTAAAAGAACTAATTCTTTTGGGTTTTTTATAAAAGAGTTAAAAATATTAAGAATAGCTTTGCGGTAATTTTGTAAGATATCAAATCTCATCATTAATATCTCAAAAAGCATATCTTTTTTATTAGACTGTTCAATTTCTTTGGACAATTTTATTATTTTATGATCAAAAAAATTATTGATGTTTATTAGAAGATCTTTCTTACTATTAATATTTAACTTTAAACAGATTTTAGCAACTTTTGCACTTTTAACAATTTGATTAAAATCTAAAGAAGTCCATGATTTTTTTTCTAAAATAAATAAAGTTTTTTCAGCAATTGTAATAGATTCTTTTTTCACAAATTATTTTTTTCCTAGTTCAATAGATTTATGAAAAGCTGTTTTAACTGATTTATGAATTAATTTTTTAAATTTTTGATCCTTATTAAACATTTTAATTGCTGCTTCTGTAGTTCCACCTTTAATAGCAATATTAGTAACTAATTCTTGAGCGTTTTTTTTATCTTTAATTAATAATAATATTGATCCTAAAGCAGTTTGAACTACTAAATCCTTTGCTATTTTTGAACTAAAACCTAATTTAACTGCAGCTTGCTCTAAAAAATGAATGAAAAGAAAAAAATATCCTGGTCCACTTCCTGATACAGCTGTGACTTTATCAATATCTTTTTCTGAATTCAAAAGTAATACTTTTCCAACTTTTCTAAAAAGAAAGATGGATTTATTAATATTTTTTTTCGTTGTTAATTTATTTGGATAAATACATGACATGCCTTTTTCAATAGATGCTGGCAAATTAGGCATTACACGAATAATTTGAGAATTTAAAGGTAGATATCTTTTATAAAATAATAATTTTTTTCCTGCAATAATAGTCATAAACAATACATTTTTTTTATATTTTAATTTTTTTAATGTTTTTAAAGCTGAATCAGTAGCCTGTGGTTTAACTGCAAGTATAACTATATCAAATTTTATAAAATAATTTATCTGACTAATATTATTAAAACAATTTATTTTTTTTTTATATTTCCTATTTAAAATTTTATATCTAATAGGATCAACTATGGTAAAACTATTTTTTGTTTTATTAAGCCATGTATTCAATAATGCGGTACCCATATGTCCACATCCTATAATCAAAATATTATTCATAACTTATGAATAAAATATAAATAAAAAAAGTAAAGTATTTAGGCTCTTCCTACAGTATTCATTACTGAAAATTTAAGTGCATTCTCAGGAAGATAATTTTCATATAGAACAAGTTGAAAAGCAGGATAATATTTTTCACATTCATATATAGCTATATCAATTAAATCATCTAATTGATTATGAAGCATTTCATTATCATGCGAATCCAAGACTGTATGACGATATGCTGGTATCCCATTTTTTGAAGTAATATCAAAATGCCCTATCCATAGTCTTTCATTAATATATGCCAATAACTCATGTGCTGACATTGATTTAGTTTCTGGAAATCTCATATCAAAAGTAACTGTTAGACTTATTGCTTTAATTTGCTCTGACCATGAAAAATATAGTCTATATTTGCACCAACTTGACTCAAGTTCAGCTACCAGTTCATGATCAGTCGATCTAGTGAATACCCAATGCTTTGAGTTTACAACATTTTCAACGATATCAATAGGATTTTGATTATAATCCATACATAATGTAGTGTTTAAAAATCAACATACTACATGTAGTTTTACAAAAATAATTCCATGTTTCGCAATAAAAATATAACAAACTCGAAAAAATTTGTGAATAAATCAGTATTTATTTAATTTTTTTCTTATTTTTGGGTCTTTTTTTTGTTTTTAAACTTCTTTTCTTTGTTTTTTTTTGAGTTTTTTCTTTTTCTAATTCAATTGATAATTTTTGAACAATTTTTTTTAAAACTTCAAATTCTTCTCTTTTAACAAGATTCAACTTATTTATAGCTTTATTAACGCGCAATTTTATAACAGTTTCTAATTCATTTTTTACACCAGAAAAAGTACTCATAGCATCAACGGCAATTTTTGATAAATCAGATAATATTTTTGTTTTGTTAGGCATATTAAACAATTAATAGTTTACTTAAATATAATGATTTTTTATCACCCTTCAATAGATCCAATAGCTTTTTCTTTTGGTATAGTTGATATCAGATGGTACAGTTTGGCTTATTTAGCTGGTTTTATTTTTGGTTTATATTTGATAAAATCTGTAAATAAGTCCCATAAAAAGCCTTTGAGTAATAGGTTAATTGAAGATTATTTTTTCTGGTCAATTATTTCAGTAATTATTGGTGGTAGAATTGGCTATATGTTGTTTTATCAAACATCTAAAATACTAAATAATCCAATTGAAATTTTTTATATATGGCAGGGTGGAATGTCATTTCATGGTGGTTTAATTGGTATTATAATTTCTATGTTTTTTTTCTCGAAAGTAAAAAATATAAATTTTTTTCAATTATCTGATTTAATATGCTTAGCAGCACCAATAGGTATTTTTTTTGGAAGATTGGCTAATTTTATTAATATAGAATTATATGGAAAAATAACAACTTTTCCATTTGCAATAATTTATCCAACTATAGATCAATATCCAAGACACCCATCCCAATTATATGAAGCTTTTTTTGAAGGAATTATAATTTTTATAGTTTTATATTTTTATAACTTAAAGAATAAAAACAATAATCATGGAATTAGTACGAGTTTATTTTTGATTCTTTATGGTGTTTTTAGAACTATGCTTGAATTTATTAGAGAGCCTGATTATCATTTGGGATTATTATTTAATTTATTTTCTATGGGTCAACTACTGAGTATGCCATTAATTGTTTTGGGTACAATAATATATTTAAATAAAAAATAATTTTCAGTGATAACAAAAAAAATTTTAAAAGAAATTAAGAAAGACAAAAAAGGAGTTTCTTTAGATAGTTTTATAGATTTATGTCTTTATGACAAAAAAGGTTATTATAATTCAAAAAAACCAATAGGTTCAAAAGGTGATTTTATTACTGCACCTGAAATTTCGCAACTTTTTGGAGATATTTTAGGAATATACATTTTTTATATTTGGAAGAAAAAGTATAATACTAATTTTAATTTAATTGAGCTAGGACCAGGTAATGGTTCTCTTCTTGTTGATATTTTAAGGATAACTAATAATTATAAAGATATACATAAAAAATTTAATATTCATTTAGTTGAAACTAATAAGTATTTAATAAATATACAAAAAGAAAATTTACTTAAAAATAATTTTAATGATCTCAATATTAAATGGCATAAAAAACTTGCAAGCATTTCTCTTTTACCTTCTATTATTATTGGTAATGAATTTTTAGACTGTTTGCCAATTAAACAATTTCAAAAAAAGAATCATAAATGGATGGAGAAATATATAAATTATGACTTTAAGAAAAAAATATTTCGTTATGATCACAAATTGGTTAAGAAAAAAAATTTTGTTGAAAAATTATTAAATTATCATAATTATGATTTTATTGAAATTTCTCAAAAGAGGGAAAGATATTTCACCAGTCTTTGTAAATTCATTAAAAAAACACGGGGTACAATCATATTAATAGATTATGGTTATTTTGATCCTCCTAATAGGTCTACATTACAAAGCATTTATAACCACAAAAAAACAAATATTCTTGAAAATCTAGGTTTGCAAGATATCACGTCGTTTGTAGATTTTAAAAGATTAATAGAAATTAGTAAAAAATATAAATTAAATATAGATACATTTTGTAGTCAAGAAAATTTTTTACTTAGTCACGGAATCTTGGAAAGGAAAAAAAATATATTAAAAAAATGCAATCAAAAACAAATAAAACAAGTAGAATCAGGTTATAAAAGACTAGTAAATAAGAATTATATGGGAAATGTTTTTAAATTTTTAATAATATCAAATGATTAAATTCAACCTATCAGATAAAAAAAATTTTTTTATCACTAATGAAATTATATCAAAAAAAATAAATTATGGATTTTTTTCAAAAAATTATGGGTATTCTAAAAATAATTTTTTTTCACTTAATTGCAGTTTAAGTTCTGATGATAACGAATTTATTGTTAAAAAAAATATTGAAAAAGCAAAAAAAAATTTAGGTTTTGAGAATAAAAAAATAAAATTTTTAAAACAAATTCATTCTTCTAATGTATCTTTTATAAATGAAAAAAATTTTAATCAAATTACTGAAGCAGATGGAAGTATAACCACAAATAAGGATATAGTTCTTGCAATTTTAACAGCAGATTGTGCTCCATTGTTGATTTTTGATATTGATAATAAATTCATTTGTGCTTTACATGCAGGATGGAGAGGTTGTTTAAAAAATATAGTAAAGGAAACTGCTAAAAAAATTAAAGGCATGAAATTAAGAGTCAATAAATTAATTGCTATAATGGGACCTTGTTTAGCTAAAAAAAATTTTGAAGTAAATTCCAATATAAGAAATTTATTTATTAATAAAGATACAATTTATGATAATTTTTTTTCAAAGATACCTAATAAAAATAAATATTTATTTGATATGAGAAACTTAATTGAATACCAACTAAAAGAAAGTTTGGAGTGCAATGTTTTGCACATAAACTTAGATACTTACGCAAATAATGACATTTTCTTTAGCCATAGATATTCTAAGCAAAATGAAAGTTTGCCTACTGGTAGAATGATTAATATAATAGGTTTCAAAGATTCTGAATGAGTTTTTTTAAACTTGAACTATTAATTTTATACTGTAATGGTGTCTCTAATATAAAATGAAAATTGTAGCTTGTAACAGTAACTTGGAGCTTGCTAGAGCGATTTCTTCATATATAGGAGTAAAGCTTGCTGACGCTTCTATTAGAAAATTTGCTGACCATGAAATTTTTGTAGAAATTAATGAAAATATTCGTGGTGAAGATGTTTTTATTATTCAATCAACTTCTCATCCTGCCAATGATCATTTAATGGAATTATTAATAGCTATAGATACAGCTAAAAGAGGATCGGCAAAAAGAATTACTGCAGTTATTCCTTATTATGGTTATGCTAGACAAGATAGAAAAACTGGTCCAAGAACTCCTATAACTGCAAAACTAGTAGCTAATTTAATTACTTCAGCTGGAGCGGACAGAGTCTTAACTATGGATTTGCATGCAGGACAAATTCAAGGTTTTTTTGATATTCCTTTAGATAATATATTTTCAGCACCTCCAATAATTAAAGATATGAAAACTAATTTCCCTAATAGTGAAAATTTAGTTATTTCTTCTCCTGATGTAGGGGGAGTGGTAAGGGCAAGAGCATTTGCAAAAAGATTGAATGCTGGACTTGCAATAGCTGATAAGCGTAGAGAGAAAGCAGGTGAATCAGAAGTTATGAATATCATTGGAGAAGTAGAAAATAAAACATGTATACTATTAGACGATATAGCTGACTCAGCTGGCACCTTGTGCAATGCTGCTAAAGCTTTAAAAGAAAGCGGAGCAAAGGAAATATATTCTTATATCGCTCACGGTGTGCTTTCAGGTAATGCTCTTAACAAAATCAATGACTCAGAGATTAAAGAACTCGTTTTAACAGACAGTATTGAAGCCTCCGAACAAATAAAAAAAGCAAAAAATGTTAGACATATTAGCATTGCTCCTTTAATGGGTGAGGCGATAAAAAGAATAAATAGTGATTCTTCAGTATCAGCACTTTTTGAATAGTTTATTATAAAAAAAAGATATGGAAAATTTTAAAGCAAAAATAAGATCTAAAAACTCAGGATCAACAAAGCAGATGTTAAGAGAAGGTATGATTCCAGGAATTGTTTATGGAAAAGGAACTGAGTCATTAAAGATATCTTTTGAAGGCAAAATTTTACAAAAACTCATGCATGCTGGTGGTTTTTACTCAAAAATTATTGATATTGATATAGAAGGAAAATTAGAAAAAGTTTTACCTAAATCACTTCAATATCATCCTGTTACTGACAGATTAATTCATTTTGATTTTTTAAGAGTCCAAGAAAATACTAAAGTAGCAGTTGAAGTACCAGTTGAATTTTTGAATAAAGATAAATGCCCTGGACTTAAAAAAGGTGGTGTTTTAAACCTTGTAAGACGCATGATAGAATTATCTTGTAATGCTAATAGTATTCCAGAAAAACTAGAATTTAATCTAGAAAATAGTGAAATTGGTGACTCTATTAAGATTAGTAATATTAATTTACCTGAAGGAGTTGTGCCAACAATTACTGATAGAGATTTTGTTGTAGCTACTTTAGCTCCACCTACTGTCGAAGTAGAAGAAACTAAAGAAAAAGAAGAGTCTGAAACTCAAGAAGCTGCAGAAACTGAATCTAAAGAAGAAACTAAAGATCCAGAAAAAGATAAAAAAGATGACAATAAAGATACATCTTCTGAAAAAAAATCTAAATAAACCGACAATTTTTAATTATGATATTATAATGACATTATGTGGTTGATTTGCGGTTTAGGCAATCCTGGAAAAAAATATCTTCATACTAGACATAATATTGGTTTTGATATTTTAGACGCGCTTGTTAAAAAATATTCATTAAACATAATAAAAAAAGATAAATTAAAAGAAATATATAAGGGAAATATAAACAACATAGAGTGCATCTTATGCAAACCTCTAGTTTTTGTTAATCAATCTGGAATGATTGTGAAAAAAATAAGTAAATTTTACCAAATACCAAATAAAAATATTTTGATGATTCACGATGATTTAGATTTAAAACTATCTAAGGTAAAAGTTAAGATAGGCGGCGGTAATGGTGGGCATAATGGCCTTCTTGATACAGATAAAAATATAGGTAAAGATTACAAAAGATTAAGATTTGGAATTGACCATCCAGGTGATAAAAAATTAGTATCATCTTATGTATTAAAAAAATTTACTAAAGAACATAGAGAAATAGTTAATCAAATGATAGAAACAATATCAATTCACTTTCCATTAATTTTTGATAATGAATCTCTATTTTTAACTAAAATATCATCGAAGATTAAATAATTATGGGTTTTAAATGTGGAATAGTTGGCTTACCTAATGTAGGTAAATCAACTTTATTTAATGCTTTAACTGAATCTAATAATGCAGAAGCAGCAAATTATCCATTTGCAACAATTGAACCAAATATAGGTAGAGTTCCTGTTCCTGATAAAAGATTATTAGAATTAAATAAAATATCAAAAAGTATTAAAATGATACCAACTTTTATTGATTTTGTTGATATAGCTGGATTAGTAAAGGGAGCATCAAAAGGGGAAGGCTTGGGAAATAAGTTTTTGTCTCATGTTAAAGAAGTTGATGCAATTGCGCATGTTGTTAGATGTTTTGATGATGAAAATATCACTCATGTATCTTCTTCTATAAATCCTGAAGATGATATTGATATAATCGAAACTGAGTTAATATTGGCTGATTTACAAACATTAGAAAATAAAATTAATGCAATTTCTAAACAAATTAAAGGTGGAGACAAGAAATATAAAGAAGAAGCTGAATTAATAAAAAAAATTCAAGACAAACTTAATAATAATGAATCAATAAAAAATATTGATATACCAGATGAGTTAAAAGATTTTACAAATTCATTAAATTTAATATCAAACAAACCAATGCTTTTCATTTGTAATGTTGATGAAGAATCAATAATTAATGGAAATAAGTACTCAGAAATTGTTAAGAAAAAAGCTAGTAAAGAATCTAATAAGGTTGTTATTGTTTCAGCAGCTATAGAATCTCAAATTGCAGAATTTAAAGAAGAAAAAGATAAAGTAGAATTATTGAAAGATATTGGATTAACTGAAACAACTCTAAGTAAAGTTATAGTAGCTGGATACTCTTTGTTAAATTTGAATACTTTTTTTACTAGTGGCCCAAAAGAATCTAGGGCTTGGACAATTAAGAAAAATTCAACAGCTCCGGAGGCTGCCGGTAAGATACATACTGATTTTAAAAAAGGATTTATAAAAGCTGAGACAATTTCGTATGAAGATTTTATAAAATATAATGGAGAAATAAACTGCAGAAATGAAGGTAAATTAAGACAAGAAGGTAGGGAATATATAGTTAAAGATGGAGATATTTTTCATTTTCTATTTAATATTTAGTTTATATTTCTCCATAATCTAATTTTTACAAAGTAAAAAAGAAATCCTATAACTACGAAAAACAATATAGATCTAATTCCTAATTTTTTTCTAACTTCTAGTTCAGGTTCTGCTGACCATGCTAAAAAAGTAACAACGTCCTCAGCCAACTGTGGCAACGAATTATCAGTTCCATCATCATAATCAACATACTCATCGTCTAAAGGTTGTGCCATAGCTATTTGATTACCCTCCATCCATTTATTGTAATACATTCCATCTCCTAGTTCAAAATCATTAGGGGCATCAGTGTAACCAATTAGTAAGTTGTAAAGATAATCTACTCCATATTTTCTTGCTTTAGTAATTACTGATAAATCAGGTGGGTAAGATCCATTATTACTAATTCTTGCCTCTTGCTCATTAGAATATGGATCAACAAATTTATCAGCAAGTTTTGCTGGTCGCTCAAACATTTCCCCTTCATCATTAGGGCCATCCATAACTGTATATTCTGAAGCTATTGCCTTTATTTGTTCCTCTGAAAAACCTATGTCAAGTAAATCTCTATAATAAAGTAGGTTCATTGAATGACATCCTGAACATACTTCTCTAAAAACTTTATAACCACGCTGAAC
>MDTG01105527.1_pt1 | contig 12743 bp, 11 predicted proteins | sample 811421 | NCBI WGS metagenome assembly MDTG01 (sample SAMN05326645, study PRJNA326480) | marine metagenome | isolation source: seawater | place: Pacific Ocean: South East | collected 2011 | reverse complement strand
TAATCATTAACATGTTCATCAGATAAACCTAATATAAATTGTGATAATGAATAAATTATCAATATGAGTACCAAAATAGTCAAGAAACCTTTATGTCTCCAATAGTTCCAAGGTTCTTCAGGAACGAATGGATTTGATAGAGATGCCATAAATCTTTGTTGTTGTAAGCTATCTATCCTTGTAGATTCTGCTGTTGCTAATGCTGATTTATATAAATCCTCTGCAAAATTAAGTTCAGATTTAAGTCTATTTAAAATTGTTATTTTTTTATTTAAATTCCTACCGCTTGGACTTACTAATAATTGACGTTCAACTTCAATTAAATTTTCTATTTCATCTACAAGGGCTTCTACTTCTAATATTTCGGGAGCATTAGGAGATAAAAATTTTCTTTTTAAAGTTGCTAGTTCAACTTTTTTTTGAGCCAAGTTACTCTCCAATGAAGACAATAAGGAGCTTGATGAAATGGCATCTAAAGACAAATCTAAACTTTTATTTTCTAATTGGAATTTTTCTAGTGATGAACTTGCCTTATTAAATTTCTTTAAATTAGAATCAACTTCTTTATTAGCAAAAGTTAACTGCTTTTTAAAAACATCTTGATTTAATTTATTCACAAAAAGTTCTGCTTGATTAATAAGAAAAGTATTTATCTTATATGATGTTTTACTATCAAAAGCAAACGTATTAATGGTTAATATTCCTGAGACTTCATCAAGCACTACAGAAATTTGTTTCTGAAAAAAAATATATTTTGCCTCTCTAGTTGGATTTCTAGGAAGCCCAGATAATAAATCAGGGAATTTCTTTTTATAAATTTGATTAAATTTAATTTCTTTTTCAAGATCCTCTAAAACTTGAGGAGAAAGTAAATAAGAACGTAGATATCTTGCATCCTCTAATGAACCAGAATTTCCTACACCAAATAAAGAAGAAAATCCTAATCCAGAGAGAGATTCACTTCCTGATTTTCTCACTACAACATCTGATGTTGTTAAAAATCTATTTCTACCAACACCGTAAAAATAAATTGCTGCAATAAAAATTGAACTTCCAGCAATAAGTAAAAATTTATTTTTGGAACGTTTTTTAAATTTACTTTTATTATTATTTTTGCTACTTAAATTATCTTTAGAAAAAAATAAATTAAGAAAGCGATCTAAACCAAATGTTCCTCTCATTAATTTTACCTCCCTTTATCAACTAAGTTTTTATTTTTAAAATTGTCAGATTTTTTATTGATGAATTTTCTAGGATTTTTACTTTGTCTTTTTTTATTTCTAATAGAATCATTTTTTTTGTTTCCTTTAGTTGAAATTATTGTACCTAATGTTTCTTTATGAAATTGTATTGCTTCTGGAACATTATGGTATTGAAAGAGTTTACCTTGATCTAAAACAAAAGCACGATTACAAACTGGCTTTAGACTCCATAGGTTATGATTTACCATTAGAAAGTCAGAATTTTTAAGTTTTTCTGCTAGATGAGCCTTACATTTTTCTCTAAATCCTACATCTCCTGCTGCACTAACTTCATCTATAAGATAGACATCAAATTTAAATGCCATTGACGTACCAAAAGTTAATCTTGCTCTCATTCCAGTAGAATAACTTTTAAAAGGTTTATCAAAATACAAACCAATATCGGCAAAATCTTTAACAAAGTTAACTGTCTCATTAATTTTTTCAAAATCATTCCCATAAAACATCTTAGATACAAAAATTATATTCTCTCTTCCTGTTAAACTTCCCTGAAATCCTCCTTTTAAACCAACAGGCCAGCTCATTGATCTATCTGTTTTAACTTCTCCAGAGTCAGGTAAATCAATACCACCAATTATTCTAAGTAAAGAACTCTTACCAGCACCATTTCTACCTAAAATCGCAACTGATTCTCCAGTTTCGATTGTAAAAGATAAATTCTTGAAAACTGTTATTTTTTCACCTTTATGTATATAGCTTTTTGTAAGGTTTCTAACTTCAATCATAATCTTCTTAATATTTTTTGATTATTACTATAAACCCATAAACCTATAGTACATGAAATTATTGCAAAGGATATTGCATATGGAAGTGAAATAACTTCGGGATCAATAAAATATTTTTCGTTAAATCCTTTTCTAGATAATTCTATAGCTTGTAATATTGGATTCCAACTTAACCAAGGTCTTATTGATTGAGGAATATTATTTATTGAGAAAAAGATTCCTGAAGTTAAAAATAATGGTCTTTGAATGAAAATAATAATAGTTTTTAATAATGGATACCTATAACCAGCGACCATAAAAAATATTCCTAGACCAAGAGCAGTGAAAGTCAAAGTTAAATAGCTACCAACAATTAATGGAAGATTATCTATTTTAAAAATTTCAAATATAAGAAATATTCCTGTTACTAAAGAAATAAAAACGAGCGCAAAAAGCATGCACTCCACATATACTCTGGAAATAATAGTGTCAACTGGCTTTATTTGCCGATAGAAGAGAAGTGCTTCATTGGCTTGCATAGAATTAACTGACCTTATTACTATCTCAGTAAATAAAGTGTAATGAATAATCCCGCTAACAAGAAATATAGGCACAAATTCAGGATCTATTCCTCCTCCTCCTCTTTGACGTATGAATCCAAATATTAGTAAAAAAAGTATAAAAGCTCCCAAAGGTTGAAGTAAAACTCCAAAGAATCCAAATTTTACTTGACTCACTCTTGTTCTGAGTTCTCTATACACTAATGCGTTAACAACTTTATATTGATTCTTAAAACCTGTAAAAATTCTATTATTAATTATCTTAAAAGGTATAATCATAATATATATTTTTTATTTATGAATTATTAAGAACAGATATACTTAATACTATCAAATTATTAATTTAATCTTACATAAGTTATCAATCCTTTAATAGATTTTTTAATTAAATTAGTCTCTATTTAATATCCTGTATAGTGATGCCGCATTAATAATAGGGCCTACAGGTTCCACAGCAAATTTAAGCTTTGAAGTTGCATTTGCGAGTAGATTCTTTGAAACAATTACAACATCACCATCTTTTAATGCAGGATTAATTAATTCATTTATATCAGAAGATGGACTATATCTAAAACTTTTTTTGAAAGTCGATCCATCATTAATTAATCTAACTAATTTTATACTATTTTTATTTGAATATTCGTTTAAACCACCAGCAGCGAAAATCGCAATATTTAAGGGACTATTAGCTTTTATTTTTTGAGGCCCTGGTCTTTTAACTTCTCCAATAACATTTACAGTTATTGATGCAGGGGTAAAGCTAGAACCTGCAATAGTTATGGATTCTGATGTGGTTCTATTCTTTGCTTTTAATATTTTTATACTATCTCCATCATAAATATAAGGATTATAAGTAGGCATTCCTGTTTTTAAAGCATTCCAATAATTTAGCTTTATTATCTTTTCAGGATTATTGGCTCTTCTGACTTCAATATTTCTTATGTCGCCTCTTGATGTAATCCCGCCTGATTTCTGAATTGCTTCAACAACAGTAGGCCAACCTCTTGAGGATATAGCTATAGCCTCACCTCCATCTGCATTTGATAAGATATTATTATTTGCATTCAAACTTAAACTATATAAACCTGGTATTTGAACTTCTCCACTAATTAATACTCTAATATCTCTTGCTGCAATCAAATCAACATAAATAATTGGATTCCTAAGTATTGTTGAATATTTATTTTGAATTTTTTTCTGAGCTTTATCTATAGTAATTCCCCAAACTTTCAGAGAACCAATTCTTGGCAAATTTATAGTGCCATCAGGCAGTACACTTACAATTGAATTAAAATCTTCTGTCTTAAAAACTTTTATTGAAATCTTATCACCCGGCCCTAAAGTATATTCGGGAGCATTATATTTAGCATAATTAGTAATTTCTTTTTCAGAACTATAATTATTTAAATCAGAAGATTTTGTAATTTTAATATCAATTAAAAATAAGAATATAAAAATTAATAATATTCTTTCTCCAAACTTTTTCATAGAAAAGAAAAATATTTAATAATATATTATAGTATCAATAGGTTTATAATCTTATTTTAAAGATATTTGTTTATTATTAATTTTGTATTTCATTAAATTTATCAATATACATATAAAATTAATTATTTAATTTAGGTAATAAAATTATATATTCTTGATGATAATTCATAAGTCAATATTTGAATATGAATTAAGTATCTTGATGATTTTTATAGTAAGACATAAATTTATTTAAATACCAATAAATTGTTATTTTTAATCCCTCTTCAAATGTAAAAACAGGCTCCCATTTTAATTTATTTTTTATTTTTGAGGAGTCAATTGCGTATCTTTTATCATGTCCCGATCTATCCTCTACATATTCAATTAATTTCTTATATGAATAATCTTTAGCATTAATATTATCTAAAATACCGCAAATTTCTCCTGCTATTTCATTATTGGTTTTTTCCTCATTTGCTCCAATACAATATTTTTCTCCAATTACCCCTTTTGCTAAAACTGTTAATATGCCGTTTACATGATCCTCTACGAATAGCCAATCACGAGTATTTTTGCCATCCCCGTATATAGGAATTTTAATCTCTCTTAAAGCATTGAGAATAATTTTTGGAATTAATTTTTCAGGATATTGTCCAGGTCCATAATTATTACAACAATTAGTTGTTATTACTGGTATTTCATAAGTATGGTGCCATGAATTAACAAGATGGTCACTCGCTGCCTTACTCGCAGAATATGGACTCCTTGGGTCATATTGAGTTGATTCATTGAAACTACCAAATTCACCTAATGAACCAAATACTTCATCTGTACTAATATGCAAAAATCTAAAATATTTTTTCCTTGTTGACTCCAAAGTATAGTAATAGCTCCTAACAGCTTCAAGAATATTGTAAGTTCCAATAATGTTATTTTCGATAAACAGTTTTGGAGTTTTTATAGATCTATCAACATGACTTTCTGCAGCAAGATGAATAATATAATCTGGCTTAGATAAATTAATTACTGAATTTAATTCACTCGGATTAGTCAGATCTGTTTTGAATAATTTATGCCTATCGTAGTGTTTATCTCCAAGTTTATTAATGGTGTATTCAATTAGGCTTAAATCACTTGCATAACCCATTTTATCTAGATTAAAAATAATACAATTAGACTCTTTGAGAAGTTTTATAATTAAATTACTTCCAATAAAACCGCATCCACCCGTAATAAGTACTTTGGCATTTTCAAAATAATCACTTAAAAAATCCATATTTGAAAAATGTTTATATTCCATTTATTCTTTTGTAATCAATAAGTAATTCTTTAAGATTTTTCTTCCAGTTCTTAGGTTTTATATCTAGTAACTTAATAGTTTTATTAATACTCAGCAGAGAATATTTTGGTCTTTTAGCATTAGTCTTATATTCTTCAGAACTTATTGGATTTACAATAGCTTGTTTTTTTAATACGCCTAATTCCACTCCTAAATTTCCTATCTCTAGAGCCAAATCGAACCAATTAGATATACCTTCATCACTCCAATGCATTAGAAAAGGTAATTTTTTAGATTCTTTCAAGGCAATGATTTTCCAACAAACTTTGGCTAATTCTTTCGCACTTGTTGGTACACCGACTTGATCTGATACAACATTAATATTTTCTTTTAACTTATGAGCATTTAAGATTGTTTTCAAAAAGTTCTTCCCTCTAGAACTTATGATCCAGCTTGTTCTTAAGATAGTTGCCCTAGATTTATCATTTACTTCTTTTTCAATGAGTTCCTCTCCTAAAGCTTTCGTGAATCCATAGTAATTAATTGGAGAAGTAGCTTGACTTTCTTGATATGGTTCAGTTTGTTTCCCATCAAAAACAAAGTCAGTACTAATTTGTAATAGATTACAGTCAATTTTGTTTATAGCCTTTGCAAAAGCCCATGGAGCAAAACTATTTATCTTCTTTGCCAGTTCTCTTTCAGTTTCTGCCTTATCAACTAATGTATATGCAGCAGAATTAATTATCCATTTAGGTTTTATTTTCAAAACGAATCTTTCACAAGATTGGTAATCTGATAAATCTAGTTCTTTTCTAGTTGGATGAAATATTTCAATTCCTTTTGGTTTTGAGTTTATAATCTCATAACCTAATTGTCCAGTAGAACCTGTTAAAAGTACTCTCATCATGGAAATTCAGTCAAAAATATCAGCATTTTTTAAGTAGGGTGCTCTTGAATCTTTTTCAGACAATAATGGCTGTAAAGGACTTATTTTATTTAAGGGCCATTTTATATTTATACAATTATCATTCCATCTAATAGATCTTTCATCTTTTTTACTATAATTCATCGTGGCTTTATATATAATTTCTGATTTATCTTTTAATGATAAAAATCCATGAGCAAATCCAATAGGGATCCATATCATTAATCTATTTACACTATTTAAGACAATACTTGTCCATTCTCCAAAGGTTGGTGAATTTTTTCTTATATCAACAGCAACATCAAATATTTCACCTGAAATGCATCGCACTAATTTCCCTTGTGGATTATTTTTGATTTGATAATGAAGTCCCCTTAAAACTCCTTTACTAGAGCTGGAATGATTATCTTGTAAAAACATTATTTCCTCACCAATTATTTTATTGAATGATGATTGATTCCAACTCTCATAGAAAAAGCCTCTATTATCTTCAAAAACCATTGGCTTAATTACAAAAATATTATTAAATATATTCCCTTTATTAGAAGTAAGGAGTTTAATTTCCATTTTTATATTTTAAATTTTTGCAATCTTATAATTAAACTATAACTTTTTTAAATAAGTTTTACTACCTTAAATGATTGATTAGAAATTATATGAAAAGTTATAATTTACATAAAAGTCTTATGCATATAATTAAACAAATATTTCTTAAATTATTTTTAATTAAGTCAAGAACAGAGTTAATTATAAATCAATTTCAATTAGATAAGACTTTTAAATATTCTTGGGGTATGAAAAAATCTGGTAAATACTTTAGAGATAATAGAAATAAATATAAGTTTGCATTTCTTGAGGATGGCTTTATCCATTCTTTTGGGATTAAAAAACAGAAAGTACCTTTAGCTATTTGTTTTGATAAAAAAGGGATTTACTACAATACTAATATCAAAAATGATTTAACTAATTATTTACAAGCTGATCTAAGCATTAAAGATTTTAAGAGATCAAAAAATCTTATAAGATTGTGGAAAAAATATTCATTATCAAAATATAATTTTTCAACATATATTGAGCCTCCATCTACCCCATATATATTATTAGTAGATCAAACTTATGGAGATCTTTCCTTAGAATTTGGAGATAGCGATAAAAAAGCATTTGAAAAAATGTTTGATTTTGCAGCAAAGAATTGGCCCAATCACAAACTAGCTATTAAAGTACATCCAGATGTTATTAATTCAAAAAAAAGTGGTAACTTTCACAAGAAGCTCTATTTAAAAAAAAATGTAATAATTTTGAGTGAAAATGGGCAAATAAATAAACTAATAGAATTTAGTACTGCTGTGTGTGTTGTTACTAGTCAAGTTGGATTTGAAGCTTTAATTTATGGTAAAGATGTACATGTATTTGGCAGACCATTTTATTCAGAATTAGGACTTACTATTGATCATAAAGCTTCAAACAAAAAAAATAAAAATATAAATATTTCATTAGAAAAATTAGTATATTCTACATTAGTTAAATATCAGATTTGTCTCGATCCTAGGACTAAAAATAGGTGTGAGGTTGAAAATATAATGGAATATATAAATTCTAGAAGAAAAATTTCACAGTTTTTCCCAAATAATCTCGATGGGATATTTCTGACTCCATGGAAGGCAAGACAAATTAATAGATTTGTTTTTCCAGCCACTGGAAAATATATAAGATACTTTAAAAAATACCGCAAAAATATGAGAAATATTATCGTTTGGGGGAAAAATCCCTATTTAGATAGATATATTTATAATGTAAAAAATTTCATTTCAGTGGAAGATGGATTTATAAGATCTGTTGGACTAGGAGGAAATTTATTCCCTGCTTATAGTTTATTATTTGATAGAAAAGGTATACATTATGATGCAAGCAGATCTTGCCATTTGGAGGAACTTTTAAAGAAAAGGATTGTAGAAAAAGATGAATTAATTAGATCAAAAGAACTTATTAATTTAATTAATAAATCTAAAATTAGTAAGTACAATCTTAGATTAAAAAAAGAGTTAGATTTACCGAATATTACTATTAAAAAAAATATAATTGCAGTAATAGGTCAAGTAGAAACTGATAATTCAATACTTTATGGTGTCCCTAATGACACTATTCAAAAAACTAATTATTCATTAGTGGAGAGGGTTAAGAGAGATTTTCCTGATTCTTATATAGTTTATAAGCCACATCCCGATGTGGAGTCAGGATTAAGGGCAAAAGGTAAAAAAGAATCTTCAATAAATAAGATATCTGATTTAATTGCTTATGATACATCAATTGAAGAAATTTTTAAAAAAGTAGACAGAGTAGCAGTTTTTACTTCTTTAGCAGGATTTGAAGCTTTAATAAGAGGCGTATCAGTAACTACTTATGGTCTTCCTTTCTATGCGGGATGGGGACTGACTGAAGATAAATTGCATAACCATAAATGGGCAAAAAGAAGGAATCGCAAATTAACTTTAGAAGAATTAATTTTTATATCTTTAATTGAATACCCCCTTTACTATAGTTTAAAGTTTAATTGTCTTACAGAAATAGAACATATTATTGACGAACTCCTTTACACTAACAACAATCCAACTTTAGAACAAAAGCTTTTTAAATATTGGGGTGTTTTAAAAGAAAGGATTATTATTTCAAGAAATAAATGAATTCAAATTACCAAAGACCATACTTTAGAGAAAAAGTAAAAATCAAAGGTAACGCTCTTTTACTAGTTGGCCCAATAGGAACATTTTTTGCGAGACTATCTAAATTTTTTGACCAAAATAATATTGATAATTACAAAATATCTTTTCCCTTAAAGGAGTATGGATTTTCAAAATTAAAATTAATTCCATATTCAAAAGACATCTCATTGTTCAAAGAATTTCTTGAAAAAATTTTAATAGAAAAGGAAATTAAACATATTTTTATGTATGGCAACGTATTAAAACCTCATCGACAGGCCTTGGAATTAGTAAATGAGATGAATAAAAAAGGGAAAAATATTCATACGCATATTTTTGAATTAGGTTATTTAAGGCCAAATTTTGTAACTTTAGAAAGTAAGGGAATAAACTATGATAGTAGTTTTATTTTGAATGAAGACTTTTATGCTAAACAAAAGCCTTATAAGACTTTTCCTATACCAAAACAATATTCACGCTTAAGAATAAGAAAGATTTGGAAAACAATTACATTCATAAATCATTGCTTTAAGGATTACCAAATTATTGAATTTGATCATAAACTTCAACCTAAACCTTCTTTTATTTGGTATCAAATAAAGGGATTTCTATTAAAATTCTTATATAAGCTCTCAGAATATAATTTAAAGAAGGCATGTTTTTCACAAAAGAAATTTTTTATTGTAATACTTCAAGTTTCTACAGATAGTCAACTAAAAAAGGGATCAAATATAAAAGACAATAATAAATTTATTTATAAAGTAATAAAAAATTTTTCAGAAGCAAAACTTAGGGATATAAATTTAATTTTTAAGCATCATCCTAGAGATAGAGGATATATAAATTATGGAGAAAGAATTAAAAAGATATCTAAAGAATTTGACTTGGAAAAGCAAGTCTTTTATATACATGATTATTTTCTATCAAAGATATTCAAAAACCCAAGATGCCAAGGTACTGTATTAATAAATAGCACTGTAGGCTATCAGTCATTATTTCATTCAGTTCCCTTAAAAACACTGGGAATATCTCCTTATAATATTAAAGGGCTTTCAGATCAAAGCAGTTTAACTTCCTTCTTTGTTAAACCCTTTCCAGTAGATAAATTATTATTTAATAAATTTTATAGATATATTTTAGAGAATTCTCAAATAAATGGAAATTTCGATGGATTTTTTCCATTTGATAAAGTTTTTGATTTTGATAGGTTGTGAAAATAATATATTTTTATAAAATATTAAATTTAATTTTTAGGATTAATCTTTTTATTTTTTCTTATTTATTATATTTATTCCAAATTTTATTTATTTTTCTACATTTTAAAAAATTATCAAAAACAATCTTTAAGTATTCTGCTTATTTTTGTTCTCTATCTTTAGGAATTTTTTATGATATAGATGATGTTTTTAAATTATATTTTACTTATAAAGGAATTCATATTGCAAACCATGATAATCCATTAGATATTTTCATAGCACAATATTTATTTGCAATAAGAACAATTACAACTGTTGATCAACATCTAAAAAGTTTTTTACCATTCTTTGAAATTTCATTAAAGAATTATGGTCATTATTGTTTTGACTTCAAAAGTTTTAATGAAAGAAAATTAGCTTATTTATTTTTAAAAAGAGTATGTAAAAAAGATAAAAATATATTAATTTATCCTAGTGGATCTATATATACCTCTATTCTTAAAAGATTCTCAAAGAGTGTCTCTAAGTTATCAATAAGTAATCATACAAAGGTTATTGCTTGGAAATTTTCTTATTTTGATCAATCTAATATTGAATACAATAGAGATATAAGTAAATATATTTTTGAAAGATTTTTTGCAGAAAAAATTATTATTAGGATTGAAAAAATAAAGGTTTTCAATCCAAGCGATTATTTAAATTGTGAAAAATTACATGAGGATTTACAGAAATTTTATTCTATTTCTTAAAGATACTTTTTTAATTAAAAATTATATTCTCTAAGAAATTTTCTTTGATTATCAGAAATACTTTCTGATCTTCCTGAGAATAATAATTGCATAATGCCATTATAATTCTCTGCAATCGAGTAATTTTCATAAGACAATCCACAATATCTAAGATATGGCTTTAGAACTTGTGGCATCTCAAAATTACTATCAAGCTCTTTTAATTCTTTTTCAATAAATTTTAAATTTTCAATATTAATAATAAGTTCTGAAGAAATATTTATTTCTTTTTTTTATTATAAAGATATTTTCCGTCGGGGAGATTTAATGAATTCTTCCTTGACGATTCTAGGATATTTAGAAATGCATTTATACAATCTTCACTAAGAGATAAATGATTAAAACTTATCAAGCCAATACCAATATTAATACTTTTCGCCTCAGGGATTCTTATAAAACCTCTAATTAATTCTTTTAGTATTGCCTTGTTTTGGTAATTAGGCATTACAAATGTTCTACCTATTTCACAAAAACTGTCATTTTTCATTTTTTTATAAATGCCCGGATGATATTCCTCTAAATAAGAAAATTCTTTATTTTTTAAACAACCTTTTTGACTGAATAAAAATCGCTGACCACCTGCTAATTGCATTGTTTTTTTATCCCATATAATCATATGCGAAAAGTAAAAATCTCTTTCTTCTATATCATTTTTTAAAGATCTTGAATTTAATAAATTAAAAGCTTCAGCTCTTCTTTCTCCATACCAATCTAGTTTTGATTTGAAAGACTCTCCAGGGATTAGATGGATAAGATATTGTTTAGAATTTTCAATTATATAATTACTATAATTTTTATAAAAAAATTCATACATTTTTATTAATTCTCTACTCAAGTTACTATTACCTATAGTAATGCTATAAAATTAAGAAGGTATATATATTTTAAATCATAGATACAGTAAATTTTGAATTATTACGAAAACCTCTTGCGGTTATTTCCAAAGGTATTACTCCTACACTATTTTACTGGCTTAACAAAGGAAATTTCAAAGTCTTAGATCCTTCATATATTAGTAAAAATGATCTAAATCATTTCAACACAATTATTCTCGTAAGATATATCCCTTTTAATATTATTCTTGATTTGATTAAATTAAAAAGGAACTCTAAAAAGATAATCTTATTACTTGATGATAATTTGCTTGATTGTAACTTATTGTCAGAACTTCCTTTAAAATACAAATTTAAACTATTTTTTAAGTTTTATTGTTATAAATTCTTCTTACGCTTTTTAATTAATGATATTTGGGTAACAAATAAACGATTAGGAGATAAAGTAAAAAATAATATTTCACATAAGAATATCAATATTCATTTACTGCCTTTAAGATATAAGCTAATCCTTCCTAATAAAAAATTATTCAAAATTGCATATCTTGGTACAAGTTCGCATGTTAAGGAACTGAAGTGGATAAAACCATTACTTTACAAAATACAAACTCAAAGAAATGATTGTCTAATAGAAATATATTTAGACAACAAATGGAGAAAGTACTTTAGATCAATTTCTAGACTAAAAATCATATATCCTATGGATTGGGAAACTTTTTATATGGATACATCAACTAGAAAAGTAGACATAGTATTAAATCCGATATTAAATAGCAAGTTTAATAGATATAGATCACCTACTAAATTTTTTGATACCACGAGGTTAGGAGCAGTTGGTATTTATAGTAATTTGGAACCATTTTCGAATTTCATACAAAATAATAATGATGGAATTTTATTAGAAAATAATATTCCATATTGGATTGAAAAAATTTCTTATCTTCTGGATAACTCTGATGAAAGAGAAATTATTTTTAAAAATGCTCTAAAAAGATTTGATAATTCATTAGATAATCTTTAAATCAAT
>MDTG01345722.1_pt1 | contig 12744 bp, 12 predicted proteins | sample 811421 | NCBI WGS metagenome assembly MDTG01 (sample SAMN05326645, study PRJNA326480) | marine metagenome | isolation source: seawater | place: Pacific Ocean: South East | collected 2011 | reverse complement strand
GTACAACACGCGTCGTTGCAGGCGTGGGCGTTCCACAACTTACGGCTATCAATGATTGCGCCGAGGAGGGCGCCAAAACTGGTATTCCAGTCATTGCGGATGGTGGCATTAAATTTTCAGGTGATTTTGCCAAAGCGATTGCAGCAGGTGCATCCTGTGCGATGATTGGGTCTATGCTAGGTGGTACGGATGAAGCACCTGGAGAAGTGATCTTGTATCAGGGTCGTTCGTATAAATCCTTTCGCGGCATGGGATCTGTCGGTGCGATGGCTCAAGGCTCTGCGGATCGGTATTTTCAAAAAGAAGCAAGCGCTGAAAAATTAGTTCCTGAAGGAATTGAGGGGCAGGTCCCTTACAAAGGGCCCGCTGGTACAGTTTTGCACCAAATGATCGGTGGGCTGCGCGCTGCAATGGGGTACACAGGCTGTGCAACAATTGAAAACATGCAAACTAATTGTAGGTTTGTCAAAATCTCGAGTGCTGGTCTAAAGGAAAGTCATGTTCATGATGTACAGATGACCCGCGAAAGTCCAAATTACCGGATTGGTTAAATGACACCTTCCGCAAGGTATGCTGCTGCAATTGATGTGCTTGATAGTTTTTTGAGCGGGGAGCCGGCAGAAAAACTTTTAATAAATTGGGCACGTAAGAATCGCTATGCTGGCAGTAAAGACCGCGCAGCAGTGCGTGATATCGTCTTTGATTGCCTACGAAACCTGAGTAGCTTTCAAGCAATAAGTGGTATCTACAATGGCCGTGGATTGGCTGTCGGACATTGCTTAAATGTTGGATTGGAGCCCACAGATGTATTTAATGCTGAAGGCTACGGGCCTGAACCTCTAAATGAGTTTGAGTTGGCCTCCTTGAATTCAAAGCCAACACTAAATAATGTTCAAAGGGGGAACCTGCCCGACTGGATTTTTCAGATTCTGAGGGCTGACCTGGGGGACGAGGTTAATGTTTTGGCTGCTAAACTTAGTCTGCGTGCACCTGTCGATTTGCGAGTAAATACGGCAAGGACAACCTTAAATGCTGTACAGTTGACTTTAGAGAAAGAAGGGATTGCGGCACAGCCTGTTGATCATGTGGGAACTGCATTACGCATTGTGCAAAATCAACGTCGTATTTTGGCGTCAAAAGCCTTCGCAGATGGTTGGGTTGAACTTCAAGATGCTGCATCACAAGCCGTCGTGGATTTGTTAAATATTCAGCCTAAGACTAAAATTTTAGATTTTTGCGCTGGTGGCGGTGGTAAAACTCTAGCAATGGCCGCGGCGCAACCTACTGCAAAACTTAATGCTTGGGATATTAGTGCGGAGCGTTTGAAATCATTAAAAGTGCGTGCAAGACGTTCGGGTGTGACGGTTTCTGTGCTTGAAAATAAACCCAGTACTCCCACCTATGATCTTGTTTTTGTGGATGCACCTTGCTCCGGTTCTGGTTCTTGGCGTCGAAATCCCGAAGGTAAGTGGCGACTTACGTCAGACCGTTTAAACGAATTACAGGCGATCCAAGCCGAGCTAATTCAACAGGCTGCAGCCTGTACTAAGTCTGGCGGAATCTTGGTTTATGTTACCTGCTCCATCTTTGATTGTGAAAACCGGGCACAAGTTGATGGATTTTTAAACGACTATCCAGCATTTAAATTGCACAAAAAAAGGAATTTTGTAATTGGCGATCCCGGTGATGGGTTTTTTTGTGCCATTCTGCAAAAAAATTCTGACGTGCGAATATGAGTTTGAAATTATTTAGAAGCAAAAAGGCGTTTGGTTTTAGTTCAATTTATTATGGTTTAAAAACAACGGGGTAGCTCAATTAACACATTTTCAATCTCTTGATGTAGTGCACACTGCCACTAAGTCAGAATATGTGCTTAATAGCGAGATGAATAGTCAAAATTTTTTCATGTTCACTGTCTTCAAGGATGATTTTACGCTTTTTTTAAATACTTTTTGGCATTTACCAAAAAGGCATTTGTTTTGTTAGAAAGGTAAATATTAATTTTCTGGTTTAAGTTAGTCAAATTGAGGAAAACGCTTCATTAGGCGTCGGAAAGAATAACAGCTTTTAAAAATTTTACTTGAATTGTTTATGTTTTGTTCCCATACAGTTCCAAAGAACAATACAAGAACATCAAAATGGCAGGGCATTTTCTTGAAACCATCCAGCAGCGATTGCCGAGCCCACGGCATTGTGAGATAACGGAGATTAACAATGGTGGCGAACCTACTCGATATGACAGAAAGAAAGTTCATGGATAAGCAAAAAGCGCTCGAATCTGCACTGGGCCAAATTGAGAGGCAGTTTGGTAAAGGTTCTATCATGAAGCTTGGTGACAATGCTGTCATGGATGTGGAATCAACCTCTACAGGGTCCATCGGATTGGACATTGCTCTTGGCATTGGTGGCATCCCAAAGGGCCGTATTATTGAGATTTATGGCCCAGAAAGTTCTGGTAAAACTACATTAACTCTGCATGCCATAGCGGAGGAGCAGAAATCTGGAGGCGTTTGCGCATTTGTGGATGCTGAACACGCACTGGATCCTACATATGCAAAAAAGTTAGGCGTTGACCTCGATGAATTGTTGATCTCTCAGCCGGATGCGGGCGAACAGGCCTTGGAGATTACGGATACATTAGTTCGTTCAGGGGCAGTCTCGATGGTTGTGGTAGACTCAGTTGCAGCTCTGACGCCTAAGTCAGAACTCGAAGGTGATATGGGCGATCACCAGGTCGGTGCGCAAGCACGATTAATGTCACAAGCTATGCGAAAACTGACTGGTTCGATAAGCAAATCGAAATGTACGGTGATTTTCATCAACCAAATTCGCATGAAAATTGGGGTTATGTTTGGCTCTCCTGAAACCACATCAGGTGGTAACGCATTAAAATTTTACTCATCTGTGCGCTTGGACATTCGCCGTATTGGGGCAATTAAAGATAGAGACGAAGTGGTGGGTAACGCCACTCGCGTGAAAGTTGTAAAAAACAAAGTGGCACCCCCATTCAAACAAGTAGAATTTGATATAATGTACGGCGAAGGTATCTCCAAGCGAGGCGAATTGATTGACCTCGGCGTAAAGGGAGGTATCGTTGAGAAATCAGGCTCTTGGTTTTCTTATGGAGATCAACGTATTGGGCAAGGTCGCGAAAATGCTAAGACCTTCCTTAAGGAAAATGCTGGTATAGCCTGGGAAATAGAGGATAAAATCCGAGCATCGCATGGACTTGATTTTGACATGCCAAAACCCGATGTTAAAAAAGTGATTTTAGACGACAGCGACGATGTTTTTGAGAGTTAAACCCATATCAATATCAACAAAAACGCCGTGGATTTAAATCCACGGCGTTTTTGTTTGAGCTGTAGACAGATTAAATAAGCGCAGTATAACCGGAAACTAAATTTACTTGTCAATGCAAAGGCATATCTGATGGTTGGTGTAAATGATATCCGCTCCACGTTTCTTTCTTACTTCGAAAAGAACGGTCACGAGGTTGTAGATTCATCGCCATTGGTGCCGCGAAATGATCCGACATTGATGTTTGTTAACTCTGGCATGGTACAATTTAAGAACCTGTTCACAGGTATTGAAGCTCGTGATTATAAACGTGCTACTTCTGCGCAAAAGTGCGTACGAGCGGGTGGCAAGCACAATGATCTTAACAACGTGGGATATACAGCGCGTCATCACACTTTTTTTGAAATGCTAGGCAATTTTTCATTTGGTGACTACTTCAAAGAAGAAGCGATCCCATTTGCGTGGAATCTAATTACTAAAGATTTTGGGATCGATGAATCAAAGCTGGTTACAACCGTCTATCACAATGATGACGAAGCCTACGAGATATGGAAAAAGCTAGGAATTTCTGAGGATCGTATCATCCGCATCGATACATCTGATAATTTTTGGCAGATGGGTCCCACGGGGCCATGTGGTCCTTGTACTGAAATTTTCTATGACCATGGTGAACACATTTGGGGCGGCCCTCCAGGCTCGCCAAACGAAGACGGTGATAGGTTTATTGAAATCTGGAATGTCGTGTTTATGCAAAATGAGCAATTTAAAGATGGCTCGATGCATGCGTTGGATATGCAATCGATTGATACTGGCATGGGGTTAGAAAGAATTGCCGCGTTGCTTCAAGGCAGCCATGACAACTATGACACTGATCTTTTCAAGGCGTTGATAGAGGTGTCGGCACAGTACACCGGCGTGGAACCTTACAGCGAGCAGAACGTGCACCACCGTGTTATCGTGGATCATTTGCGTTCAACATCTTTTTTGATAGCAGATGGCGTTTTGCCGTCTAATGAGGGGCGGGGATACGTGTTGCGGCGCATTATGCGCCGTGCAATGCGCCACGCACATTTGCTGGGTTCCAAAGATCCACTTATGCACCTTTTGGTTGCAGAATTAGTACGGCAAATGGGACAAGCCTATCCGGAACTGATCCGTGGACAGAGTATGATTGAAGAAACGCTTCTGTTAGAAGAAACCCGTTTTAAAACTACTCTGGATCGGGGTTTGAGACTTCTGGATGCCGAATTGGAAGGAATGCAAGAGGGTAAAACTTTTGATGGGAAAACAGCATTCAAGCTCTATGATACTTTTGGCTTTCCGCTCGATCTGACCCAAGACGCCTTACGGGAAAAGGGCTTTGAAGTTGATACAGACGGATTTGATGGAGCAATGGAAGCGCAGAGAGCCAAAGCTCGTGCTGCTTGGATAGGGTCGGGCGAAGCCGTTGATGAAAGCATTTGGTTTGACATCGAGGATAATAATGGACCGACAGAATTTCTTGGATACGATACTGAAGTCGCGGAAGGTCAAATTATTGCGGTAGTACGGAACGGTAATGCTGTAAATTCTGTAGAAAAAGGTGATGAGGTCCAATTAGTGTTGAACCAGACGCCGTTTTATGCCGAGAGCGGTGGTCAGGTGGGCGACAAGGGTCTCGTAAAAACGGCGAATGGCGTAGTGGAGATTATAGATGTAAAAAAGAAGGCTGGTGTGTTTGTACACATCGGCAAGGTCTCTCATGGGACTATTTCCAAAGGAGCTTCTGCTGAGCTAACAATCGAGCCCATTCGCCGCTGCGCTATTCGCGCGAACCACTCTGCAACGCACCTGTTGCATGAAGCTTTGCGTACTGCTCTTGGCAATCATGTTGCTCAGCGCGGGTCACTGAATGCAGAGGATCGATTGCGGTTTGATTATAGTCATTCAAAAGCGTTGACTTACAATGAATTGGCGCAGGTAGAAAGGGATGTAAATATTTATATTCGACAAAACACACGGGTCGAAACACGTATTATGACGCCAGACAAAGCTCGTGATTTGGGAGCACAGGCATTGTTTGGGGAGAAGTACGGTGATGAGGTTCGTGTTGTCTCTATGGGACGTCAAGGAGGCTCAGGCAAAGGCATAGATGGAAGCGTCTATTCATTAGAATTATGTGGTGGAACGCACGTCAATCGCACGGGTGATATTGGCGTGTTTGTTGCGCTTAGTGACAGCGCTAGCAGTTCTGGTGTGCGCCGGATTGAGGCGTTAACGGGCCAGGCCGCGCAGGATTATCTTCGACAGCAAGATAATTTTTTATCGGAGGCTGCTCTAATATTAAAAGTGCCAACTGAAGAGGTGCCGGGTCGGATTAAAGCGCTGCAAGAAGAACGGAAATCCATGCAGAGTGAAATGGCAGGATTGCGTAAACAAATTGCAATGAGTGGCGCTGACGTTAGTTTGCACAATGAATCTATTAATGGGGTGGCCTTCTTTGGCCAAGTCCTAGCTGATGTGCCAGGCAAAGACTTGCGCGGCCTTATTGACGAGCAAAAAAAGCAGCTCGTTTCAGGCGTAATTCTGCTGATTTCAGGAGCAGGCGGCAAAGCAGCTATCGCGGCTGGAGTAACGGATGACTTGACGGATAGCTTATCTGCGGTTGAGCTTGTAAAAGTGGCCGCTAAAGTGCTCGGTGGTAAGGGGGGCGGTGGTCGCCCTGATATGGCGCAGGCAGGCGGACCGTCTGTGAAAAATGCAGAAGCGGCGCTGGATGCAGTGCGTAAGATTTTGGAGAGCTAAAGATGGCTGTTTACACTATGGCACATATCGATGTGCACAATGACGAAAAATACGCTGAATATGCTTTACTGGCAGGACCTGCAGTAGAGAAGTTCGGTGGTAAATTCCTTGCGCGGGGTGGCGCAACCGTAATTCGTGAAGGTAAAGCGCGCGCCCGTAATGTTATTATTGAATGGCCTGATATGGAAACAGCACAGGCGTTTTATGACAGTGTAGATTATCAAGCAGCGCTAGCGCATGGAATTCCAGCAGCTGATCGTGATTATATTTTTGTTGAGGGTGTTTAATGCCTACTTATTCTATTGAAAAAGTACAAATCCCACATAGTGATCGGCACTTAAAGTTCAAAAATCAAACGGAAAATTTTAAATTTTTTTTTATTTCCTTCCTGTTTGCGCCCGGTGCTCCAGAACCTATTGACTACAAAAAATCAACTGGCAGTGCGGCAAGGGCAGTTTATGCATGGAACGAATACCAAGGCATGCTTCGATGCACACAAGTTAATCTTGGCAGCTCAACAACTCTGGTTGAAGGCGTTTAGCCACTAATGTCGGGCACAGACCACGCCAAAACTAACTTATGGGTTGGCCCACAGCCTGCTATTATTCTCATAGAACCGCAGATGGGTGAAAACATCGGAGCATCTGCACGGGCCATGTGGAATTTTGGATTGGAACGAATGCGACTCGTCAACCCTCGCGATGGGTGGCCCAACCAAAAGGCTGTGACCATGTCTTCGGGAGCGGCTCGAGTTATTGATAACGTTCAGATTAAAGACACAACAGCCGAAGCAGTCGGAGATTTGCATTATGTTTTTGCTACAACTGCACGGGACAGAGATTTAACCAAACCAGTAGTGACGCCTGAACGGGCAATGAAACAGGCTCGCGCAATAATTTCTAACGGACAAAATGTCGGTATTTTATTTGGACCAGAACGCTCTGGCCTCGAAAACCATGATGTTGCAAGGGCAAATGCTATCATCTCTGTGCCAGTAAATCCAGCTTTTGCTAGCTTGAACCTTGCACAGTGTGTGTTGCTTATAGCCTATGAGTGGCGGCGCCACGGAATGGATGTGCCTCCAGAAGTGGAGGTCATGGCAGGAACGCAGCGTGCGGAAAGTATTGAAATACAAAAACTCACTGAAGTTTTGGAAGAGCGATTGAACAACGTGGGATTCTTTTGGCCCGATCACAAAGCTGAGAGTATGATTAAGACGCTTCGTAATATGATTTCGCGCTTACCATTGACCGAAGCAGACGTGCGTGTATTTCACGGTATCATTAAATCATTGGCAGATAAGCATCCCAAAACGCGCTGACCCGCGACGGTTTAGTCGTTGAAAAATGACTGACCGGGTTCTAGTTAAAAAAGCACACTAAAAGAGGTGCACCATGAGTAAAAAACGCAGTATTTTTGAAGAAATTTCAACAGTTGAGTCTGCTGATGACACATTCAAAGGCGGTTATATCGACTTAGGAAAGACTGATGCGCGCCGGGCAATTGCGGTGTGGCTGTTGCTGCTGTTTTCACTGGTTGCTTGTATGATAATTGTAGGTGGGCTGACCCGTTTGACTGACAGCGGGTTGTCGATCACCGAGTGGAAGCCTGTGACAGGAGCCGTGCCACCGTTGTCGAAAGCTGAATGGCAATCCGAATTTGCGAAATATAAAGAAATTCCAGAATATTATCTGCAAAACAAAGGTATGAGCCTTGGCGAGTTCAAAGTGATCTATTGGTGGGAATGGGGTCATCGCCAGCTTGGACGTCTTGTCGGATTGGTTTGGGCAGTTGGCTTTCTCTATTTCTTTGCACGCAATCAAATTCCAAAAGGCTGGGTGGGGCGACTGCTGCTCGTCGGTGCGATGGGTGGCCTTCAAGGGGCAATAGGCTGGTGGATGGTGTCCTCAGGTTTGTCAGGGCGCATGCTTGACGTGGCATCTTATCGTCTCGCGACGCATTTGGGACTGGCATTTGTAATTCTTGGATGCTTGGTGTGGTTCTCATGGCAATTGCATTGCTCAGAGAAAGAGCTGGTCCAGGCACGGCGCAATAAAGAAAATACTTTTATAAAACTTACGACATTGTTGTTAGCGTTAGCCTTTGTGCAAATTCTGAGTGGTGCATTGGTGGCTGGAATTGATGCGGGTCGAGGGTACATTGATTGGCCACTGATGAATGGAGAATTTATTCCATCTGAAAGCTTTGATTATGTCCCTTTATGGTCTAATCTCTTCGAGAATCCTGCATTGGTACAATTCAATCATCGGATACTTGGCTACATTACTTTTTTTGCGGTGCTCTATTTGTGGTACTCATCGCGCGGGTCATCTGTCGTTAGCATACGCCGTGCTTGCATGTGGGTCCTAGTCGCGGTCGTGGTGCAAATGTTGCTCGGGATAATCACGGTTCTAAACGCAGCGCCTTGGCAATGGGCTATTTTACATCAGTTGGGAGCAATTATTTTGATTGTTAGCATTTTGAATGCTCGTTTTTGTGCGCTGTATCCGCGGGCTCAACTGCTGAGTTAATTTAAGGAATTGGCATGGACTCAAATGCTGCTTACATTGCTCTTTCTGAGCACTTTCGCGATGTTGTTGCTCTTGGGCAAATTTCGGGTTTGTTGGGCTGGGATCAAGAGACGATCATGCCTTCAGGTTCTGCCGCTCAACGTTCAGAATGGATGAGTGTCCTTGAGAAACTCAGCCACTCACAACGCACTGATCCACGCATTGCAGATTGGCTAGACGCCATTGATGAAGATAGTCTTGCACCAAATGAGGTGTCAAATGTGCGTTTGATTGGCCGTCAGTTTGAACGGCAATCGAGAGTTCCAATCGCATTAGCTGCGCAAATTGCGCGCGTGACCTCTCAGGCACAAGGGACTTGGGCAAAAGCGCGTGAAGACGATGATTTTTCGGTGTTTCAGGATGTGTTGACCCAAGTGCTTGATTTGCGCCGCCAAGAGGCTGCAGCATTAGCAGGTGGAGGTAATCTTTATGATGCCCTTTTGGAAAATTATGAACCTGGTATGCGGGAGCCTGAACTTGCGTCGATGCTAGGTGGCTTGCGTGAGGGATTAGTTGATTTGCGAGCTAAAGCTGCGGATAGTGGAACGGAAATTCCAATATTAAATGGTCACTTTTCGCACGAACAGCAAATAATGATAGCACGCGAATTGGCAACAACTTTTGGTTATGATTGGCGTCGAGGGCGGCTTGATTTTTCTGTACATCCATTTTCCTCTGGCAGCTTTAATGATGTACGAATTACAACGCGTGTATCTGAACACGACCCGTTCAATTGTTTTTATTCAACGATCCATGAAGTTGGGCATGCGACATATGAGCAAGGGATTGATCAGTCAATGGGTCTAACGATGTTAGGGCGTGGCGCATCGATGGGCGTGCACGAAAGTCAAAGCCGCATTTTGGAAAACCAATTAGGGCGTAGTCGAGCGTTCACAGGGTTTTTGTTTAGGCGTATGTGCGATGTTTTTGGCGATTTCGGAATTAAGGATGCAGATACTTTTTATCGCGTAGTAAACAGGATGAATCGTGGCTACATCCGCACCGAAGCGGATGAAGTTCAGTATAATTTGCACGTGTCTCTGCGTTTTGATTTGGAACGTCAATTGATTACCGGAGATTTGGAGGTAGCTAATCTAGAAGAGGCGTGGAATGAACGTTTCCTGTCTGATTTCGGTTATGCCGTGGATAAACCCTCAAACGGTGTATTGCAGGATGTGCATTGGTCTGTCGGTTTATTTGGGTACTTTCCAACTTATTCCTTGGGGAACATATACGCGGGCGAGTTGTATGAAAAACTGTCAGATGATGTGCCGATGCTGCAAGAAGATCTGGCGAAGGGGGACACCAAGGCAGCTTTGGCGTGGTTAAGTGAGCACATCCATCGTTATGGAAGTTTATACGAGCCAAGCGATACCATCAAACAGGCTGTCGGTCATCCACCAACCTCTGCGCCTTTACTGGCGTATTTGAACACTAAGTTTGGCGAAATTTACAAACTTTGAACAAATTCTGAGCTGTTAGTGGTGCGTATTATTCATTCGTCCATTCTGGTGGGCGTTTTTCCAAGAATGCTGCGATACCTTCCTCGGTGTCCCTGAATGCCATGTTGTTGGCCATCACTTCGCCAGTGAAGGCATAGGCCTCTTGCAAAGACATCTGGATCTGATCATAAAATGCTCGCTTGCCCACTTTTACTGCGGCACCAAGTTTGGATGCTACCAATTGCGCCAATTCGTTTGCTTCGGTTTCTAGATCTGCGGCATCTACAACTCTGTTCACAAGACCCAATTCCATTGCTTTTTGCGCAGTAATAAAGTTGCCCGTTGTTAGCATTTCAAACGCTTGCTTTCGCGGAATGTTGCGCGATAGCGCTACCATTGGAGTAGAACAGAACAGCCCAATGTTCACACCATTTACTCCGAACTTTGTCTCTGTGTCTGTTACTGCCATGTCGCAACTTGCAACTAGTTGACAGCCAGCTGCCGTGGCTAAACCGTGGGGTTGGCATATCACCGGCTGGGGTAGTTTTGGAATCGATGTCATCATCTTGGTGCATTTAGCAAACAGATCTAGCCAATATTTTTTACCACCGTCTTCTGCCTGCCGCGCTGCAGTCATTTCTTTAAGGTTATGACCTGCGCAAAAAACCTTGCCTGCTCCACGAAGGATCACCACGCGGGTACCAACATCCTCCATTAGCTCGTCAAACTGCGATTGCAACGCCTGAATCATATCTTCAGATAACGCGTTAAGTGTGTTGGGTGTGTTCATTGTCAATGTCGCAACGGAATTTGCGTCTTCTCGGATCAGGATGTCTTCGGTCATTGATTATCTCTTGTCTGCATTTTCTATTTCGCCCAAAAGTTACTCAAGTCGAATAAGCACAGAAAGGCTATGTTAATGAAGATGACGATAAACGATCTTAAGGTCTTTTTAAAGAATGTCTTTCCACAAGTTTGTGATGATTTTTTTATCGAAGAACTATCTCATGACGAAATCACAGTGCGACTAAAGGTTAGTGAAAAGCATCTGCGGCCGGGGGGTACGGTGTCGGGACCTTCGATGTTTGGGTTGGCGGATGTGTGTTTTTATTTGGTTATTTTGGCGAATATAGGGCCAAAGGCACTAACCGTTACGACAAATTGCTCCATTGATTTTATGAGGAAACCTGTGGCAAAAGATATTATCGCTAAGGCACGTTTACTTAAACTAGGTAAATCGCTTGCGATGGGGGACGTACTTTTGTTTTCAGAAGGAATTAAAAAGCCGGTGGCCCACGCTAATATTACCTATTCGATACCGCCGAATGATTAGATGATATGGGGTAAAATGATACCACATTAATAGATAACTGTTTTTAAACACTTATTTATACTTTATGGCGTTTGACTTTAAGGAAAAACACTTTAAAAGGCGGGGAGATAATCGTCTGGATATCCTAGCCTCGCTTCACTTCCTGATTGGAACTAAATTAATGAAAACTTTTTCAGCTACTCCTGCTGACATTGACAAAAAATGGATCATTATCGACGCCGAAGGCGTAGTGTTGGGTCGTTTGGCGTCTATTGTGGCAGTTCGTCTACGCGGCAAGCATAAGGCGTCTTTCACTCCATCCATGGACATGGGTGACAATGTAATTGTTATCAACGCTGATAAAGTGCAGATGACAGGCAAAAAGCGCACCGATAAAATTCACTACTGGCATACCGGTCACCCAGGTGGGATCAAACAACGTACGGCTGGCCAGATCCTTGAAGGTAAGTTTCCAGAGCGTCTGTTGACTAAAGCAGTTCAACGCATGTTGCCAGGTGGGCCATTGTCCCGGCAGCAAATGACAAACTTGCGTGTGTACGCTGGTGCAACGCACCCACACGAAGCGCAGAATCCAACAGTTCTCGATGTTAAGTCGATGAATGCAAAAAACACGCGGAGCCAGTCATGAGCGATGAAATGAAATCCTTGGATGGCTTGAGAGATGCCATAGAAACATCTGATATCGTTGTCGAAAGTAAAGTTGAGACTGCCCCAGTTGTTCGCGAACCTGTACGTGACGATTTAGGTCGTTCTTATGCAACAGGTAAACGTAAGGACGCGGTTGCTCGTGTTTGGGTTAAACCTGGCTCTGGTAAGATTGTGGTAAATGGTCGAGATCAAGAAGTTTATTTTGCTCGTCCTGTGCTTCGCCTTATTTTGGCACAACCCTTTGAGGTTACTGGTGTCGTTGGAGAATTTGACGTTATGTGCACAGTAAAGGGTGGCGGTCTGTCGGGACAGGCTGGTGCGGTGAAGCACGGTATCTCTAAAGCTTTACAACTTTACGAACCTGCTTTGCGTGCGCCCCTGAAAGCTGCTGGTTTCTTGACACGTGATTCACGGGTTGTGGAGCGTAAGAAGTATGGTAAACGTAAGGCGCGGCGTAGCTTCCAGTTCTCGAAACGTTAGCATTCATTTTAAAAAATACTATAGAATTAAGGGGTTGGGGCTTTCCAGCCCCTTTTTTCATAGACAAAACATTGATTGTTGATGTTTCGGTTGCTAATTCTTTTTTATCACAGCTACTTAAAAGCTCTTAAATAATTAAGGTTTTACGATGGTTGCTGGGATGCATTTTTATGTTATGATTTGCACT